>Ga0099847_1000135_pt1 | contig 22614 bp, 30 predicted proteins | sample CB_VirMetaG_2_FD_78178 | JGI IMG/M metagenome (GOLD analysis project Ga0099847, IMG submission 78178) | Freshwater to marine saline gradient viral communities from Chesapeake Bay - CB_1504_2 Viral MetaG | ecosystem: Environmental > Aquatic > Marine > Coastal | place: USA: Chesapeake Bay...
AGCAGTATGATATCTAACTTTAGACCACAAGTCGCAGTTAGATAGTAAATGAAAAAATAATTTTATGATTTATATAGTAAAATATTATATAAAGGGTAGACCCTTAGAAATAGTGATGAAGTATTAGGTTATGAATGTTATATCTTTATTAAAATCTATACCTTTAGATATTAAGAAAAGTAATATATCTTCTAATTCATCTTGATTGGATGGATTTACTTTTAATTCTATACTTGTATAAAGATTTATTTTTAAAGGGTGGTTATATTCTTTCATAATTGTATCTAATTCATCACTATCTCTGTGTGTTAAAAAATCATCGTCATCTGTGTTATATTCATCATCTGTTGTATTATTTGATGGTTCATAATCACTATCACTCATATATTTAATATATAATATAAAATAATTTTAATTATTTAAACTAATAAAACCAACCTTTTGGTTTATTATTTATTTTTTCTTCAGTAATTCTATCAATTTTCTTAATTTCTTGTTGGTATTTTTCTATTTTAGCAATTATATCAATTGTTAGTATTCTTAAATCTTTAATTTGTCTACTAACAACTTCTACATTAAAAATAACATTCTCAAGTTTTATATTTACATCATCTATAGGTTTGGACATCTTTATATATATAAAAGAAAATAATTATACAGAAACACTAACACTTCCATCAAGATTTACATAGAAGATAGCATCACTCATTACCCAAGCATCTACAACACCAGCAGCATTAGGACCATCCGCTCTAATAAGATTAAGAGACATATTGAGGGAGCGGTCGCTGGTATTTATTCCACTTTCTAAAGCAGTCTTGGGGAAGGATTGGAAATCAAGACCAAATGGAGACTGGAGTGGAATAGAAGGAGCAGCGGAAGTTCCACCACCAGCACATACAGCAGTATCACTTGCTGGTAAATAACCATCGTTATTAAGGAAACCACCTTCCATATAATTACCAAGAGTGCCGAATGCTTTACGAAGTTCACTATATGCTTCACCTTTATTATTGTAAGCAGTTCCAACTTTATCAATTTTAACAGAAGTTGGAGGATATACAACAGACCCAATACGGAATTGGTATTCAGTTAAACCCATAGGTAAAGAATTAGATACACCAAACTCGTTAACTGCTCCTTTAGAAGTAGCAGGTGTTAAAGTAAAGAAAACAGATTGGATACTCTTAACTCTTGCTGGTAAGTTAATAACTTCAGTTCCACCAACACCTGCTGTAGACCCAGCATAGTGGCGGAATGTAGACCCTGTTAATTGGAGGACACCTCCACTACCTTCCATAACCATTCTCATCTTATCATAGAAATCACGCTGTAAATCAATTAAGTGAGCAGCATAACGGACATTAGCGATAGTCCATTCAGGTGCTTCATCACCAGCACCAGCACCAGCATTACCATTTGCGTCCTGTAATCCAACTGACCCAGCAACATCTAATTCCAGTTCCAAAGTTATTCCAGCGTTCATCATAACAAGTGGTAAGTATTTCTCCATATTTAGCAGAGCAGAAACTAAACTGATAGAATATTTGTATGATGTAGTGCCTCTAATAGAGTTAGTCCCAGCGTGTTTAGGATTACCAGGACCAGCAGCAGTAATTACACCAGCATTTACAGCAGCAACAATATCATCTTTTAAAGCGTTAAGACGAGCAAGGACAGCAGCATCATCACCAGCAGCACCAGCAGCATCACCAACAGCAAGAGCAGCACCACCTGCTTGGCGAAGTTGTCCAGCAGTAGCACCAATACCTTTAGTGGTGATAGTTGCTTCTTGGACAGCACCATTTGATGCTTGAGAAGGGAATAATACATTACCATATAATTTACCATATTCATCAATATCTTCTAAAGTAGTTCCAGCACTCTCAATACGGAGACGGCGGATAAAAGGCACGCCAATATCAGGAGCAACACCACGAGTATTAGCAGCAGTAGCATTTAGGTCAAATTGTAAATAAGAATGCTGGACATCTAATAAACTATCAGCGTTGATAGGGATACGGATAATATTAGGATTAGCACCACCTGGCGGTCCATAGGTGCTTCCACCTTCAGGGAAGAATAGACGGCGAGTTGATTTGCTTTCTACAGCAAGTGGAAGTTGATTTTCGTATAAAAGTTGTTTTGGTGCTTGGCGTTCCATTTTGTTTTTATAATATACTTTAGATTTTAATTTATTATTATTTAACTTTTTTTAGTTTTTGGACTTAATATGAAAACTTGTCATTTGATTGATTATCAGGTAATAATTCTACTTCTATATGAATACTTGTATTAGCACCAGCAGCAGCACCTAAATCAAAAACAATATCATTAGAAGTAAAAAACTCAAATGATATATGTTTACCGAATGGATTATTACAAGGTATATAACTATCATCAAGAGGTATTCCTATTGGATTATTTCTTAAACTAAATTGAGTTGTTAAAATATTATGAGCATTTTGTGCTACATTTGAGAATACACTATCAGCAGGAGCAGCACCATTTGTTCCAAGAGCAGAAGCAATTTCAGGCACAATATTTGTTCTATTAGTTGGTGTTTTAGCAGCGTGTATCTTAAAAAATCCTATCTCACCATTAGTTCTTCCATTTGCTGTATAACAATTCTTTAAAAAATTAGATTTTACTTTAAATCCTGAAAAAGTTGTAATATTACCAGCATTTGTTCCAAAGTTTACACTCTTTACTCTAACCTTTGCGTTCTTAATATGTGATGATTGATTATCAGGTAATAAAAACTTAAAATTATTATGTGGTGAAACACCATCGTTATAACCAATAGCATCTCTATCATTTAGAAATATATTATAAGTATTAAGTGCTTTATATTTCTCAATTTGTTGATGTTCTCTAATAGCATCAAAAGTAGACCTTGTCATTCTTGTATCACCACTCATTTATATTTATATAATATAAAAATATAAAAAATAAAATAATTTAACATATTAGAAAAATAATTTAGCGAGTTCTCTGTAATTTACTACCCATAGATTTTACTTGACCTTGTAGTTGTCCAAGTGTTTGTCCAGCACTTTTACTCTGTCTTTGTATATCTCTCGCAGTCGCCATAACATCACCAGCACTACCTGCTTCTAAAAAACCTCGTCCACTTCTTACAATATTTTGACCCATACCAATTGCTCTATTAGCAGTATCAGCAGCACCAGCAATCATACCAGCACCAGTTCCAACAGCACTAACAGCATTTCCAAGTAAAGGCACAGCACCTACAAATGGTTGGACTACATTTGCTACATCACTTACTTTATGACCAATTCTTGATACAGCACCAGTTGCTTTTAATCCTAATCTAAAACCTTCATTTATACCAGGTGCTGCTTTTTTACCTAATCTTTTTGCTTCTTTTTGTGCTGATTGTAAACCTCTTCCAGCAAATACATCACCCATAAATTGTCCAAATCCCATATTATTTATAATATATATTATATTATTTTTTACTATAATTAGTTAATTATGATTTTAGTTTTTTCTTTTTTAGGTCTACCTTGTTTTCTTGGTCTACCTCTTGTTTCTACTTTTTTAGGTATATTTAATAATCTATTTGTTATTGTATTTTCAGTTATTCTTCTTTCTTCTTGATTTATTGTTTGTATAATAGGTTTCATATTAATAAAATCTAATAATACAGAAATTGTAAAGTTTAATCCATTTAGATTTATAGGTCTACCTCTATCATCTGTAATTCTTACATTTATATTAGAAATATTTTTACTTGTAATTAATATTTTATGTAAATTATTACCAGGTTTAGAAAATATAACACCACCAAAATTAACATCAATAGGTATACTACCTAATATTGTAGAATAACTTTTAGTAATACTATCTAAACAACCTTTACTTGCTAAATTAGTTCTAACTTGTATTTGATGTGTATTACCATTTATATCAGGGACATTTGTAGATTGTAAATTACTAATACCAGTATTAGGTGTTGTTTCATTTGTATTAAAACCCATCTCAATATGTGCTGTATCAGTAAATCCACTAAAATCAAAATATATAGCAGTTGTATTACTATTATATGTATATTTCATAATTGTTCTATCATATGTTATTGTATATGTAATACCACCACTAATAGCATCTAATAATCCTTTAATTGTAGTAGCAAGTGTTGATATTGTATAATTACCTTTTGGTATTTTTACACTATCTAAATTATCATTTGCTACTAATCTATAAGGTATTCTATCATTTATATTTTCTCTAATATTATAGAAACTATAAGGCACAACACAAGAATATAAAGATACTAAACATTCTTGATTTTCAGGTGCTATAACAGGTGTATCTAAATTGTATAAAAAACTAATTCCATCACCATCTAAAGATACATTTTTATCAGCACTATTTATAAAAATAACTTTACTATTTTCAGTTCCACTTTCTAAACTATAACTCATTTATATATAATATATATTATTTTTTACTAATATTTAATAAATCTGTTATAGGTATTTCTAAATAATCACAACCTTTATGTCCAGGTCTATCATTTCTTGCTATAACTCTTGTATTATATGTTTTAATACAATCATAATCTTTATATTCCCAAAAATCTAAACTATCTGTAAAATTAAATATAAATATAACTTTATTACCTTTTTTAATTAATTCATCTGCTTTTCTTATTTTATTACAACCAACTATAGTTGTAGGGTATTGTTCTTTTTTATTTTTTCTACTTTTTAATTCTATGTAAACATCTTCACCAATAAAATCAAATAAATTATATTTACCTATAGATTTTTTTAAATCAATTTCAAAAAACTCTTCTAATTTAGGTTTTAATTTATCTTCTTCTTTAATTCCAAAATCATAATCTTTATTATAAATTGGTTTATATGCTAATTCCATTTTATTATATCTATATATATTAATTAAACAAAATAAACGCATTTATTTGGATACTTGATAAATTACACAATACTTTAATATTCCTCTTTCTTTAATTAAATTATGATAATAATTAGAAATTATTTGAGGTTTAATATCTAAAATATATCCAATTTCTTTAATTGATTGAAAATCAAGGACCTTAAATAATTGTTGTTTTTCTAAATCAGTATGTAAAAAAACTAACCATCTTATATTTTTATTCATTTTATATTATAATATATATTATCTTTTTTATTTAACTGAATAATATATTGTTCTATCTATTTCCATACAATTTTCTTTACCTAACTCAAAGTGGACTATAAAACTCATACCATACCAATCATTTACTTTTAACATTCTTAATTTATATAATCCATATCCTGCTTTATTCATATCTTCTATTCTTTTAGTTGTTAGATTATTTACACCTAATAATAAAGATATTACACGAGGTTTTAAAGATATACATTTTTCTAAAATAGGATTTATAATAGAATATGGTGGATTACTACATATTATATCAACTACACTATCATAATTAAAAAAGTCTTTATCATCTAATATTTCACACCAATCTTTATTATTATTAGGATAATTATTATAATAATTACCTGTATTTTTAAAAGGGTCTAACCATATATCGTTGTCTTTATAATCAATCATATTTATTTGTGAAATAGCAAGTGGTATAGGTGTTAAAAATACATCTTTAGGGTCTTTACGATTTTTTATATTATGTGAAGTTTTACTATTCATATTTATATTATCTATATATTATTATTTTATATATTTAACTTTGGTAAAAATAAACTACCTTTAATATCCATTTTATAACATAAATATATACAATAAAAACTTGTATTTGTTTTATATTCTAATTCACCATTTTCTAATAATTTATGAAAGTGTATTTTTCCACAGGGTGTAATTATTTGTAATTTATCTAAATTATCTTTAAAAATATCTCTAATATAATTAGCATAAGTATTCATACTATTCATGATAATAATAAAAGGTTTATCTATTTCATAAAATCTTTGTAATATTTTTTTTTTAATTTCAGTCTCAAAAGGTGGATTTGTTATAATTAAATCATAATTATCAGGTTGATTTTTTAAACAATCCATATTACAATCATAAACAACTTGACATCCTAATTCAGTTAAATATTGTGGTGAATTAGATTGTAAACTATCTAACATACACGCTTCCCATATTATTTTATCTTTTGGTAAATAGTTATCTATATTTTTCCAAGCATAAGATGGTGTAAAATAATTATTATATTTAGAAAATACTGGACTATCTTTTAAGTTCGCCATATTATATTAACAATATATATATTTATTTCTTATATTTAACCCATATATCTTTGTCTATTTTTCTTGCTGGACCACCTAATATTACACTTGCTAATCTTGCTAAACCCCAAGATGTAGGTGTTTGTCCAGGACGAGACCCACTACTATAGAAAGCACCAGCACCTTTATTAATAATTTTATTTTGTCCTGTTTTTGTAATTATATTTTTATTTATATATTCTTTATCACTTATTTTAGTTCCGTATTTTTTCTCAAACTTTTCTACCCAACTACTTCTTTTTGATTTAAAATCGGTTTTAGGTCTTTTTTTACCTTCAAAAATACTTTTAATTTGTTTCTTTCTATCTTCACCTGTTAAACCTTTTACATATGTTTCAGGCACATTTCTACTTTCACCTTTATAAGTTATTTTTACTTTCTTTACCATATTAATATATACAACTATTTTAATTTAAATCTATTTTTATAATCTTTTAAACTTTCTTTTAAACTTGGTTTATTCCACAATATCCATCTGCTCAAACTACCTGCTGTATCAGGGACTTTCCAATTTTCTCTAACCTTATGCCTTGCTAAATAATTTTCTTTTCTTTTAGGGTCTTTATTTATTGTAAAATCACTCATACCTTTAGCACCAAAGTGTAAAGTTTTTTTCTTATCACCATCTAAATAGAATACTGCTTTAAACTTTTTATCTCTATCACTTGTTGATATTTTTACTTCATCATATTTTTTACTCATTTATATATATTATATATTTTAATTTTAATCACCTTCTAATAAAAAATCTTGTTCACCACCTTCATCATCACTCGGTAAACCTCCTGTATCAAAAACATTTGAAAAATCTTCATCACTTTCACTACCTTGTTGTCTACCACCATAAATAGATTTTAAAATATCTTGTTCTTCAGCAGTTGATTTTCTTTCAGGATTTATACCTTGTGATTCAAAAAACTCTTTTTGCTCTCTTAGTAATTCTTTTTGTTGTTCATCTAATTTTTTTAGTGCTGCTTTTTTCCTTTCTTTTTCTGCTTCACTTACACCACCACCCAAAGCAGCATTTAGAGCATCACCAATATTTTCAGGTTTTTTCTTTCTTGGTCTACCTCTCTTTTTAGGACCAGCAGCATCTAAAGATTGTTGTTGATTTCCTTGAGCATTTATAGAAGTATCAATACCACCTCCTCTTGTATTCTTTGGTGGTGTAGGTCTTCTTTCTACTTCAGGTTCTAAAGCACTTAAATCAGGTGATATATACCTTTGTCCTAATTGTCCTTCTAATTCTTCTATTGCTATATTTGCTTCTGCTTCTTGCTGTTGTTCTAATCCTAATTCTTTTCTTGTTTGACCAAAATAGTCTGCTTGTTCTTTTAATCTATCAAAATCACCACCTTCTACTAAAGTATCACCTATAATTTCTTTTCTTTCTCTAACTTTAACTGCTTCTATTTGGTCATCTATTCTTTTCTTTTTTTCTAAATAATCTGATTTATCTTTTTTATCTTTTATATCCTCAACTTCTTTATCACTTAATAAACCTTGTGATTTTCTATCAGCATATGATATTTTATTTATTTCTTCATCAGTTAAATCTTTACCTTGATTTCTTAATAATAATAATCTATCTGCTTCATCTTTAGCACCTTCACCATAAACACTTTCTTGAATTGCTGTTCTATTTAATATTACTGCTTCATATTTTTTTCTTTCTTTTGTAGACATACTATCTAATTCTTCTTGAGTTAAAGTATATAAACCTTGTTGTGTTAATTTTTTTCTACCAGCAATTTTAATATCTTTTAATACAGATTTATCAACTTTATATCTTTCTATTAATTCTGTTTGATTATCTTTTTTTTGTTTTTTTAATTCTGCTTCTTCTTCTGCTGTTTTAGGTTTTCTTGGTATAACTGAAAACTTATCTATAATATTACCAAAACTATCATATTCAACAGGTTGGTCTTGTATTTGTTTTATTTCTTCAGCAGTCAAATCTTCAAAAAACTTACCACCATATATAGTTTCTCTTTGTTTTTCTTCTGCTTCTTCTTGTGTTAATAAATTATCACCAGCACCTAAAGCGTCGAAAGCAGCAAAAGGGTCTGCTGCTAAATCTTCTTTTGTAATTGCTCTACCTGTTGTTTTATCAAATATAGTTCCTTCTTCTTCATCATCATCAAGTGCTACTTTTCTTTGTTTAGGTGCTGCTATAGCAGTTTTATCTTTTTCTTTCTTTTCTTTATCAGCAATTTTTTTAGTATCAGGATAATCTGCTTTTAATCTTGGTGGTAAATCTTCTATTTCTTGTGTATTTAGTATACCTAATCTATAAGCATCAGGATTTGGTAAATCATCTATTAATAGTTGTAAATCTGTTTTTTGTTCATCTACTTTTATACCAGCGTTTCTTAGTTGTTTCTTTTCTACAGCATCTCTTTTTGCTATTTTATCTATTTCTTTTCTATGTTTTTTTTGTTCATATTCTATATATCTACTAAAACCTTCACTACTTTTTAAAGTATAACCTTCTTCACCAATACCAGTAATAGTTTCACCTTTTCCAAACTTTATTTCTTCAGGTAAAATTATACCAACTTTTTTCAAGTCATCTGCTAATTTGTCTAAATCATCATTTGATTTTTTTGTGATTTCTATTTTATTGAAACCAGGTTCAGGTTTAAAATCAAGTCCTTCATTCAATCTAACCAATTGTTCTCTAAAAAGTTTTCTTTCTTCTTCTAATTCTCTTTTAAATCTTTTTAATTCTTTTTTTGTTCCTATTTCACTTTGATTACCTGCCTCAAATAATCTAATTTGTTTATTTAATCTTCTAATATTAGGATTAACTTTTTCACCATCAAATAATTTAGTTGTTCCATCAGGTAATTTTATATTATATTGGTCAGGTTTATTTGCTACAGCACCCTGTGTAAATATAGAAGCATCTGCTCTTGTTGCTTTAGGCACAACATTCTCAGATTTTTTACCCTCAAACTCTTTTAATTCTTTACCTTTCTCAAGTGCTTTTAGTCGTGTTTTTATTTTTGATTTAATTTGAGCATTTGTAGATCCTAAATCTATACCATCTTCTATAAACTTCATAAAAAAGTTTCTATTTTCACCTGGTGCTTGTATTGTTGAGTTTTCATTTTCAGCAAACTTAATTAATAACTCTATTTTTTTATCTTTTGTTTGTTTATTTCTACCAACGTTAGATTGTATTTCATCTATAACAGCATCTGTAATTTCTGCTGAAAGATTACCTGTATTTGTATTACCTGTAAATAATACAACTTCTAAACCAGTTAGTGCTTTATCTACTTCTTCTGCTTCTGCTGGTGATGTAGTTTCTTCTCTTTTTTCTTTTAATTCTTTTTCAATTTTATCTTTTTGTTGTATGATTTTTTCAGCATTTTTATAACCTTGTTTTTTTAGTGCTTCTACACCTTCTTTAAAACCTTCAACAATATCTTCATCGTCAGTAGCAGTTTTAATAAACTCTTTTCTAACATCTCCACCAATACCATTTATAACTTCTTTAATTATAGTCCTTTCTAAAGATTTCTTTTTTGCTGGTGTTATATCTTTATCAAAATATGCTTCACCATATACAGACATTTTACCAACTAATTTTCTTAATTCAGGTGGTATTGTATTTGCTTTTAAAAATGCTAAAGAAGCAGGGTCTCCACCTACAGCAACTTCTTTAATTAATCTATTTAATACATCTTCTTGTGTTTCACCTGGTTTTATTACAGATGCTTGTGCTATTCTTCTTTCTTTATCTTCTTTTGCTCTTTGTGATTTAAGTTGACCTGGTGTTTGAAAACTACCACCACCTCTTGCCTTTCGCATCTTTTTTACTTTACCTTCACCTAATTGTTTTCTACCTTCACTTTTAAGATTTGGACCTCTTGATTGTTTATCAACTAAAGATAATAATAATTTAACTATAATATCACCACCAAAAAGTGATTTAAGTTTTTTCATATCAACTTTACCACCTTTCTTTTTTGTAATCTTCTTTTTTCTTACTCCTTTTCGTCTTGGAGGTGGATTTCTTTGGTCTCCAACAACACGCATATTTGTGTCCTGATTGAAGAAAGTTTTGCCGTTAAAATACATTCTATATATATATATATTATATAATATTATTTGAAATTGATATGCGTTATTTTATTTAAATTATTATATATGTTATATTAATATGAAAGATAGAAAATTATATATGAAAAAATATTATGAAAAAAATAAAGAAAAATATAAAGAAAGAAGTTATAATCAATATAGAAATAATAAAGGTTATTCTAATCAAAAAGGATTAGAGATAAAAATAGGTAAAATTATAGTTGATTTTAATTAATATATATATATATATAAATATGGTATATAAAAAAGAAGGTGAAAGTAAATATAATAATTCATATAATAATAGATTTAAATTAACAAGTATACCTGATGAAATTGTTGTAAATAGAATTACTAAAGGTATACCACAAACATATATAAAAAAGAAACAAGGTGAAATAGGCAGACCAAGAATTGTCCCTAAAAAAGGTAGTGATAATATAGAATTAAAAGAGGATTTAGGACTTACAATTAAAGGTATGACTGCTGAACAAAGAAGAACATATAATAGATTAGCAAAAAGAAAGGAATATGCTAAAGATAAACAAAGAGAACAACACGGAGAGACAGCAAGTGATTATAAAAAAAAATTAGGTATTACTATTGACAAGATGTCCAAAGCACAAAAAGCAAAATATTATAAACTATCAAAACAAGAACAAAGATTAAGAAATAACTAAAATTATTTTTATAACTTAAATTAAAATATATGATATATTATAAAAATGAAAAGTGCGTGGATGGTCCATTTGGATAAAGTGTATAAAGAAGGTAAAAAAAAGAATAAAGATTATAAATATAGTCAAGCGATGAAAGATGCTAAAAAAACTTATAAGAAGAAATCCAAATAAAATATATGATATATTATAAATATGAAAGATATGAAAGATAAGAAAAAGAAGGTTGCTAAAAAAGGTGCTAAAAAGAAAACTGGAATGGATAAAATGAGTAAAACAGAACACGATATGTTTAAAAGAGCAGAAAAAGAAGGAGTTATTACAGCAAAACAACATAAATCTTTACCAACACCTTTATTAAAAGCAATACTAAAAAAGAAAGGTTTTAAATAAAAATAAAAATATCTATATAATATATAAAATGAAGTTTGAGCAAAGAGGTATTGATAATAGAGATGTTGTTAAAAATGAAAGAGACAGAGCAAGATTTCACATAGCATATCATAAAGATACTAATAAAATGAGACCTGATACTTTTTATAATAATCCAAAAGATATAGGTAAATTAAAAGGTAAAACACCTGTTATTAGTAATAGAGGTAGTGATATAAAAGACCAAGTTATAGAAGGTAGAAAAAAAGCACAATTCAATAAAGCAAATAGTGGTTTTATGAGATTTACTACACCTGTAGACGCTAAAATACAGCAAGGTATTTATTTTTAAAATATCTTTAATAATATATATGTCTCAAATGGAGGATTTTAGTATTGACCAACTTATGTTATTTATAGTTGGTGTAGCAGGGGCAACTGGTGGATTATGTTTATCTATACAGAAAAGTAAGTGTAAAAAATTAAAGTTTTGCTGTGGTCTTATTGATTGCGATAGAGATACACAAGCGATAATAGAAGAAGAAAAATTAGCACTTGGTCGTATGCCTACACCAAGAAAAGAAATTAAATTAGAAATGGAAGAACCTGAACCTCAGGACATAACATCAGCATAATCTAATTGTGTATCACTAAAATCTAATTGATTAAAGTTTCTATGAAACATCTTATCAAATTGTTTATTTACATCTATATATAAAAAATCGTGTTTCTTTTGGAATGTATACTTTAATAAATCATAATAATCTTTTTTTGGTATTAAAACTAATTCATCAAATATAGTTTCTAATTCTTTTTTATTTTTGGTATGATATATAAATATATGTGATGCTGTTTTTCTAATTGGTGCTGGTATTTTATTGTATACTTGTGTTGTAATTATTACAGATACAGATCCACCTTCACCACATAAATGTCTTCTATTCATAAGAACTTTACACATAAGTCTCTGTAATTTCATATCTTTTTGTAAATCATTCACAACATCATCTAATATAAATAATACTTTATCACCACTACCATCTATTTCTTCTAATACACTTTCTATTTCTTCTTTATTTAATTCATCATATTTTTGCTCTTCAGGTAAATCCTCAAATGGATTACCTTTCATAGTTGCTAAAGATGGTGAAAATAAAAATATTCTATCAAACTTTTTATTATATATTTTACCCCTTTTACACAAAAGATTTAAAATTAAAGAACTCTTACCACTACCAGGTTTTCCTGAAACTAAAGCAAAAAAATTAAGTGCTTGTGGTAAAGGTGCTGGTATAGATAAATCTAAATCATCACAACTAAAATCAAACTTCTTTAAAGTTATTTTTTTATCAGGTAATTTTTCAGTTATTTTCATTTACTATATATAATATAAATAATATAATTATTTTAACTGAACTTGTAAAATTGTGTTAGTGATGATGGAGGTTGATATGTTTGTTGAGGTGGTTGATATTCTTTTTGTCTAACTATTTTAGGTTTTGTTTTTACTACTATTTCTTCTTCACTTTCACTACTATAATCATCACTACTATCATCACTTACAAATACAACTTTTTGTTTTACAGGTTTTTTCTTTACTTGTTTTTTAGGTTTCTTTTTGTATACTATTTCTTCTTCTTCTTCTTCACTTTCACTACTTTCTTCAGGTGGTGGTGGTGGTTTTTTAATAGGTCTACCTCTTGGTTTTTTATTTGCTTCTGCTTCTTCTTTTCTTTTCTTAATATTTTCTGCTCTTGTTATTCTTGCTTTCTCAAATGCTTTCTTTTGTGCTTCAGTCCTTTCTTTTTTAGGTTTTTTAGTTTCTAATTCTTTATCTAATTCTTCTTCTTCATCTTCTACAGGATTTTCTAAAGGTATTTCTTTAATTTCTAAATCAATATTTTTAGTTTCTTCAGTTTTCTCAATATCCATATTTATATATATGTATTAGAAAATAATTCTACGAATATTTAACAATTTTAATTCTTACTTATTCATATATTATTAAGATTATTGTAAAATATCGTAGATTTTTTTATATCTATATATAACAATATATATTATGAGCAACAATATGTCAAGAGGTAGTAAAACTATTACAGGTGAAGATACTTTAGAAGTTGATGAAATAAATATAGTTGGTGATGGTATTGGAATAAATGGTAATTTTGGAACAGCAGGACAAATAGTAAAAAAATCAACAATAGATAATAATATTGGTTGGTTTGATGAACAAACCTTTACAGCAGTTTTACCACTTATTTTATCAGGCGGACAATTTAGTTTTGATAGTAGTAGTGCTGGTAGTAATAAAGTAGTAATAAAAACTACTGATAGCAAAAAAACTTTACACGTAGGAACAACTATATCTTTACAAGAAAATAACGGATTAATATTAGGTAGTGTATTAGATACAAGTGAAATTAATTTATTAAATAGTGGTAGTATAGATATATTTACTGATACAGGAAGCACAAGAAAATTAACAATAAGTAAAGATAGTATTATACCTACTGATAGTAATACAACATATATTATAGGTAGTTTAGCAAATCCTATTAATCAAATAACTTCTAATATATACCATACAAAAACAACTGGATTTTTTGGTGATTTAGCAGGTAATTTTTTAACTATATCAGGGACAAGTATTTCAGGTAATACAAACGCTCATATAACAGGTTTTAAAAGTTTTACTTTACAATCAGGAGACGATACTGACGCTACTAAAACAATTAACTCAAATGGTAATACAATTACTACACACGGCGGTAAATTATTAACTTATGGTGGTAATATTGATTTAATTAAAGTTATTGGTGTTAATACTACTTATGGAAATATTTTAAACTTTGGTGATATAGTTGGAAATGGGACTTCTGCTATTTTAGGGATACAATCACTAACTACGGCAAATGGAGGACCTGTAATAGATGATGATTTTATAGATATGAACCAACACCCTATAAATGATTGTAGTGTTGTAAATACAGGTGATATACAAACTTCTTCTATTACTGCTACTGGTCTTATTGCTTCTACTGGTAATATTACTTTAACAGGAACAGGCACAAGTGGTATTATAACTACTGCTAATACACCAATATTTAGTGCTGGTATTAAACAAGCAAGTGGTGGTGGTAATTTTTCTATTACAGCAAATGGAACTTTTGCGGTTGCTGGTGGAACTTTTACAGATGATATTGATTTAGATGACAACGATATAGAAAATGTAAAATCAATTACACTTTCAGGAGGTCAATATAGTAGTATTGATATGAATGTAAGTGATTTACTAAATGTTAAAGCGATTGGTATTCATTCTACTGGAACAGGTATTAATATGAATAATAAAGCAATAACAAATGTTGGTGGTATTTCTATGACTACTAATTCAGGTGATATTGATATGAATAATAGTGATATAGTTGATTGTAATACTATATCTTGCTCTACTTTAAACTTATCAGGACAAATAGCAAGTGGTAATTTACCTGCTACAATTACAGGTAATAAAACTTTTTCAGGTAATACAACTTTTTCTGCTGGTATGGGTGCTGATATAAATATGAACCAATTTGCTTTAACAAATACAGGTAGTATTACAACAACAGCAGGTAAAATTACTTCATCAGGTGATATAAACGCAAATGGTAATATTGTAGGTGATAATAATACAGAAATTACTGGTTGTAAGTTTGTTGATTTTAATAATTGGTATATACCTGCTGATTGCTATATAGGAACAAGTAATAGAAGTGGTATGAGTGAACAACATATAGTAAAATATATATTACCTTGTAATTTTATGCCTGATGATGATAATAGTGATAATAGATATACTTTGAGTGATTTAAATAGTGGAGCAGGTAGAAATATGGGAACTTCTACTCAAATGTATACACAATTTACTATACCAGCAGGATATAAATGGGTTGGTTATACAATATGGATTACTAATAGTAGTAGAATTGTATATACAGGGTCAGGTGTATCTTCATTTTATTCTAAACCTATGGTAAGACCTAATTTTTTCTCTAAACAATTTGAGGATACACCATTTAATACAACAAGTTTTTCTGCTTATCCCAGTAGTTATGGATTTACAAATGGAACTTTTCACTATATAACAAACAAACCATCATCAGGTTGGACTAATAGTTTTTCTACAAATAACCCTACGGGTGTCCAAACAGCACAAATTATGTTATTTAGAAGTAGTGGATTTACGAATGCTTATTATATACAAGGAGCAGAAGCATACTTTTTTAAAGATACTTAATTAATTATAAATAAAATATATATTATATATATAAATATGATTGGACCTGAAACAAAAAAAGATACTCAAAAAAGAAGAAAAAAACCTTTTAAGAAATTAACTGGTGCTCAAAACGCACAATTAAGAAATCTTAAAGGTAAACAATCTGCTACTTACCAGCGTCGAATGAGGGCACTTATGATGAAAGGTGATAGTTTTACCCAAGCACAAACTTTCATTCGTAAAAATCCTAAATAAAATATATTTTTAATATATATGAAAGAATGGTTATTAATTGATAAAATTGGTGATTTTTTATATTTTGAAGATATCATGAGTATAGCAAAATATCTTGATAAAAGTAAATCACAAGTAAATAATATTTTTCAACAATCTCTTAAGAATACAAATCAAATACATAAATCAGGATATTATATACAAAGATTATATGAAGATTTAAGTAGACCTCCAAGAACTATTTTTAATAGAAATAAATATATATATTTTACAAATCATACTCAAGAAAATTGGGAAACTGAACATAATTATTGTTTAAATAATCTTTAAAAAAATATATTATATAATATAAAGATGTTGGATTATATTTCTTATTTATTAATTGGTATTACAATATTAAGTTTTGGATTATATGGATGTATTAAAGTTAATTTAAAAACTTTAGAATGGGAAATAGAAAGTCTTAAAGATGAATTAAAGAAAAAACCTGAACTTACAGAAGCAGAAAAAGAATGGTTAAGTATTGCTGATAAATATATTTGTGATCAAAGATATAAAAAATGTTAAATAACTTAAAAATAAATAATATATAATATATAGATATGGATATGGATATATATTTTATAATTGATGAATGTATAAAATCAATAAATAAAGATGATCAAAATTATGAAAAAAGATTAAAAATATATTCTAATAGAAAAAAACGCAGAGAAAATGGTGAAATTGTAAAACCTATAGATAATTATAAAATTATGGGATGGAGTAAAGTTAAATAATTTATTTTTTTATATATTCTTTTATAAAATGTGTGATGAACCTGAACCTGAAATAACAAGTAAATACACTATGTTATTTACAGATGATAATAAAGCAAATTATATATGTGGTAGTAAAGGTTATGAAAATGATATGGGTGTTAAAGAAGATGAAATAACTAAAACAGATATTACAACAATTGAAAAATATGATTATTCTATAGAAATAGATTTAAGAAAAAATAAAGAAGGTGAAATAGAATATAAAGAAGATGATAAAAGAAATACAATTAGTTTTATGAGTGTTAATTCTATAGAAGAAGGTATAGAATGGTATAGAAGTAATTATCCTCTAATGCCTGAAGAATTATACCCACTTATGGCGAGATGGAATTGGGGTGATTTAGGAACACTTACTAAAAAAGATATTAAAAATGATAATAAAAGAATTAAGAAAGGTAAGAAACCAAAACAGATGGGATTAGAAGTAAAAACAGGAACTTTTAAAGTTGAATTTGATTAACATATCTAAAGATATAATTAGTTAAATAATTAAAACTAATATATTATAGTATTATATAAATATGAGAACTAAAGGTGCTAAAACTAATAAAAATTGTTGGAGAGTTTTAATTAAACAAGGAGAACATATATTATGTGATAAAGAATATAAAACTTTAAAAGATGGTGCTGAAGATTTAGGATTAACTTATAGTCAAATATGTGAACTTGGACCAAATGGTAGATGTAAAAAGAAATCAATTAATTTTAAGTTTATGCCTTCTATTAATATTACTAAAATTAGTGATACAAATACAGATACTGATACTATTGATATTTTAAATATGGATAAATAAAAATATTGGGGCAATAAAATAGTTTTTCTAAAGTAATTTAAAAAGATAAAAATAGATATTAATATATTTACGAATTAAATTGCGTTTTTTCACTAATTTTTTTATATCTATTAGTATAAAAGGATGAGTTATAATAAAGTATTAAAAGATTTTGGTGAAATAGACCTTGATATATTTACTCCTACTATTCCTAAAGTAAAAAGAGGTAGACCTCAAAAACCTAAAGCAGTTTCTAATGCTTATGTTGATGTATTTGGTGAGTTTGGTGCTTTTGATGATGCTTTATTTGGTAGTTTTGGTGGTGGATATGCTCCACCGCCTCGTAGAACACCACCTGTAGCACCTGTAGCACCTGTAAATGTTAATATTACACAATTACCAGCACAACCTAATGATGATTTTGATTTTATTGATGAATTATTTGAGGGTGTTGTTGCTGATGAATTAAGTATAACTGAGTTATTAAATATTGGTCAATCTATAGTTGACGATTTTGTATCTACTGGTGCTTATGATATGTATGATTTAGGTAAGGTCATAATAGAAACTGAAGAAGGAGTAAGTGCTTTTGAGACTGGTTATGAAGAATTAAATGTATTAGCAGAAGAATTAGGTGATGATTTCCTTGATGATGATGATAAATATTATAATATGTATATTGATACTAAAGAAAAGGTATGGAAAAGAGGTAGTAGTAAAAACTTTACTATAAAAATCCGTATAGTTAAGAACCCTAATTTAGGATATAGTAGTTTAAAAATTAAATCTGTTGCTGATTTAAGATTAAAGAAATCTGTTGTATGTATTAATAATACTGATGATTTCTGTTTTTTTAGGTGTATAGCAGTTGCTATTGCTAAACAAAATAAACACCCTAATATCAAGCATATAGTAGCAGGTAGAAAAATACAAACCACTTTGACTACAGAGTTTATGGATAGTTATGGACATACAGATATGAAAGGTTTAGAAACCATAAAACTTGTTGAAAAAGACCTTAATTGTTGTATTACTATTATAGATACTAACAATTTTCTAAATGTTTCATATCCTGATATAAGTGGTGAAGATTATGAACCAAAGGATTGGAATATATATTTATTAAAGACTGATAATCACTATGATTATATTAATTCTAATATGATTGCTGGTTTCTTTGCTCGTAAATACTATTGTAATATATGTAAAAAATCCTATAACAACAAAGATAGTCATAAGAAAGAGTGTATGGTTGTTTGTAAAATATGTAGTAGTAAAGATTGTGATTGTGCTGGATTTACTGATAAGGATTTTAAAAAGTTAAAGTTTCCTCATGAAGGTGAAGAACATACAACAGGTATGTGGGGTAAATGTGATGATTGTAGTAGATGGTTTCCATCACCTAAATGTATGGAAATACATAAACAACCTAAAATAGTAAACATAGGTAAGAAAAATGAAAGATTTGACCCATCTATATGTGATAGTTGTTTTAAATGTGATGTATGTAAGAAATCCTATTATGATATGGAAAAGTTTGATAGAAATACTCATAAGTGTGGTGATTATTGGTGTAAAAATTGTGATTGTCTTGCTAATAGTAAGACAGGTCATAAGTGTTATATGATGCCTAAACCTAAAAAAGAAGCACACGAAGATTATATATTTTTTGATTTTGAGTGTGAACAAGAAACTAAAAAGCATAATGTAATGTTTAGTATATCTCAATACTTTAATAGTGAAGAGAATATACAGCACCACAATATAGATGAGTTTTGTAATTGGTTGTTTAAAGATGAACATAAGGGTTTTTCAGTTATTGCTCACAACGGCAGAGGTTATGATTTTCAGTTTATTATGAATTGGATATACAAAAATACTATATGGAAACCTGTAGTAGTTTATGCTGGTAGTAAGATTATGATTATGAAGATAAAAGAACTAAAAATGACTTTTGTTGATAGTTTAAACTTTCTTACTATGCCTTTAGCAGATTTTCCTAAAACCTTTGGACTAAAAGAACTAAAGAAAGGGTTTTTCCCTCACTATTTTAATATCAAGAAGAACTATAATTATGTAGGTAAAGTCCCTGCTCTAAAATATTTTGGTTATAACTCTATGAAGACTAAACAAAGAAATGAATTAATAAAATGGTGGGTTGCTAAAAGAGCAACTAACTATAAATGGGACCAAGCAAAAGAAATGAAAGAGTATTGTATTAGTGATGTAGACATTCTAAAAAGGTGTTGTATTAAGTTTAGACAGCAATTTTTAGATGTTGCTGATATTGACCCTTTTAGATATACTACTATTGCTTCTGTATGTATGGCGATATACAGAAGTGATTATATAGTTGATGATTTTGCTGAAAACTACCCATATGAAGGCACTACTAAAGAAAAGAAAGAATATATGAATGAAATAAGAAATGTAGTTATGGATGATGCTAAAATTGCTATATTACCATATGAACAACAACAATTTATCCGTAGAGCATTCTTTGGTGGTAGGACAAACGCTACTAAACTAAAATACAATTTTAAAGAAGGTGAAGAAGGTGTATATAGTGATATTACCAGTTTATATCCATCTGTTAATTTCTATGATGAATACCCTATGGGACATCCTGAAGATATGAAATATGAAGTAAAATCCAGTTTCACAAAGGATTACTATAGAGTAAAAGAAACAGGTTTATTAAGACATAAAAGTTTAGATTGGGCAGGTGATATATCTAAGTATTTTGGATTTATTGAATGTGATATAGAATGCCCTAAGGATTTATATTTCCCTGTATTACCACACAAAGACGTCAAATTAAAGTTTACTTTAGAAGATAAGACAGGTGTATGGGCAACACCTGAACTAAATAAAGCAGTTGAGATGGGATACAAAATTACAAGAGTATATCGTATCTTACACTTTAAAAATAGAACAACAAATCTGTTTAAACCCTATGTATCCAAGTTTCTAAAAATCAAGCAAGAAGCATCAGGATTTCCTGATTGGGTCAAGACTGAAACTGATAAGCAAAAATATGTAAATGATTACTATACTAATCAAGGTGTTAAAATGGATATTAATTCTATTGAGTATAATAGTGGATTAAGGGCAATAGCGAAATTGTGTCTTAATTCACTATGGGGAAAGTTTGGTCAAAGGATTAATATGCCTAAAACAGAGATCATAGACGTAAACAATAAAACTAAATATCAAGATATTATGTTTAATAAGGAAAAATACAAAAATCAGGATTTTCATATGATTGATGGTAATAGAATGGAAATTGTATATACACTACAAGATAGTCAAGTAGAAGAAACTACTGATACTAATATAGCAATAGCAGCATTCACAACCTCTCACGCAAGAATGAGATTATATGTAGGTTTAGAAGAATTAGGTGAACAGGTTTTATATCACGATACAGATAGTATTGTATATAAATATGATAAGAATAATCCTGACCATAAGATAATCAAGAATGGTGATTATCTTGGTGAATGGACTGATGAATTGGAAGGTTGTAAAATGTGTGGTGTATTCATATCAGGTGGTCCTAAGAATTATTCATATGAAACTGATGATGGTGATTACCATACCAAGATTAAAGGTTTCACTCTTAATTATGAAGCAACACAAGCAGGTGCTTTAAACCATCATTCTATGATAGATTTAATAGATAGATATATGAATGGTCAAGATACAAACATTCAGGTAAGATACAATATGATAAGTAGGAACAAAAAGACCAAAGAATTAGTATCATACACTATGGACAAAAGATATGGATTTAGTTATGATAAAAGACACATATGTGCTATAGATAAATATGGTGATATTGATACTCTACCCTTTGGACACCAAAACCTTGACTAAAATAAATAAATATTTAATAAATATATAACACTTTCAGGTGCTTTCTATATAGCAAAAATGTCCAAAATGCTTTATATTTTTGATATAGTCAAACACTAAATAATTTTGAGGAATATAAATAAAATGATATATGGTATATATATAGTGTGTGTGTGTGCGTTTTTTGTGTATACATACATAACATATTAAATTATGTATTCACACTATTTTTTTCATATGTATTAGTATAAAACAATGAATAATATGGAATACAAAGAACTTATTGATAGTATGGTCAAACATCAAATCAAAAATACTTTCAAACTAACCTTAAACTTAATCAGTCATAGAGCGACTGATATGAGTAAACAATTAACTATGATTAATAAAGATTCTCGTGTGGAATACTTAAACTCTGTTTTATGGAATAGGGCGATGGATATTGAAGATGATGAAGAGAGTGAGACTTTAAAGTCTTACATTTCTGTAATGGTCTTTGATAACTCTATGCCTGCTACGCCACCTCAGTATTCTGACTTTAAAATTAACTCTGTTGATTATAATATCCCTAAACTCCGTATGATTGGAGAACTTAATTTTTTACAAACCTCTGTCCTATATGGACAACCAGGAGAACGCCGATTTGTCCAAAGATATTTTGGTGGGTCTACCCCTAATGATACTGGTTTGATGCCAATTAATTATATCTTAAGACGCTGTGAGGACGCAAGAGCATCTACTATTATGAAATTATCCTATGATAATTATAGGCATAGTATGGACAATCTTGATAATAACCCTGTCCACCTTAATAGAAGATATGAGGTAATGTATATTAGATTTATCCTATACCTATACCTTAATAAACCAGCGAGCATGAGTGGAAATATTATGGTATCCGCCCTACCTCCTGCTAATACAAGAAGATATATTTGTGAATACAATAATGTTAAGTCTATGATTTCTATGAATAATCATAACACTCCTCAACTTGGAGATTTATATAACGATAGACAAAATACTGGACTTAAACCGATTTCTGTTGCTGGGTTTAAACGCCTTTGTGTAGATAGAGAACTGATAGCGGTTTGGAAATCTGGACCAGTCCACCAACCTCTTCATATTTCTTGAGATACTTGTAAGGATCTACCCTTGATATAATATTTTACTATATAAATCATAAAATTATTTTTTCATTTACTATCTAACTGCGACTTGTGGTCTAAAGTTAGA
>Ga0099847_1000137_pt1 | contig 22548 bp, 25 predicted proteins | sample CB_VirMetaG_2_FD_78178 | JGI IMG/M metagenome (GOLD analysis project Ga0099847, IMG submission 78178) | Freshwater to marine saline gradient viral communities from Chesapeake Bay - CB_1504_2 Viral MetaG | ecosystem: Environmental > Aquatic > Marine > Coastal | place: USA: Chesapeake Bay...
AACATTTGGATCAATGTTTTTTTCTGACATAACTTCTGCAATAGAAGCAGAAATGTATTCTTGCCCCGCTGACAAATAAATTGGAAACTTAAACATTCGATTTTGAATTCCTTCAAAAACATATTGCTCAAAATTTCTATTCAATGATGCTCTTTTAAAGACATTAATATTATAATTACTCATCGTGCCTCAAGATTTTTAAGTTGCCAGTCGTATAATGAGAAAAGGTGGTCTTTTTGTCAACGATAAAATCATCCTTAACCGATCTCTTCGTGGAAATTAAAAGATCTTCGCCAATGATCTCTAGTTCATCTAAGTATTCTGGCTTTCTATCTGGATGTACTTCATGGTCTCCCACTAGTATTGTTGTATCTATAGACACTCTTGTGCCACTGTTTTTCTCTCGGTGAGTAGCATGAATCAAAGCATAATCGCTAATATGAACATGTCCTTTTACGGGCTTGATTAACAAATCTTGTTGATAATGCTCCAAAACCCACTGCATCTCTCCGTATGTTGCAGCAACACTTAGAAAATTATCATTAAAGTTTTCTTCGTCTTTTGGCTTCCAAAACTTTAAATTATTTCCATCCGTGTCGCCCAACAAAGGTATAAAACAATTCATGCACCACGGACCCTCCACCCAAGCGTCTGAATGTGGATAACTTGTGTTGAGTGGTCGTGTTTCGTTTTCTTCTAATTCTTTTCCAAACTTTATTCTTATGTTTGGAGTCATTCTAAACTTTGTTAATAGAGTTTGATCATTTTTGGTCAAACTATCAACGACTTTTGACCAACTTCTCAAAACCATATTGTATTCAACTTGATATTCTTTCTTCGGGACAACACCACCATTTGGAGTTACGTTATCCCGAATGTGGCGGCTTGCATCCAGTCTGCTAATAAATTCCTCTTCATCGCTAGTAAATTCAAAATAAAATGCTTTTGAGATATATAGCATAATAGAAAATCTAAGATCATCAAGCAACTTTTGTTCTGGCTGCTTGTGAATTAAGAGAGGATGCATGCTGTCAAAATCCCAAGCACTTATCATTTTTGAAAATCTCTCTTTTCTGTACTCGTAAGAAGACATTACAAATTTTTCCTTATATAATCCAAGGTTTCGTTCCAATTTTGAAAGTGATAACCTTTGTCATCAATGTATATTTGAGAGCGTGGTTTTTCAGAAGTAATCTCTGAAATATATTGCAATACGTTGTAATTCTCCAACCACTCTTTCACTAATTCTGTTCCTGTTTTTCCGTTAACTAACGGTCTGGATGGTTTTGCCTTTGCAGTAAAAATAATAATTTTGTATTTTTTTGACAAACTTTTTATTGCTTCAAGTGATCCTTCAATGGGTTCACCGTAGCAAGTTCCGTCGTAATATCCTTTATCAAAATTGTGAATTACTCCATCAAAATCAATAGCAAGATTCTTTGAATCTTCTTCAAATCCGGGAGGATAGTCTTTTGCACTCATTATTCAAACACCATTATAATTGTTTCTATTTTAACTTGATTAAACACTTTTGTCAACTCTTTTATAACTTTACTCGACACAATATCTCCGGGACCAGCAACATTAATCCCATATTCAGTTATTATTCCTCCCTTCAAAAACATTATATTTTTATCGTCGTCGATAGTATCAAAAAAACCTATACTCTCTATATTGCAAACCCTAAGAGTGCTGTGCCCTGATTGATAAATTTTCTCTTTTCCCAATACTGGTTCTTCAATCTTTAAGCAATCTTCTATTTTTGGATATTCATGACTAACATCTTCATAGGGCATGCCCTCCCTACCGTAGCTATCTCTTAGCCTAACTAGATCAAATTTATCAACCGGAGTTTCTATTTCAAACAGGCTAATCCCACCTTCGCTTGTTGCCTTTGTGGAATGGAAAAGACCTTTCCTTATCATAATTTTGTGTTTTGGCTTTAGACAAAAAGAGTCGCTCATGAAAGATACTTCGGCGGAACCCTCTAGTAGAATCAATCCAGTTGTTTTGTTTGGGTGACAGTGCATCGATGTGCTATGCTGGTTCTTGATATGCAAAAACCAAAGAGCACAGTGCTCGTTTTCATAAGCAACATATTCATAGCCCCACGGCTTCTTTACGATGTTGTCAAACTTTCTCAAGGATTATTTACCTCTTTGATCTAGAGTTTGATATCCCACTCTCATCCACTCTCCCATAAAATCATAATGAGGAGAAGAAACTATGTTGCTATCTACAACAACTGGACCACGATGATAAGTTGCACCGGCATTGTTAATGTCTGCCTCAATAGCATAATAGCCAGAAACTGTCTTGCCCCTGATAACATCGGCTGTGATTAAGAGTTGTGCTCCATTACAAAGAGAAAAAATTGTTTTGTCTAGTTTATTCCATTCACGAACAAATTCGACCACACCTTCCTCTAATCTTAGTTTTTCTAGTGCCTTAACTCCTCCGGGGACCACTAGCACATCGTATTCTAAATATTTTGCTCTATTTTCAGGATCATTAAAATCCGTTGTTAACACGTCACACACCATGTGACAACCCAAAATACCATAGAACCTACCTAATTGATTAGCCACTACAGTAACTTCAAAGTTGTTTTCTTTGAGGCTGTGATAGGGGTAAATTACCTCATGATCTTGAAATCCAGCATGCGTAAGAATAAGTGCTTTTTTCATTTTTTCTCCTTATTTGTCTCTTGGTTGAAGTATGGGATTGTCTATAGGCCAGTCTATTTTAATACTTTTGTCGTTCCATTTTATTGTGAATTGGTGATCAACATCGGGATAATCGCCCTCATAAGACCATTTATAGTGAAATACAGAACTTTCTGACAATACCAAAAAACCATTACCAACTCCCGGTGGTACTAATACTTGTTTTCTGGTTTTATTATCTAAAATTAACCAATCCCACTGCCTATATGTATCAGAGTCTGGTCTGTTGTCAACCACAACAAAATACATTTCTCCGTGAAGGCATGTTATTAGTTTATGAGATTTTGAATCTCCATGAATCCCTCTAAGCACATGCTTTCTGCTTATTGATACTTTGTCATGATTAAAATTTAAATTGTGATCTCCAGATTTCCACAAAGTCCATAGATCACCTCTATAGTCAGTGTATACATCGGGTTGAAAAACTTTTACATCATGAATTTTCATTCCAGCTAATTTCCCAATCCTTAAACTCTGCGGCTAAACAATCAATTTTGTAATCTTTTCTACCACCTACAATCTCTTGAATTTTGTTTTTAGCTGTATTCCTAATGCCATTCAATCCATGTGTAAGTTCTAGATTATTGCCGTCTTTGATTCCTTTTCTATAATTTGACTCGTTATGCCAAATATGCAAATTCATTTGTGATAATACCACAATTGCACGAATAGTTTCAGCAGTTATTTGCTCACTACTGTCCAAACAAATCTGAATGTCATGTACAATGTCGTTTATCTCTTTTGCATATTCGTCTTTATGGTCAGCAATAAAAACTTCTTTTAGTTGAATAATTGATAATCTATCAATAAGTTCTGACAGTGTTGGAAGATATTTTCTATTTGACATTAAAAAAGCTCCTTATTTTTTATCATTTCAAAAGTTCTTTTGCAGGTGTAGTGCTGCATCGCCTTGTTGTAAGCATTCTCTGCTATGTGCTTATAAGAATCCCAATCATTAGAAATATTTCTCAGCAAAGGCTCCAGATCTTCATCGTTTTTGTAGTAGAGAAAGTCTTCTTCAGGCTTAAACCACCTATCAAATATTCTCCAAGGATCTTCTTTTAATACAACCAGTGTTTTGTTAAAGATAGCTTCAATTGGTCGTGTCTTGATTTGTGGCATTATATTGTGATCAAGCATATTAAAAGCTTCATTTTTTTCCCACATAGGACATGTTTTTGTAGCTTGAACTTCTTGATCTGTCAAATATAGAAGATTTGCAGTCACCATTACTTTTGATTTTCTTAAGGTTTCCCACATTTGAGTTCTAGGTACATTTACTCCTGTGACCAAAGAATGGTATCTCTGAGGTACACCAATACCTAAAGTGTAAAAAGCACTATTAAACTTTGTCATAGCTTCTAAAATATTTAAGACAATAGCTGAATTTCTCGAACCGTCAGGTACATTCCCCCAATAGATAACATCTAGAGGTTTTTCGTGCATGTCTGTTACTGCATACTCAGTACTGTGAGGGAAGCATATCGCTCTATACTTATCGTACCCATTTACAGTGTTTAGCCATTCCGCAGAATATGGACATGTAGAATATACCTCATCAAAATAATCAGCAACTCTCAAGCTTTGCTGAAGAATGTGAGGAACAGTAGAACATAACCCACATGGCTGTTCGCCTTGTAGAAATATTTTTCTTTTGTAATCTTTAAAGTATTCTTTAACTTGTTGATTATATGGTGTTTGATAACCATAAAACATTACGTCTTCAGACTTAGAAACAAACCTTTCAAAGCCTAAATATTCATACGCACAATCTCCATATTCTCCACTCTTATCTCTAACTGTTATCATTTATTTGCTCCATAATCCACTTAAAAGTCTTTTCCATTCCGACTTTCAATGGTTGTTTATAATCCCATCCGAGCTTTTCTCTAATCAAAGCATTATCAGAATTGCGACCCCTAACACCAATCGGACATGGAAAGCCATATTTATCTTGAAATTCCTGCCCTTGTATGTTATGTATTTTAACAGATTTGCCAGAGATGTCAATAGCCATTTGTGCAAAATCATTAATTGCAATCATTTCTTCTGAGCCAATATTGACAGGTCCTTGGAAAGTTTCATTGTCCATGAATCTCCTAGTTGCCTCGATACATTCATCGATGTATAAAAAGGATCTAGTTTGCTTTCCATCACCCCAAACTTCAATTTCTCCGTCTTGTGCTGCCAACGCTGCTTTTCTACAGAAAGCTGCTGGTGCTTTTTCTCGACCACCATCCCAAGTCCCTTCTGGTCCAAAAATGTTATGGTATCTTGCAACCCTCACATTAAGACCATAGTTTCTAGAAAATGCAAACCATAGTCTTTCGCTAAAGAGCTTTTCCCACCCATACTCACTATCAGGTGCCGCTGGGTATGCAGAATCCTCGGAGCACATTGGATTATCAGGATCTAGCTGATTGTGCTCTGGGTACATACAAGCAGAGGAAGAATAGAAAATTCTATTGATTCCCTTCTTTACACATTGCTCTGCAATATTCAGATTAATCAGTGCCGAATTGTGCATAATGTCTGCATCATTTTCCCCAGTAAAAACAAACCCAGCACCGCCCATGTCTGCGGCGAACTGATAAATCTCATCGATGTCTTCAGATACTACTCTATCGCACACTTCTGGATTTCTAAGGTCTCCTACAACAAATTCATCGGCTACACTATAACAATCGAAATACTCGTGCTCTTTAATGTCCACACCTCGGACCCAATTTCCTTCTTTCTTTAGTCTTTTCATCATTGCGCCGCCAATAAAGCCTCCAGCACCGCATACCAATATTCTTTTCATGATTGCTCCTTTACTCCCCACAAATCTACAAGTTTAACGTTATCATAATTTAAATTTGCAAAATCCTTGTCTGGATGCATTACGACAACAATTTCACTCTTATCTACACACTCTTGTGCAGATGCACACTGCACAGTATCAAGGCTTAGATTTATATGAGTTTCTTCTAATTTATCATATGTATTTACAATTTTTTTACTCTTAAGCAAAGATTCAATTAGTAACTTTGAGGGGGACCCAATGGTTACCGGAGAGGTTGGCTTAAATGATACTCCCAGAACACCTACCTTTTTGTAGTCTTTGCATTTTTCAAAAATAAACTTTTGCAAATCTTCATTCACTTCTTCTGCAAAAATAAGATTTTTTGCTTTTAAGTCTCTGTCTTTGGCAAATTTAATAAACGCTAATGCATCTCTAGGAAAGCATGTACCACCATAAGGTGTGCCGCTTTTAAAGAAGTGCGGAGAGATTCTTCTATCCAATCCAATAACGCTCGTTACATTATGAACATTTACGTTCTCCATACCATCGCACATCATGCCTAAGAAGTTTGCAAATGTAATTTTATTAACAATGTACGCATTTAGGGCGACTTTTGCAACTTCTGTTTCTTCTAAGGTAAGTCTAAAATTTTGACAATCGTTTTCATGAATTCCAGAAAAAATGTTCTTTGTTATTTCATAATCTTTATCATTATTCGCTCCAACAACAAAAAACTCAGGATTTTTAAAATCTTTAATAACATTGCCCAACTTAACAAAGTCAGGCACATAAGAAAAACCAAATCCTTCTCCATATTTTCTGCCAGAAATCTTTTCTACCAAAGGAATAAGTTCTCCAAAAATAGTTCCGGGTAGAACAGTGGATGATAAAATAAATGTATAATAATCTTTATTAGAATCTCTTAAATTTACAGATATATCACTAACAGCAGATTTTACAAACTCGGAAGAATACCCGTCGTCGCCAAGCTGCGTATTGACTAAAATTATAGCAGAATCTGTTTCTGCAATTGCTTTTTTATAAGAATCTGTATATCCTACGATATTTTCGGAAGCTTCTTCTAGCAGTTCTTCTAATCCTGTTTCGTAAAATGGTAGAACATTTCTACTCAAACAATCCAGAACGTGTTCGTTTTTATCTAAGCACAATATCCTGTTATTTGCAGAAGCTAAAATTCCAGCAAGAGGTAAGCCTAATTTGCCAAGACCTATAAAGCATACGTTATTCATCTGTAACCACCTTTACTAATTTATTTTTCCAATAAATGCTATAATTTAATTTTTCTTCTGACTTGACCACTCTAGTGTCAAGCCCTAAATTTTCTTTAACCCAGTCAGCGTATTTATTAAATTCAATATTTTCGGGCTGTGCTTTACCTTTATAGTGCAAAGCTAATTCATTTTTCTTTGGGTGTATCTCTACTCGCCATTGATCGATTAGGTGACCCAATGTGTGAGAAATAGGGCTAACAACCCACCAGCCAACTGCTCGTTTAACCTCTGGTCCATTATAAAAATCAACACCTCGCCCCACAATATCATACAAGACATAGTATCCATTTTCATGCAGCCTAATTTTGCCTCGGTCTCCAGATTTATACCTAATAATTGGCGTGATATCGTTATTGAAATCAGTAACAACAATATAACCCTCTTGCCCATCTTCTACTTTATTTCCATCTTCGTCTAAAATTTCAACAAAGCACTTCTCCCCTACCAACTTAAGATTTCCTAAGCCATCAGTAGCCGCAACCGTTGGCATTTCTGCTAATCCATACTGCTCGTGAAATTCTTTAACTAGAGGCTCAAGCCTTTCTTTGTGACCAGCAGAGCTTTCGCTACACCAGTGGATCTTGATTTCTTTTAGAACATCTTCGTGCCCTGCATCAATAATAAGCTCACATAGTTGTCGTATTGAACCTCCGGGACCATGTATTAGATATGGCTTGTTTTTGACAACCCACTCAACATGATCTTGCCCTACATTACGATAGTTCATTGGCTTCACATTTCTCCACCAATCATAAAAGGCATAGCTAGGTTCCCCAGCTATCAACCTAAATACCCATTCGTTTTTTCTACCCATCTTCATCCAGCTTCTAGAGAAAATTGCGTCTTTTCTGTACCATGTTTCTTCTGGAACATAAATTTGTCTAGGTTCTCCTGTAGATCCTGAAGTTTCATGCTTTTTAAACTTTTTTGTTTTTGGCTTACTAACAGGTAGGTCCTGTTTTGTTGTGATAGGTAGGTTGAAAAAATCATCCCATGTTTCTACTTTTAAACCGTGGGCTTCACAACACTCTTTTATTTTATTCAATTGATATTGTTTTAGTTCATCTCCTAGCAACTTGTCTAACTCAATGAATTTTTTAAGATATTTGTTTTGATTAAAAGTGAATCTATCGTATATTTTGTATACTAGTTTTTTCATTTATAGTATTTTCCTTAAGTTCGATATAACGTACTCGACCTCTTCCTCGGTTATGGTATTATGCATAGGAAGAAGTACAATTTCATCCGATATTTTATCACTTTTTGGTAGATTTTTTAAGGGTCCAGTTGCAGAATGCCAAATAGGTTGTTTGTGAACGGCTGTCCATGTTTTCACCTCTATGTCCTTAGATAAAAGCTTGGTCAAAACATCATCTCTGTTTTTTATCATAGCTCCAAAAAAGAAATAATTGCTCATAAATCGACCATCAAACTCTTGGAATTGAACTAGATTGCCCAGTTCACTTTTGTAAATGTTGGCAATCTTATTTCTGTGCTCAACGTATTGGTTTAGCTTTTTCAATTGTACTCTAGCAATTGCCGCATGCACATCGCTCATCCTAAAGTTTAAACCAAAGTTATCATGACAATATTCGTGATCTTTTTTTTCTTTACAATACCCATGATTGACAAAAGAGCGAGCTAAGTCTGCATATTTTTGGCTGTCTGTAGTTATTATACCGCCCTCACCACAGCTTACTATCTTTGCCCTATGCAAGCTAAAACAGTGCAAATCCGCTTGAGTTCCTACCATTTTTCCATCGATAGTTGACCCTAAGCTCTCCGCTGAATCTCCAATAATCGGTAAGTTTAATTCAGCCAGCCTTGTATAGTCACAACTAAGACCACCAACGTCAACAGCCATAATCAAATCAATATCTTGTGGTACCTTCAATGGATCTAAATTCCAAGTATCACTTTCACACTCAAGCAGCTTTACATTTTGAAATATTTGCTTCGATGAGTTAGCTGAAGCAATAAATGTAAAAGATGGTACACCGACTGTTTTATTATATCCCAACTTTTCTCTAAGACACATCAAAGAAACTAATAGAGCACTAGTTCCATTATTGACAGCCACAGCGTATTTGCTGCCAACTGATTTAGCAAACTCTTCTTCTAGCTTTTCAACATTTGGACCATTACCACCAATATAATTTTTTAATGATTCATTAGCAGCATCTAATTCTTCTTGTTGAAAATCTGGTTTGGACCAAGCAACTTTCATGTTACACTCCGTATTTTTTACAGAAGTCATTCATAAGAATAACACTTTGATAATATGCGGTTCTTGCTTTTTCTTCTTTGGAATCGAAAACAAGCAAAAATGGAATTAGAGTAGCGAAATGCATAACATCATTAAACTCTGTCTTCATCTCAACTTCATCTCTAGTTTCATTTGATACGTCTATAAAGATATCCATGACTTGGTGTTTTGAGTTCTCTAGCGCAAAATACGGTTTACCTTGATCCAAAGAAAACCAATGATCATCACAGATGTCTGAGACTTTGAACATTCTAGATGCGATCAACTCGTACTTGCTATTTACAGAATGCCACAGCTTTCCAAAATCATAATAGTAGTCACAAAAATCATAACCTCTTGGATCAATCAGTCTAAAATCGTTTTTGTCTTTATCAATCAAAATGTTAGAAAAATGAAGGTCGCTGTGGGACCATCGACCAATAAATTCAGGATTAAACCAGTCTTGCTTTGCCCTTATTCGTTTGTACAATACTGGCAAATTTTTATATGTTTTGCCATTGATTACAATATTCTCTTTTGATAAAATTTGTTTAAACCACTCTGATTTACTGGCGAGTTCTTGGACCCTATTGTTAAATCTGCCCCAATGCAAAGCGTCAAAGTATTCTTGATTTGTTATGTTTAGTTTTTCATGTGCATACATGCTCATAGAAAATCTTGTGATTTTGTCAGACCATTCAACGATCTCTTCACTATTCATTTGACCTGACAAGATGAGCCTCCTGATCGTAGGAAGTTCGTAGTGTTTCATTTCATAGAAAGCTTTTTTGTTGTCGTACTTTGAAAAAACAATCTCTGGAAATTTATCTTTGAACTCTTTTGGAACGCTTTCAATGAATTTAATTTCATCTATTAGTTTTTCAACTCTTTCGTTAGTGGCTTCTTTGATTACTCGATTTACAATTACAACGTTTGTATCAACACCGCTACCACTTTCCTTGTTTAAGCTTTTAAAATCCGAGAAAAAGTCTTCAGAATTTACACCTCTATCATCTATAAAGATATCTCCATTAAATTTAACTCCAGTTCTAAGTGTGTGAAACTTTAGACCCCAAGACTTAAGCTGATCAACAGTAAGATAAAACCAATTCTTGCCAGAGACACATCCCCTTGCGGTTTCTACAATAATTGTGTGCCCCTCATCATATAGGCTGTTAACTTTTTCAATTCTTTCTTGAATTGGCTTTGCATCAACATAATTGCTTCCATCAGTTTCGCAAAGTGTATTGTCTAAATCAAATACATATATCATGGTCCACTCTTAAACTATAATCCATTCTGGCGGAAAGTGTCCGTTCTCAGGGCTTGTTCTTTTTCTGTTCTTTTCGTAATCAAATATGAAATAGTAATTTCTAGGAGAAGTTACAATCTTATCTTTATTAGGATTTAAATGTGCTGCCCACCACCCAAAAGTGCTTTGATGGCAGGTTATATTATGATCACAGTGCATTATGGCAGTAAAGTCAAACATAGGATCGTTTGATTCAGATATAACATATTGATCTCCTTGGAACGCCTCCTTCACAAAAGAAATATCTTCAGAATCGTCGCCGTCCCTTTTACCTCCGGCAAAAATAACATATTTTACATTCTTATTATCGAACTTTTTGACTGCTTTTGTCAAGTAATTTCCAAATATTGTGTTCTTATCGTATATATTATTTCTACTAAAAACTAAATCTGGTGACATTTCGTGCATGTGCGTCATCATATCGCCACGGCGTATGTGAATGCTAACTAATTCATACTCGCCGTTCGCTCTATGAGGCTCAAGAAATTCATTAACTTGATCTATGAATTGTTGCTTTGGAGTCAATTCTTTTTTTATTTGATCTTCAAACTCACTAAAGTAGTGTACTGATTGGAAAAAGCCTCTCAAGCTTGTATTGTCAGGAGTATCAAAAAAGATAGGATCGTAAACATCTGGGTCAGCTTCTGAATATATCTGATTTAATGTTTTCAAATCCTTTTCTGTAAGCGTGTCTGCCTCTAAATTAAAGTTCTTCAACAGACACTCTTGACCATGCCATACAGAATCAGAAAAATCAGGTATCTTTACTTCATAATTGTTTTTTAATCCTAGTGATTTTAGGGCAGCATATTGAAAAAGCTGGTTTCCTAGTCTTCCATATTTGCCTAATTCATAAAAAGTTATCATTTTTTCCTCAAAACGCAAACAGGCTGGTAGGGTGTACCATTGACGCCATTGACATTGTTGGTAAATGACTGCTCAAAGAATCCAAATCGCTCGACCTCTTCCCATCCTTTCAGAATTTTTGGAAGCCTTTTTTCTCCGTATACTCTGTGTACATTAAAAACAACCTTATCTAATCCAACTGGTACAGCAAAATAAACCAGAGCATCGTCTTTTAAGAAGTTCTTAAGGTTTTCCATTGCTTTCAAATCACCATCAGGATCTAAAGGGTCTCCATATCTCCCTAATCCATCGTGTTCAACAGAAGAAATAGAAAAGCAGGCATCAAAATTTCCTTGATTAATCTCGTGTGGTTGCAGGTAAGTGATGCTTTCGTGGAAAGATTCACGCTTAGAATATTCAATAACAGTGCAAGACTTAGCACCAAAAGAAACAGCAATAGCCTCATACCACGGATTTGCAGACCCAATAATACAAACATTTTTTCCTTCGATTGGGTACTTTTCCAAAGCCTCATAAAGCCATCCGTCCGTTGGACCATAATAGAAATTCTCCCTATTGGTTGCCTTTTCTATGTATTGGTCAAATACCTCTTGCTTAAAATTGTCATTAAATAGTTTTTGTATTTCATCGGAACAATCATTTGCATACTTATACTCTAGTATAGCATCTCCATCCATTATGTATCCATCAAAAAACTTAGATGGTATTCTCTCTGGTGCCTTCATTTATCTTACCTCAACTTTTTTAAATAATTCAAATTCTGTTAAATCTCTATAAGGTGGCTCTTCTGGAATATCGGGCATATTCTCTGGGTAATTTTGCATAAGAGTCAATCCCCTTGCTGCTTGTTCTGGGGTCATATACATATTCCAGCCTTCTTCGTCAATCATATCTTCGTGATATTTCATCCCATCGGTTCTTCCTTCATAGCGGCGAGCCTTTAGCCACTTCACTGCTTCGGGATCGTCAAGCAAAATCATTCCACCTTTACCAATCTTAAGGTGTTTTTTGATATGAAATGAAAGACACATCATTGTGCCGGGGATATACATGTTAGATGTAAGCCTCTTTGCAGCGTCATAAATAGGAAATGGTTTAAGTTGATAAATTCCTTGCCATTGTATGTCCTCGAAAACCAACTTTCCACCTGCTTGCATAACAGATTGAGGCGGAGAAAGATAAGTTCTTTTGGGCAAGATTACTTCTTTTCCTTCTACTTTATGCCATTTACAGGCAAGAAAAAGAGCATTTGTGCAACTATTCACCGATACTGCGTAAGGTGCGCCAGTATAGTGTGCAACCTCTTCTTCAAACATTTGTACTACTTTATATGGATTGTGTAACATTTATTTCACCCATGCCATTCCCCAATTAACTCTTCTATTGGGTATACACGTTTTTTTCAATTCTTGTACGATAGTCTCATAGGAATGATATGCTTCAGGTTCTTTTAAGAACTCATCTCCGGCTTCATCATAAATCAAGTATTCTAGTTTTTCTTTTTCTTCAAAAAATCCTAAAACAGAAAATTGAGTATAGCCTAAGTCTTTTAAATGATCAAAAGAATCAATTAAGTCAGACAGCATTTCCTCTGTCCATTCAAAGCAAATTTTCTCAGCCTTTTCACTCAATCCTAGAATTGCTTTTTTTTCATATCCCTCGATATCAATTTTGATCAAATCTGGCTTTCCAAAGAGTTCTACCATTTTTTCTAAATTTATTGTTTTAGTCTCTATCTTGTCAATATTTGAGTTCGCAATTTGCTTCATATAGGACTTGATGCTACCACATTTTATAATTATCAATTCTTTAAATTGGTCCAAACTCAATTGCATGTTAGATTGTTGCCTGTAGTTTTCTAAGATATGATCATTACCTAATGCAAACCTAGAATCATTCATCCATTTGTCAGATGCAGTTGATGTGGTTGGGAGCGTAGCGTTAAAATAAAAATTTTCTATTTGATCGCTAACATCACTAACTAAAGCATTTATAAACAAAACTTCGCCTTCATATTCTTCATTAAGTCTCTTAATCTTATCAGGAACACCTGTAGCCGGATACTTCGTAAAATTAATTGCGTCTACGCATACAACTTTGCATCCTTTGTGCTTTTGGAGACATACCTCGGTAAAGTCCATAACATTGCAACCCAAATCAAACACTAATTTATACATTATTCTTTCTCCAAAATATAATATTTCTTTTTAAATCCACAAGCCTCAAATAGTTTTAGACTTGCTTCGTTTTCTAACTTTACTTTTGCAAAAACATTAGAGTTCATTTCCATAAGTTGATTGATCATAAACTTACCAACCCCTTTACCTTGAAAATCAGGATGTGTTGCAACTCTAATGTCCCTATCAATAGCACCGACATAACCTGCTGGTTGCCCTTCCACGAGACAAACATAGTAAAAAAGTCCGAAGTGAACCATATGTTTTTCGTGTTCCTCTTCTGTTATCTCTGCTTGCTGAATGAAGCCACCTTTTACGCTAGGATGGTTGCGAAGGTTTCTAATAAATTCCCAATATTCCGGTTTGTTTTGTACTAGTTTCATTATACACACGATTTGTAAAGGTCTGGATGAGGAAAACCATAGTGGTATGCCCTAAGATAGTCTCTCTCAATACTGAGATCTAGATAAGGGTGTAATGTTGTTCCAACATCGATGTAAGTATTTTTGTCATTATGCTTATAAAGTTCATAAATAAGAACTTCACTTAGACTACTAGCAGAGAACAGAAATACATGATCTTCTATGTTATTATCGTCGATCCATTGTTTAATGTCAACAACTAAATGATGATCATTAACAATACAGTTTTTTCCTACACGAAAATCTTTTACAACGTCAAACTCGCTATTATCTAAGTCAGCGTTCTCACTACAAATAAAAACAAGTTTTTTCTTTTTTAACTCTGGAATAAAATGACCAACAAAAAGAGGATAGTTTGAATTTACAAGCAGATTAGCAGAAGTTAGTTTATCATCTATCTGCCCGTATAGTTCGTGCATCCAAGGTGCGAACTCTTTTGAGGCACAAGTGCAGTCTTTACAAATGCCACCGACAAAATAGTTTTCTTTTTTATATTTGTAAGCCTCAATCAAAATGTCTTTGAGGAAGCCGTGTTGTGCTGGATCATAATGTTTGTGGTCGTCGGCTGAATAACCAAAGTTATAATGAGTTTCTCCCATTACAACGTGATCATCTGCTAGTTTTAATTCTTTATCTTGCATAACACAAATCTCGCCGTCAGAAAAGCGAGTGTATGCAAATGGTTCGTTTCTTTTTAGTTTTCCAAGTAGGTTGAAAAAATCTTCTTCAAACTTCATCCTTCAAGACCTCATACACTTTTTGGGCAGCGTATCCGTCTCCATAAGGGCAGTCTCCGACAGGTATGTGATCCTCGTTGACTTGATTGAAAAGACCTTCCAAATCCTCTGGTTCAAGACACATAAAAGCAAAAGTGTTGACGCCTTCAAGTCTTTCAGTTTTCTTTCGGCAGACAATACATTTCTTTTTTAGAAAAGAAGTTTCTTCTTGTAATCCGCCAGAATCAGTAATAACCAGTCTCGTTTGAGCCAACAACTTTATGAACTCATTATACTCCATTGGCTCTACGATTTTAAGGTTTTTTAGTAAATCTTTGTGTTTTTGCACGTTTGGATTAGGGTGCAGAGGAATAATAAACTCTAAGTCTTTATTGGCTTCTGCGATCTTATCAATCGCTTTGAACCACTGATCCATATTATGGTGGTTCTCTCTGCGGTGCATTGTAACAACTACTTTATTTGTGTATTCTGCTTCAATGTCTCGCAGGTTATCCAACACAGTATTACCTACAACTTCTATTCTGCCTTGAGTTGTTTCATTTTTTAAAAAGTCTTTCGACATAGTGGTTGGGCAGAGATGAACGTCGGCAATCCTAGAAATGGCTTGTCGGTTAAATTCCTCTGGATATGGTTGATTTTTATCGTATGTTCTCAATCCTGCTTCCAAATGGATTACTTTGATCCTCCTATGAAAAGCAGCAAGAGCAATAGAGAAAGCAGAAGTTGTATCTCCCTGAACTAAAACAGAGGTTACGCCTTCAAAAATCTCTTCTAAGTTCATAACAGAACTCACAATAGAGTCAAGTCGGTTTGGACCGTCTTTGATTTCTAACTTTACTAAATCTTTACCCTCGCCTACTTTTGAGAGTAGGTCTGTGTGCTGACCTGTGAATAGGAGGCGGTATGGAATGTTACCGTCCATTTGGTCTAATAAGGGCTTGATTTTGATCCACTCTGGTCTTGTTCCAAAACTCAATAAAATCATACTTTTATGCCTCGCACAGTTTCCCAGCCGCCTCTAATTGCTGTCTGAACACAGACATCTCTTTCACTAAAAAACTGCTGATGTGATACAGCACTATTGGTTGAGGTTGCTTTTGTATCAATACCCAACTCATTGCCTAAAACAGATCCGTGAAGGCTTGTATCTTCTGGTGGGTGTGGAGGGCAGTAGGTTTGTATGTTGCCGTATTTTTGAGCAAGGTAAGAAAACTGAATGTCTTCTCCGTTATCCCAAGTCGTTGGCTTCTCTCTCCACAAGTGAGACAGCCATTCCCTTTTGAAAAACCAAGCGTGTCCTACTAAATCTACTCTTGTTGTTTCTCTGTTTTGTGTTGGCCAACCACAACGGTCGTGTTGAACATAGAACTTATCGTTGAGTGTAACACCAGCAGAACCAAGGATACCTTCGTTGGTTTTCATAGTTTCTAAACAGTTCTCAAACCAACGGTCTCCCGGTATGGTGTCGTCGTCAAAAATGGCTACATATTCAGTGTCAGCCAACAAAGCAGCGGCAAACCTTCCATAGAACTTCCAGTTGTGATCATTGTGGAATACTCTATCAAGGTCCAGTTCTTTGAAATTAAATCCAATGTTATCCTCGTGTTCATTTACCCAAAGCCAAATCTGTGTTGGTCTGGTTGTTTGCTTTCTAATCGCATCAATCTGCATTCTAAGATTGTATGGGCGACGGTATGCATTTAGAATAACTGTAATAGGAGCAGTTGTAAATTCTTTTCTTTTCTCGCTTTCTAAGACCTCGACAACTTTGTCGATTACCTCAGTTTTTTGGGATCTTACGAAGTCAAGAAGTTCTTGTCCTTTATACTTTGGGAACCAGTCCTCGCTCGCACAACCAAGGTTATTATTCGTTTTTAGTTTACAGTTTACGATACGGGCTTCGACAGCCAAACGACAGAAAGTTTCGAGGACTTGTGAGAAAAAAACCAATCCGTCGTGCTGGGACAGTTGGTTGATAAAGTTGTCGTAGTCCAAGGAAACAATCAGATTATAAGCGATTTTATTTTTTTCACAGAAACTTTTTGCTTGGTAGGTTCCTTTGATTTGATTAGAACTGTTTAGAACAGCCATCTTGCCGTTCTTCTTTGTATCTACATACTTTTGTAGAATGTCTAGTTCTTCGTCAGACCACAAAGAACAACCAAGACTGATTACATTTGCTTCTCTAATGTTTTTGCTGATCACTTCGGCGTGTAGTTTAGATTGAGCAAATACTGCTTTGGCGTTTCTGTAGAACTCCAAGTTGGTCAAGTTGGCTGCTGGAACTTTATAATCTTTGTAAGGTGAAGGATCTCGACCAATAATGTATTTGTGGTCGTGTTCGTAGATTACATAATCACAAGTTTGTAGCAAGCGTAAACAAGCAGGTGATAACATAACAAAGTTAGAAACAATAAAAGTCTTTTCTGCATTATCTTTAATTAGTTTTTCTGTTACTTGCTTAGATTTTATGCGAGTTACTTTATAGCCTCTTTCAACGAGCGAAGAGGTGAGAACTTCATCTACGAGTTCGCCACCTCCCCTAATCTCATCAGCATAAAAGTCTGCTATGTGAATAATATTTTTCATTAATCAAAGTTTACCACTTGAGGTTCCGCTGCTTTTTGCTCTGCTGGCAAAACTGCATTAGCAAAAGCATCGTATTGTTTTTCTGCTTCAAACTCTTTTCTTACCCAGTCTTTTAGTTTATCAGCCATCTTCTTATAATGGTCATAATTTTTATAAACGTTTGTTAAACATTTTTGATAACTTTCTTTTTCTGGATATGCCCATAAAGAGTCTGCTACCAAAACACCATCCCAAACTGCCTCTTTTTGAATTGGACCAATTGTATAATCGACCTCACAAACATGAGGTTTATTAGCCACTATTTGTTTATTTTTAGATCCCTTTTTTCTTTGCTTAGTTGGCACATTAATAAAATCACATTGCCCTCCCCAATCAATTGTAATAATTGGCAAACCATTATATGATGCCTCATAAAGTGGCAGTCCCCAGCCTTCTGCATTTGAAATACAAATTAGGGATTTTACTTTTTCATGATTGTACAAACCTGTCATCTCTTCATCCGATAAATCCCCATGCAATAAATAAACTTTACATTTAGTATCTGGTGGTATCATATTTTTAATTGCCGATTCAGTCCTAATCCTATCCATAGTTGCATTATTTTTTACAAACCCTTTTACAATTAATCCCACTTTTGGATTATCTTTAAAATTTTCTACAAACCAAGAAATTGTATTATTCATATTTTTTCTTGGACCCCATTGAGATACTGTTAGGAAATTGAAATCTGTTTCTAAATTTAATTCGATTTCCTCTTTCTTAACATTTTTTGCTGGATATCCCACAAATTCAACTGGTGTTTGCACAGAAGCTTTTCCAACAATAGCATTTGTATTGTTATCAATCAAATCGTATACAGTCTTTACCATACTGTTTTTTGCATGATTACTGATAACAATGATCCTATCCATCATATTGCATTTTTCAATCCACTGGGGAGCAATCTTTGTCGATTCGATACCAGCAGTATATCCCACATTAATAGGTGCTAGTTTTTCCCACTCATTTGGTATTGTTATTTGAAGCGATAAATCGAACTGACCTTTATTTTGTACATAGTGGTATGTTTTATTAATAAGAAAATCAATATATTGTCTTTCTTCATTTTCTTGAGAAGTCCAACCTGTATGTCCCCAAGATGTGTTAATTAAATATATATCAAATCTATCTTCGTGCTTCCTGAGAGAACGGAGTGCAAACCTAGATTGCTCTCCATAGCCAGACCTGCTCAAAACGGGTCCTCTTACAATAATCTTTTTTCTCATCACAATTCCTTATTAGTTTATCTTTGTTAAATTCCAAGGGCAGTATTTCTTTCTGTTATCCCATGATCCATGTTCTTCATGCATTTTGTCCATTATTTCTACCCATTGAGACTGATAATCTTCAAACTTGTAGTTTTTCAACACATGCTCTCGACCAGCTTGTCCGAGTGCTTTTCTATCTTCTTCGGACATTTCATACATTTTTGTCATAGACTCAATAAAATCTTCTTCACTAATTCTGTCTTCATAGATATAAGGAACTTGTTGAGAACCAATCAGAGCTTTTGAAGCTGGCTCAATACCAATTCCAAACCAATTTTCTCCATCCGTAACTTGTTCTTGCAATCCGCCAGTCATTGTAGCAATAATAGGGGTTCCACAAGAAAGACTTTCGAGAGTTGCAAGACCAAACCCTTCGGCATCTGAAATGTTGATTGTACAATCTGCTATATTATACATTATCGAAAGCTGATCTAGACCTACTTTTTCTCTTGAAATTCTTATTTGCCCTTTATCTGCTCCAAAATGTTTCATTAAATGATCCAGAGGCTGACCATATGGATCATTTGTATCTGTGTGCATTATTAAAACAACCTTATCATTTCCAACTTTATCACAAAACTTTTTAAACCAATGAACAAGGGTTCCGCTTTGCTTTCTTCTTGCATTTCTATTATTCCAAAAGAAAATAAATTTATCTTTTAAATTTTGTTTCTCTTTTATATCGTCAATCATATCTTGAGGTATTGGCTTAAAAAAATTAGAATCGACGGCGTGAGGTAAATAAATATTCTCTACTTTATCTGTAACTTCAGATACGATATTATGTGTAACTTTTGAGATAGCAGCAATCAAATCATTTGATTCATAAAATCCTTTATTATAAACAGGAGCAGGATAGTTGTCCCAAACATGATAATAGATCATTGGCACATGTGTTCTAATTTCATTATCAATATCCCACAGCCAATCATAAAATCTAGGGTCTGTCATAAACCATAATATGTCAGGCTTTTGGGATCTCAAAATGGATCTAATTTGATCTTGAGTTCCATACCCATCAACTGGAAATACAATCCAATCATCGCCATATTGATCTACCTTGTGTGGTTCATATTTTTGATGCTTTACAGCACCCCCTAAAGAAATAACTTGGTATCTCCCTGTTTTAAGGAGTGCTTCAATCATATATTTTGTTTGAGTTCCGACACCCGATGGAGATAATGGGTGGTCGCTAATGGTGAGCACTTTGATTTTTTTATCAGTCATGGGCAATGTTCCGTTCTGTGAAATTCACACTTGCTGCAAGCAAGTCTGTTCTTAATGAAGTTTTTACTTTCAATATTATAAACAGCCTTTTTCAAAAAGTTAAGGGCATTTTCGGTCTTTTTTGGACCGCTTGTTACACGGAAGATCTCAACCCTGTCTTTCTTGGCTGTTCTTTTAAGTAGTGCGAAATGAGTTTCTACCATTTTTGGGTCAACATTATGCTTTTTTGCCCAGAAATGCTTGTAGAAAGTAAGTTGGTAAGTCATCATAGGATCAGTTCGCTTCTTTGCGTCCCATCCCCAAGAGCAAGTTTTCCAGTCAATAATATGAAACTTGTTGTCTGGTGTCTTAATAATCAAGTCGATGAACCCCTTGAACTTTTCAATTTCTTTTGGCTGGAAAAACTCAATCATTTCCATCAAATCTTCCTCCGCATCCACTACTTCATACTCTCCAAAGTGTGCTTGGAGTGCAGGAAGTACTTCGTCAAGGATAGGGGGACCTTGATCTTTCATTTTTTCAACCAAATCTCCCGTTTTTTCGACATTTTCGGGCAAATCATCAAGGATTTCTTTAAATCTTAGTTGAAAAAAGGATTTTTTGTCCTCTACTCCCTCGGTAAGCATCTTTTCGCAAGTATCGTGGATTGCATTACCAAAAGCAGTAAAAGCGTTGCCTTCAAAGCCTTTTACCTTGTCCAAGTTCATAAGTTTATGATAAAAAGGGCAAAAGTTCCAGTTTTTTGCCTCTGAGAAGCTAATGTGTGCCATTATTACTCCATGTCTGCTAAGTTTTCTAACCTATTATACAGTATGGGGCTAATGTTTGCAAGTGCTTTTAGGTCTTTGTATAAGAAAAACGTTTCAAAGCCTCTTGCGAAGTATTCTCTAAGGGAAGTTGACGCATAAGGAGAATAAAATAATCCATTTCCAAATGCGTTGAGGGCTGGATAACCTACTTGTGTGTATAAATACTCGTCGAAGTCTTCGTCATAGTCAGGATTAGCAAAATAAGTATAATCTACTAATGGCTCTTCGTATGCTTTGAGTATTTGGTAGAGTTTTTCTCTTTTTCCTAAAAATTCTTGCTCTACTCTTCCATCACCATAGATTTCATCATAAAACCTTTCTTCTACTGCGTGAGCAATCTCGTGAACAATGTCGTCAGCCATATCCATAGCATTATCTTGGATATTAATAATGTAGATTGCTCCATTTTCATAGGCAGCATTGGTATCTCTTTCTTCAAAATGAGAAAAGTCCCCAACATAGATTACATCTACGTTAGAGACAAGGAAGGAAGGAAGTGAATTTTCTACGATTTGGATAACTTCTTCTAAACTACTTTCGCCGTCTGTGAAGATAAGTTCGTCTTTTAAGTAAATGGGGATTTCTCCACCAAAAAGACCAAAGTGATTAAGAGACTTAGACCTTTTTAAACTTTCTCTAATGTAATCACTCTTGCTCATTTTGTTGTTGTTCTTCTTCCCATGCTTTTCTGCCGACTTCTACGTCGGTCAGGGCTTGTTGGTATCCTCTAACAAAGTTTTCCTCTGCTACTGCTAAAACAAACTCAGGAAACTCTTCTGCCAGTTGATCTACAATCATTTCTACCGTAACGTTGTCACCTTCAGGTGTCTTTTTCTCTCCAACATAGTTTACAAGCATAGTTTTGAGTTCATTTTCGCTTTCAACTACTTGATCCAAAACAGGGTTTGCATCTTCTACTGTTTCTTTGAATTCGATTTCCATTTTCATCCTTTTTGTTTGGTGGACCCACTCGGACTCGAACCGAGAACCTGCCGGTTATGAGCCGGATGCTCTGACCATTGAGCTATAGGTCCATATATAAACGAATATATATTAGTTTTTAAGATCTGTCAAGAAAAAAGTTATAAAATTTTTGCTGCTAGAGTTGCTACTTTAGATCTCTCACCTTTTTGGAGAGTAATGTGACCTGAGATATCATAATCCTTGAACTTTTCCACAGCATAAGTAAGACCATTAGAAGTCTCGTCGATATAGATGTTGTCGATTTGCTCGATATCACCAGTAAGAATGATTTTTGTTCCCTCGCCTACCCTTGTAAGAATAGTTTTGAGTTCGTGTCTTGTGAGGTTTTGTGCCTCGTCAATAATAATAAAAGCATTTGTGATAGAACGACCACGAATGTATGTAATGGCTTCTATCTCAATAACTCCTTGTTCAAAATAGGTTTTTACCATATCTCTGTTGTTTCCCATCAAAAACTCAAGGTTGTCTTTGATAGGCATAAGCCAAGGATCCATTTTTTCCTCAAGTGTTCCGGGCAAAAAGCCGATGTCCTTACCTAGTGGCTGGATTGGACGAGAAACAATTAACTTCTTATACTCGGCTTCCTCGCCTAAAACTTGCTCCAATCCAGCCGCTACTGCTAATAGAGTTTTACCAGAGCCAGCCTGACCAATAAGGGAAACCACTTCTACATCTGGGTCCATAAGAAGTTCAAGGGCAAATGTTTGTTCTTTGTTTCTTGCGTCAATACCCCAGACATTTTCCATTTTGATTGTCTTACACAATCTTGTGTTGTAATCATAAAATCTGGCTAAGGCTGTCTTTTTGTCGTTTGAGTTAGAAACAAGCATTACATACTGGTTTGGGCAAAGGTGAACCTGTTCTTTTTCCAAGAAAATGTCTTGACCAGCATAAAAAGCATCAATAACTTGTTCGTCAACCAAATGCTTGGATAAGCCTGTGAATACTTCTTCTTTGCTTTCTACTGTATCGTGGGCAATGTAATCTTCGCATAAAAGACCAAGAGAATCACATTTGACTCTCATATTAATGTCTTGCGATACAACAACAACTTTTTTTCTTTTGCTCT
>Ga0099847_1000138_pt1 | contig 22359 bp, 20 predicted proteins | sample CB_VirMetaG_2_FD_78178 | JGI IMG/M metagenome (GOLD analysis project Ga0099847, IMG submission 78178) | Freshwater to marine saline gradient viral communities from Chesapeake Bay - CB_1504_2 Viral MetaG | ecosystem: Environmental > Aquatic > Marine > Coastal | place: USA: Chesapeake Bay...
AACAGGCACAGCAAGAGGCCGAGTGGAAAGTCAAGGTGGCTCAAGCGGCACAGTCTGCCAAGATGATGGGTAAGTTATCCGCAGGTATGGAACGCTTCGTTGATACGATACTCAAGCCCAAGGTCGCTTGGCGTGATGTGATGCAGAGGTTCCTTGTCAAGGCACGTACTGATGAGCGTACTCTTAGTAGACCCAATAGACGCTTTGCTACGCAAGGATTGTACTTGCCCAGTGTAACAGGTGAGACGATGGGCGACGTGGTGTTTGGTGTTGACTGTTCAGGGTCTATTGACCAAGACGAGGTAGATCAATACGCCGCAGAGATACGGGCAGTACATGAGGACTTATCTCCACGTACTTTGCATGTTGTTTACTTTGACAGTTCGGTGTCGCATTACGACAAGTTTGGGCCCGATGATACTGTCGAGGTGAAGCCACATGGTGGCGGTGGTACTGCGTTTAGCCCAGTGTTTAGGTTCATTGATGAGCAGGGTATTGACCCTGTCGCTTGTGTGATTCTGACAGACCTGTGCTGTTCAGACTTTGGTGATGCGCCTAGTTACCCAGTGCTTTGGGTGTCTACGTATCAAGATAACGCGCCGTTTGGCGACATTGTGATGATGTAAATCGGAGGAAGTGAATATGGCTACAGTTAAAATGAGTGGTACTTTACGTGAGACTATGGTTAAAAATGCGCAGGCAGTGTTCGATGCACGCATACAACACGTGGAGAATGAGTCACCATGCACTGGTGATGAGATATGGGACTGCATGTTTAGTCAATACCAGACGCACATCGATGGGTTGCCTGACTTTATGTATGATACGAAGGAATACATTAGTGTGAGATCGATTGAGCGGGTCGAGGAGGCATTTGATCGGGTCAAAGATGTGTTGATAGACAAGAGGTTTGCTTTCTCTGCGCCCAAACCATTCCTTAGTAAATCAGATAGTTCTTTAGGGTCAGGGTGCTTTAATTATGATGGGTATAGGTACAGTAGTTGGAGAGGACTGGCTATTGATGCTAACCACCACACTTGGCAACCCATTGTTAACAAACTTATAGCGTGGTCAGACAAACTCGAGAGTATAAGGGCAGAGCAGAATGAATACAGAAGAATTGTTTCACGTATAGTTGACGCATACAACACACTGTCCCCCATGCTAAAAGACTATCCTGCACTGTGGGATCTAGTACCGCAGGAAACTAAAGACAGACATCTTACTGTGCCTGAGAAGCGCAAGGCAACTAAAGTAGAACTTGACGTGGACGTAAATAAGATTAATGCTATCACTGCGAGAGCCAAGCTGACCGGTGGTTTATGATTACATATATAGTGCTGTTCGTGGCGCAGTTTTGTTTTGTGGCCACAAAAGCTTTTCAACAACTCAATGTTATGCACCACAAACCAATGTGGGTATTCTGGACAAGCGCAGTTATGTCTGTGTTTGAGTGCGGGGTGTATGGTGCTGTTACATTCAAGGCATATGAAGTAGTGCAGGGCGGTAACGTCCTGCTGTTTATGCTGTTGGCTATTCCTTTATGGCTCGGAGGTTCCTTCGGGTCTATCTTTTCTATGGCTATTCACAGGAGACTACGTAATGCAAGATATAAACAAGACACTTAATGAAAGAGGTTCAGTGTATGGTAAGTTTGAAACCCAAGCCGCTATAACACAGGACTTGAAGGCAGTCATTCGCCACTATGCGAGAGAGGTTGGGCAGAGCTTTCACCCAGACCAGATCGAAGCCTTGGATATGATATGCTCAAAGATATCTAGGATTGTTAATGGCGACCCGAATCACATAGATTCTTGGCACGATATATCAGGGTACGCACAGCTTGTGGTCAATAGACTAGAAGGAGTAGACAACGATGGTGTACAGGGATAGAAGTTTCTGTCTGCACTCTGATGAGTGTGACAACCAAGAGTGTTCGCGTTGGGTAGACTTCGGGGTAGACACTAGGGGATTACCGATTAGCTTATCGGATTATAAAACAGACACCTGTGGATATATCCCAGTGGAGGATGGCGATGAACGATGAACAGAAGGAAGATATTTTATTCTGGATACTGCTAACTGGACTGACTTTGTTATTAGTACACGCGCTGTTGGTGCAAGAGGGGTGAGTGATGACAGGTACAGGCGCATAACAGTGTAATGCGTTTGCATTACCTAGCGAAAAAAGGGAGAGTGAGTGATGAAAGAACCAACGATTGAAGAAGTTTTAGAGCTTGTAGATTTTGAGAGAAACGCTTGTGGAGATCTTTACATTAAAAATGTAAATAGGAGTGTTTGGGGCAATGTTTGGGGCTGTGTCGAAGGCGATGTGAAAAGCCATGTCAAAGGCGCTGTCTACGGCAATGTCAATGGCTTTGTAGGCGGCTATGTCGGCGGTGGTGTCGCTGGGACTATCGACGGACGGGAATGGAAATTCCTAGAAACCGATAGGGAAAAAGTCATTCGACTCATTCGTGAAGGTAAAAACAGAGAAGCTATACAAGTTTTGGAGGAGAGTGAGTGATGGCTAAGTTTAGGAAAAAGCCTGTTGAAATTGAGGCAGTACAGTTTGTGTACACCTGTGAGGGCATTAGACAATTGCAAGAGTTTTGCGGCAACGCACTAGGTAAATTTGCAAAGGGTGAGGTGCAGATTGGCACACTTGAAGATGGCGAACATCTAACTGTAAAGCATATTGCCACAGAAGGTGATTGGGTTATTAAGGGCGTTCAGGGCGAGTTCTATCCTTGTAAACCAGATATTTTTGAGCAAACTTACGAACCTGTCGTAGAGGAGAGTGAGTGATGAGGCTATGATGAGAGATAAAGTTAAGTATGAATTTGAGAACGACCTTCGCAAGTATCTTAGACGTATCGAGCGGATGGAACGTCTAGGGGTTTTTAGTTCCCCCGACTTTGTAGGGGTAGAGGAGATAGTACTTCGCAGAGACTTAATAAAGTTGTTGGTTGAGGACATAAGGTCTGATAAAGTGAACCTTGAAAATATACAGCGGATGGTCTACGCGCATCGTGGACGTGGTATATCCGTAAGGCAGAGTGTCGAAGACACAATAAACCACATGCAACCTAGTGTGTTGGATGTGTATAACACTATGTATTATGCATAACGGAGGCTATGTTATGACACCTTTCACTGAGGTCGAACTTGCTTTAGAGGAGGCCGACTACTTGGCTAAAGAAACGCAGTCACCTTATGCGGTGGTGGCTGATGGTATGGCGCAGTTATATTATGTACTACCACTAGAACAAGCAAGACGTAGTACGCATCGCATATTAGAAACTATAAATTATACATGGGAGGTGAAATGGATATAGTGACGATTGATTTTGAGACGTACTATAGTAAAGAGTTTAGTTTAGGTAAGTTAACCACGGAACAATACGTAAGAGACCCACGTTTCGAAGCGATCGGGGTAGGCATAAAGATTAGCGATAACCCCACAGATTTCTACACTGGCTCAGATCCAGAGTCCTTCCTCAAAAGCATAGACTATTCAGACAAGGCAATCCTTTGTCACAACACTGCGTTCGATGGCGCTATTCTATCGTGGCACTATGGAATCAAACCCAAGCTATGGCTAGATACTCTATCTATGTCAAAACCATACCACAAAACGCAAGTCGGTGGGTCACTGGCAAAGTTAGCACACCACTACGGCATTGGTGAGAAAGGCAATGAAGTTGTCAACGCACTAGGCAAAAGACGTGCAGACTTCTCTGACGAAGATATGCGTAGGTACGCTGAGTACTGTTGTACTGACGTTGACTTGACGTACCAGTTATTCAGACGGTTGGTTAAAGGATTCCCACAGAAAGAGTTGTTGGTTATCGACCAGATCATTCGTATGTACACTGAACCCACAATCAAACTAGACAAGGCTCTACTGGCTAACCACCTGTATGACGTGCGACATAGAAAAGAATCGCTGCTAGAAGAGGCGGGTGTAGACCAGAAAGATCTCTCCAGTAATCCGAAGTTCGCTAAACTGTTGGAGGGTCTTGGTGTAACTCCACCCATGAAGACTAGCCCACGCACAGGCAAGCTGACATACGCATTCGCTAAGACAGACCAAGGCATACTGGATCTACTCAACCATGATAACCCTGATGTAAGCACACTGGTTGCGGCACGCCTTGGTACTAAGTCAACCATAGAAGAGACACGTACAGAGAACTTAATGGGTGTCGCTGACCGTGGTGAGTTGCCTGTTATGCTTAACTATTATGGTGCGCACACAGGGCGGTTCTCGGGGGGAGACGGACTCAACATGCAGAACTTACCTGCACGTGGTAACAACACCATACGTAGATCACTGCGTGCCCCAGAGGGGTACACGTTTATAGCCTGTGACTTATCGCAGATCGAAGCGAGGATGCTTGCATGGGCGGCAGAGCAGACGGATCTAGTAGAGTCGTTCTCCAAAGGAGAAGATGTTTATTCTGTGTTTGCCACTGATGTATACGGCAGACAAGTAACCAAGGCCGATAAAGTCGAGCGCTTCGTAGGTAAGACATGCATTTTAGGACTCGGATATGGGGTCGGGGCTACAAAACTACAGCGTACACTGGAGCTAGGACAAGGTGGTGTGAACGTAATCGTGGATGACAACGAAGCCAAACGTATTGTTATCCTGTACCGCCAGAAGAACCATAGGATAATTCGTCTGTGGAAGATGTGCGACTATGCACTGGGTCAGATTATGCAAGGGAACACAGGTGAGCTGTGTCCGGCAGTGACCTATGATGCAAAAGGAATCCGACTGCCCAGTGGTTTTTATATTCAGTACCCACAGCTAACTCGTGGACTCAATGGATACAAATACATAGACAACCCACGCTCACTGGCCAAGCCGGAGGGTGACAGGAAGGACACTGACTGGGTGCATATCTATGGAGGTAAGGTAGTAGAGAACGTAATACAAGGACTTGCGAGCTGTGTGATCCGAGAACATATGCTCAACATAGGCAAGCGATACAAGTGTGTTTTGCAGGTACACGACGAAGTTGTCGCATTAGTACCAAAGGGTGAGGAAGAAGAAGCTGAAAGATTTATTGTAGATGTTATGTCAACCGCTCCCGATTGGTGTTCTGATTTACCTGTTGCTTGTGAGGCTTCAGTAGCGGACACTTATGGGGACTGCAAATAAGGAAATGTTATGAAGCTATCCCACTCTTACTCGGCTATTAAGTTGTATGAGAACTGCCCACTGCGCTATTACCGACAGCGTATTCTTAAAGAGGTAAAGGACGAGGACAATCAGTACACCATCTATGGTAGTCGAGTGCATGAAGCACTGGAGAAACGCTTGCGTGATAACGAGGAGCTACCCAAGGACTCTGCCCACTACGAACCACTGATACAATCTATCGAACGCACAGTGGGAGACGGAGAGTTGTTTGTGGAAAGAGAGATGACGCTCAACGAGAACCTAGAAGAGACAGGTTGGTTTGATTCAGACGCATGGTTCAGAGGTAAGCTAGACGTACTGATTGTTAGAGGTAAGACGGCAGTGGTCATGGACTGGAAGACAGGTAAGCGCAAGCCAGACTTCGACCAGTTAGAGATGTTCGCTTTGCTAACGTGGAAGATATTCCCTGAAGTTGACAAAGTTAAAACTTCGTTTGTATGGCTCAAGGATATGGCTATGGATCACGAGGTCTACCACAGGTCGCAGTCAAATGAATTATGGGCGAAACACATGGGGCGCATACGCCGCATCTATGACTCATTAGAAAACGACAACTGGCCTGCCAGACCGAGTGGGTTGTGTCGCTTCTGCCCATGCCAAAACACTTGCGACTACGCACAATAATACTTGACACTGATGTAAAGAGGTAGTAATGTCTACACCTGAGAGTAAGGTGAAGCGTTGGGTTGATAACGTCTTCAAGAAGTATGACTGTTGGTACTTTAGTCCACAGTCTGGCCCGTGGGGTAAAGCAGGTATTCCAGATAGGCTCGCTTGCGTTGGTGGGTTTTTCATTGGGGTAGAGGTTAAGGCTGATGCTACTAAGAAGCCTACTGAGTTACAGCTACGGTGCATACAACAGATAAAGGACTCAGGCGGGTACGCTATGGTAGTCCACGATAAAGAAACATTAGGTGAGCTAGAGACTTTGGTCAAGAAACTATTGGGTGTGTGATGTTTGTATCTAAAGAACACAAAGCATTGATACTTAACCTACGTAATCCTAACGTGGTGCTTGACACTATACCAAAGTCAAAGTTGATCCAGAAAGATGGTAAGAACATAGTCATTGTGAAGCATGGCATTGACGAGGTTAAGGTACTGCGTAACGTGGGTATCCCTGCGCCTTCGCCTATCCTGCACCACTATGAATGGGTGGGTAAGTTTGATCCCTACGACCACCAGAAACAGACTGCCGCTTTCCTCACCACGCATCAACGTGGGATCGTTTTAAACGAGATCGGTACAGGTAAAACACAGTCTGCATTGTGGGCGGCTGACTACTTAATGCGAGTGGGTGCGGTAAAGAAATGTTTAGTCTTATCACCACTGTCAACTCTTGAACGTGTATGGGGCGATGGTATATACATGAACTTCCCCCATAGAAAGTTTGTTACTCTGCATGGCACAGCGGCGCGACGCAAGAAGTTACTCAACAAGGAGCATGATTTCTACATCATTAACCACGATGGGTTTAGCATAATCCACGATGACATACAGGGTATGTTTGACCTAATCATCGTAGACGAGGCCGCTGTTTACCGCACGCCGAACACACAAAGGTTTAAAGTATTCCGCCGCTTCATGGATAAACACCCAGAGACACGTCTGTGGTTGATGACTGGCACGCCTACTCCGAACTCTCCATTGGACGCATGGGCACTAGCCAAGCTAGTTGGGAGCCCGTTCTGCACCAAGACATTCACTTCGTTCCGTGACCAAGTGATGATGAAAATAAGCCAGTGGAAATATGTTCCACGACCAGAGTCGGTCGACATTGTAAAACATATCCTACAACCATCGGTCAGGTACACACGTGATGAGTGTTTTGATTTGCCTGACACGATCATACAAACCAGAAAAGTGCCTCTGACTAAAGAGCAAGAGAAGCACTACAAGCAGATGCTTAAGAACTTTACAACAGAATTAACTAACGAAGGGACTATCACAGCAGTTAACGAAGCTGTTAAACTACAGAAACTGATACAGATTTCGTGCGGGGTGGTGTATGGGGACAACGGTTCACACATAGAGATCGACTGTTCACCACGGGTCAAGGTAGTTAAGGACGTAATAGAGGAAGCAGGTGAGAAAGTAATCGTGTTTGTACCTTTGACAGGTACGTTACACATGCTAGAGAAAGAACTCTCGAAGCATTGGACAGTTGCTGTGGTGAACGGACAGGTTAGTAGCTCAAAGAGGAACCAGATATTCCATGACTTCCAACACAGCAAGGCACCAGAAGTATTGATCGCCCACCCTGCGACTATGGCGCATGGACTTACACTGACAACTGCCTCGACAATTATATGGTACGGGCCGATCACAAGTAATGAGCAGTACGTACAGGCCAACGGACGTATAGAGCGGATAGGTAAGAAGCATGTATCGAACGTGATCCACATAGAGAGTACAGAACTAGAAGCTAAGATGTATGAAAGACTACGCAACAAGCAGAAGTTGCAGGGACTATTACTAGATTTAATTGAAAACAGTAAGTGAGGGTGTATGGAAGAAGATGATAAGTTTGCATTAGTTGAAACGGATATTTTGCGTACGTTAATACCTACTATTAACAAAGAAGTTTCACGGCATGAAGAGATACACGGGGATATGGCAACAGCGGCGGCACTTGAGGCTTCTATATCGTTGGTTGCTTATATCATAACCGGTTCTGTTAGGGAGGAGTACATGAAGGAGGTAGCAGACGAAGTGAAGGATAAACTTGGGGAGTTTATAGATATGTATTTACGTGTACCAAAAGGAGGGGATGAAACATGGCATTAACAATAGATCAGGTTATCGCAACATACATTAAGTTGCGCAATAAAAAACTGGCACTGCAAGCTGAGGTCAAGGAAAAGACTGATGCCGTCAGTGAGCAGATGATAAAGCTAGAGTCTTGGATCAAAGAGAAAGCTGACGAAGATGGTGTGACTTCATTCAAGACCAATAATGGTACAGCGTTTCTAACCACCACAGACTTTGCGAACGTGGCTGACTGGGACGCAGTGGTTGATTTTGTTAAGGAGAATGATGCGTGGGATATGTTTGAGAAGCGCATTAGTAAGACCGCAGTACGTGGATACATAGACCTGAATAAGGAAGTACCACCGGGGGTTAACTATGGCACAAGGCTTGACGTTAACATTCGCAAACCAACTAAGAAGGTGGTGGGTGATGACTGAGATAGCCGGAATACATAGGATTATGAATGGATATATTCTATCTAATACCCCTGCAAATAATAACACTGTTTATTTTAAAGACCCACAGGATGCAGGCGAGGCGTTAGCTACACTGCTTGCGAAAGAGAAGTTAACTAGATCTGAACCTGTCCAGTTGGATATGTTCGACAATACAAAGAAGATACCTTAAGGAGATACACATATGAGTAATTTAATTCCATCTAACATCCAAGTACCTGCGCACTTAGCGTCTCGGGTTGGCAAACAATCGGCACTGGCCTCAGCTTTGTCTGTAGGTTCGACGCAAGCGGGTACGCCACGGATCTCGATTAAAGGTGGTCGGTTCCGTATCGTTTCTGATGGTACTGAGACTGTGCTTGAGTCAACTAAGATCGAGGTCATAATCGTTGGGGCCAACCCCAAGCTGTCAAAGACATTCTATGCGAAGCAGTGGACACCTGATGCAGAAGTTTCTGCGCCCGACTGTTATTCACTGGATGGTATTAGCCCAGATCCAAGCTCAGAAGATCCGCAGAATGATCTATGTGCCACTTGCCCTAACAATGCATGGGGTAGTAAAGTGATGCCCAATGGACAGCAGACCAAAGCCTGTGCAGACCAGAAGCGATTAGCACTGGTGGCGGCAGACGATCCAAAGGGAGACATCTATCTACTACAAGTCACCCCGTCTGCACTAAAAGGTTTGAATACGTTCCAAAAAGAATTAAGCGTACGTGGTATTCCACCCGAGATTGTACGTACTAAATTGTCATTCGACCCTGATGTATCGTATCCGAAGCTACAGTTTGGATTCGCAGGGTTTATTGATGAAGAGACTCAGGAAGCAGTAGACCAGTTATTCGGATCTACGCAAGTGCTAGAAGTCACAGGGGAAAAACCTGTAGCCAAGGCAGAACCTGCACCTGTTGCACCCAAGCCCACGTTGGTAAGCCCTAAAGAAGAGCCTGCCCCTGCCCAAGCAGAATCTGAGGATAAGCCACGTGGGTTTGGTGCTTCTAAAAAAGCGGAGCCTAAAGCGGAAGCCAAACCAAAGGGGTTCGGTGCGCCTAAGGAAGAGCCCAAGCCAGTCAAAGCAACTGAGGAGAAGTCTGGCGGTAGTTTAGCTGATGAGATCGCCGCATTGGTTGAGGAGGTTGGGTTCGATGACGAGTGAAGCGCAGAATAACGCGCTTCCACCCTTAGATTTCACCAGAGTAGAAGCGTTACGCAAGCACATGCTGATGACTTCTGTCGATATGGCTTCGATCTTAGGCGTTTCTCGTGTAACCTACTACAACTGGGTTAGAGGGAAGCCCGTTAGAAAAACCAACGATACGCAGGTGCGAAGAACTGTGAAGAAACTGCTCCATATAATCCGTGACTACGACTGGCCTATGCCGGAAGTGCTTGCAATGGATCAACCGGACAGGAAGGATAAGTTACTCGAAGTACTTGCAACCTATGATTAGCGAATAGCGGGGGCAACCCCGCTCCTTTGGCAGGGATATTATGAATACGCTTGATTTTTTAAGGCGGGTCTTACCGACCCAAGGATATTATGTCACCACTGTAGTCAATAAAGATGGTAGTCGTAAGCAGGGATTCTTTAACACAGTCAGTGACTTAGAGAAAGCAGTAAGTAGATTAGATAGAACAGGTAACAATACCTACTACGCAATCAGTTCGTTTGCTACCAAAGAAAACAGAAAGAAGACGAACGTACTACGCACCAAATCATTGACCATAGACATAGACTGTGGTGATAACAAGCCGTACCCCACGTGGCGTGAAGGACTCCAAGCACTAGGCAACTTCGTGGGTGACATGGGCCTACCCAAACCGATGGTGGTGTTCTCAGGAAATGGGCTGCACGTTTACTGGACGCTCAACACAGAACTTCTTCCTGAAGAGTGGACACCTCTAGCCCACGCATTGAAAGCGGCAGTGGTTGCTAAGAACTTTGAAGTTGATGCAGGTCTGATGACTAACAGCGCATTGGTGTTACGACCACTGGGCACTCACAACCATAAGAACGGTAAGGAAGTTAAGCTCCTGCTTGATGCGCCACCTGTAGATGTGGCTGATATAATGAAAGCGCTTGGCTACTACTTGAACGCCGCGCCGGAGATTAAGCACAGGGTAGAACAAAGCTCACTGCTTAAGAACTTGGCGGCTCAGTCGGACTTCCCACCGGCTAACCCTATAACTGTTGCGAAGAAGTGCCAGCAAATAAGTTGGGCGGTCGACAACCCAGAAGAAGTTCCAGAGCCAATATGGTACGACCTACTTGGAGTGGCCGCATACTGTAAAGACCCAGAAGAGACAGCCAAGGAGTGGAGTTCAGGCTACTCAGGATACGACCCGACCGAGACCGTACTGAAAATGCAACGGTGGAAGGAAACCACAACTGGCCCTGCAACGTGTGATAAGTTTGACGCTGATAGACCCAACGGATGTAAGGGCTGTAAGTTCCAAGGTAAGATCGGCTCACCTGCTAGATTGGGTGTGCAGTATGATGAAATCCCTCTCAAAGATGTTACACTTGACAGTAGTGCTAACCAAGTACCAATGCCCAAACCGTTCATACGGACTACGAGTGGGATAAAGATCCGGATTGACGACACAGACTTGGATATATGTCCCTTTGATTTATACCCAGTGTCGTATGGTAAGGATGAGGACTTGGGGTACGAAGTAGTGCGCTTCCACTGGAACCGTAAACACCACGGGTGGCAAGAGTTAAAGATGCGGCAAGCTCTACTGACCTCTGAGAAGCGTAATGATTTTTCAGCCGCCATTGCTGACCAAGGTATTGTGTTAGCAAACAACAAACAGACGGAGTACTTTCAGCTAATGCTAAGATCGTACATGAATGAGCTACGCCAAATGCGGGCGATGACTAACCTATATTCCACAATGGGGTGGAAGGAAAACTATTCTCAATTTGTTATGGGCAGTAAGCTGTACCGCAACGATAGTGGTTCCGTTACGGTTGATGATGTGTCGCTGTCTTCTGGTTCACAACGGTTAGGCGAAGAACTTTATGCCACCAAGGGTAGCCTAGATGCTTGGCGGGACTTCACAAAGTTACTTGATAAAGCAGACATGCCCCACCATAAGTTCGCCCTTGGTATCGGCTTCGCCGCTCCCCTGCTGTCGTTTACAGGACTCAAAGGTCTAACGGTATCACTCTACGGCCCGACTGGTGGTGGCAAGACCTTGATTCAGTTATGGCAACAGTCGATCTATGGGCCACCGGACAAGCTACACTTTGCATCTAAGTTCACACTGAACTCCCTGTTCAACCGCCTTGGTATGTATAACAACTTGCCTATGACGATTGATGAAATGACCACGATGAACGACAAAGAAGTTGGTGACTTTATCTACTGGGTAACACAGGGTAAAGACAAGGCTCGACTATCACGCAGTGCGGAAGAGCGTGTGAGCAAAGAGTGGGCAACGATAGTAACAATATCCACAAACAGATCTCTGATGTCTAAGCTATACTCTGCCGGGCTGGAGACGGATGCACAGATAGCTCGATTGTTTGAACTCAACATTCCACAGCATAAGCTATTCACCCACAGCACAGAGGCAGGTAAGCAGATCTACAACTTCATCCATAGTAACTATGGCGTGGCAGGGGATTTGTTTATACGTAACTTGATGGAGCTAGGTGAGCATGCCATACGCGCCATGATTGCAGAGGCACAGGATACATTTACGGCACGCTACGGGGTCACATTCGCAGGTCATGAACGCTTCTGGGAACACTTGATTATCTTGGTAGACTTAGCACTTCGACTGGCCAACGACTGGGGTATCATAGACTTCGACCACACAAGCGGTATCCATGCGGCACTGGCTCAGGTGGATAGCATGAAGGTAGACGCTGAAGGTAACAGGTTCGATGCACTAGATATGGTTGCAGAATACTTGAATGAGTTTGCAGATACAGCCGTGACTATCATGCACATCAAGGGGAACAAACCAACGCCAGACTTCAACAGGATACCACGGAGCGAGGTACGCATACGCTTCGATCTATACAAGAACAAACCCTCAGACATATTCGACCGTGGTACTGTACTGCTAGACCGTACGCATTTACGCAAGTGGCTGTCAAAACATGGGGTTGACTATCGTGGGTTCCTTGAAGATCTACATAGGGATAAGGCATTAGCTACACCCAAGTCAGAGAAAGCATCTTTGGGTAAGGACACACCAATCAAGCTAGGTCAAGCGTATGTAGTTGGGGTCAACTTGGCGCACCCACGGTTGCAAGGTGTATTGGATGAAGCCGATAGAGCTATTGAGGATGCTACGCTTGGGGTTGTTAAGTCAGTCAAGTGATTGATTTTTAGCCACTAATTTACACCAAGCTACGAAGTCTTCGATACTTAACGAACTGCGCATAAAGTTTACTTGTGCGCATACCAACTGTATATTTCCTTTGCGGTAACTGTGGGCGTTGTTTATTCGGTCTATGCTTACTGATCTACCCAACCCCTTACCACGGATTAGATCCTTTCTTTCAGTGGATCCCCACGTCATCGGCACGCCAGTGATTGCGCAAAGGCCATTCTGTTTTTCCCAAAGCCCCATAAAATACTTCACGCCATCCTTGGCCCGTAGGTTATCAGCTATGGATACTCCTCGAACTTTGCTACGTTTACAGATAGCAACCCATTTTTTGTAGATATATCTTTCGGGGGTTGGGTAGTTACGATCTAACTCTTTTCCCCGTTCGTAGGTACACGCCTTACACTTACCGTATGTGTACTCCCACCGCTTACCGGAAACTTTAGATTTACTTGATCGTTTCCCGAAATACTCATACGTATTCGGCTTACGTATACCGCAAGCCGTACAAACCTTAGAAGGTGTGTCCACTACTCTACCCCATATAACCTCAATAAAGCTTCGGACTCAGGGCGCACATTCTTAGGCGCTGTCTTTAAATACCGCGAAGTAGCTGACCGCCTCGCTTCGATCAGAGATTTGTTTGCAGAAGCTACGAAGTTCTTGATCTCAAGGCCAGTGCCTTTAGCAGATTTATTCCACTCCTGCACATCTCTCACGATCTGGTTCGCCCTACGGTTGTCGCCTTCTATCCTAGCCTTGACGTATGCTGAGTTATAACTGGCCTTGATATCACGGCTGTAGTCTGCAATACGTTTGGACAAGCGGATGACATCATTCTCACGAGTCGCCACCGATGGATAGAAGCCAAGCATTCTGGAGAGTATAGTACCAGTGGTCATGTCAGGACTTACTACATACCCTCTACGGTTAGTCACTGCACCAGAATCTGCGTAGGACATTGAATCCCCTAGTGCGCGTAGTACTGTAACAGGAGACTCTCGTAGTATCGTAGTGAACGAAGTAGTCTCGGATGCAAGACCGACTTGACTGAGGCCCCACTTGGCTGAGTCTGCTGTAAATGCCAAACTGCCTTGGATAAATGATGCGGCAGGGCCAGCGATGTTAATTAACTCTCTACCAAGGTCAGCTCCTGCAAGTGCAATCCCTGTGCCCGGGATCATATCACCAAGCGAAACACGTGAAGATATAGTTGCAGGTAATATCTGATCGAACAAGCCACGCATCAACACAGGAGTCATCCCCGGAGCTATGGCCTCTAACGTCTTGGCCAGTTCTACTTCAGCGCTTTGCAAGTTCAACCCGAGTAGTTGCGCAATGGTGTCGATGAGATCGAACAGGTCGTCAGCGAATGGTAAGCCTTTAACACCCGACATAAGCATAAGTGTGCCCAACATTAGGAGCTGACCTTTGCGATCCATAGCAGACAACATTTGTATTGACGTTACCACGAACATCTTATACATAAATATGAACTGCCGTACGTCGCCACGGAAGAACGACGGTCTGTTGAACATGGCATATTCACCGAGAGTTTGTTCTACTAAGTCGACCGTCGCATCTGTAGCTTCTGTATACGCTTGCTCTGCGGTCTTGCCTTCAGCGATAGCTCTTGCGTAGAACTTGCGGAATGCCGCAAGCCCAGTGGCTCGACGGGACAACTGCTCAGTATATGAGAACATACCCATCCATGTTTGGATTGCTTTCTGCGCAGCTCCACTGGTTACCTTACCACGTGCGCTACCGAGTAGGCTGTTGAACAGTGCCGCTTGGAATGTACCCGCTGACGTTTGGTCGTATAAGAACTGGGCATCTTCTCTGTTTAGACCTGACGCATTTAATGCTTCATCATCCTGCAACAACTTCGAGTAGTATTCAGAGTCGGCTTTGTCTGGCCCCGCCAGTTGCGACATGGCATTTACAAGACCTGTTGCTGATTCACCATACCCGAAACCCCCGCCGAATCCGTTCTTGGAATTGTAGCTAGCCATGACTGGCAGTACGTTGGTAGTAAGGGCCACGATGTTAAGTGCCGCAGTTGCGAATGAGCCACCGAGCTGAGCGAATACAGTAGCCATCTTGAGGCGTGACCCTACATCACCAGATCCAAAGTCGCTGTACTCGATACTACGCTGTGACTCCAAGAACGCCACTGAACGGATGGCCCTATCACGGAAGCGGTTGCCGAATTCTTTAGACTGCTTGGTCTTAAATATGTAGTGGTAATCTTCGTACGCCCGCTTAGCAGATTGTTTAGCTTGCTCACTGGCTTGGTCGTCATCACGCAAGCGTTCGTAGTCTGCCTTGAGTCTGCTGTATGTAGCCTCGTCACCGTACCACAGCTTATTACTGTTGGCGCTATTCTCATCGAACAATGTATCCAAACGATGGCGGTTTTCCTTCCGTGCTACTGTGCTGGCAGTAGACTCCAAATGCTGAGAGACATATTTCACAATGTCTTTATCTTCGCCCGGCGTTCCGGCACGCTCTAAACGAGTACGAGCCTTGGCGTTCTGTGATGTCAAACCAGTTACCAACCGCTCACGTTCTTTAGGTGTGAGCTGTACTTTAAACCGATTGAGGATGCTGACTACTTCGTTAAGGTTAGTCTCTGTGTTGACGCTCACTTCTTGGCGAGCAGTCTCTGCTTCAGCCCGTAATGCCACTGGCATTACTCTGTACTCACCATCCACAAGTACTTCTAACTTAACCCCATCTTCAATATCAAACAGGTCAGTTACACGCGATGCCAGTGACTCAGCCTCGTGTCGGTTTTCAACTTGGTAGTATGGTAGGCTTTGTCTCCACTGCTCGGAGATCTTCAGTACTTTACCAGTCGTAGGATCATAGGCTTGCATACGGACTTGCCATGCACCCTCACGACCGAATGGTATATAACTACCAGCTATGGATCGTTTTGCATAACGCTCTGCGTCAAGTGAAGATAATTCAAACAAGGCTAGGTTCTGGATATCCTGTTGGATCTGGAATCTGTTTTGCCCGCTGATTGATGCACCTTCTTTAAACTCATTTATGCTTGTCGATACATCGTCACGCTGGTTCTCATCGAAGTATTCTGCCACTGTCGCGTTTCTATCTGTGTCCTTGCCGATAATAGCTGCGTTAAACGCGGCCATAAATTCGTCGGCTTTCTCCACACTATCAGGGTTAAAAACAGTTATCCCTTTGTTGTCCACGGTAGAGTTTTCGTTGCGTAGTTCTAGGAACTTATCCTCAACAATCTGTAGGAACGCTTTGTCACCTTCTGTTAGTCTTCGTCCGAGTATACCCTCGATACTTGCCTGTACTTTAGCCCGCTCACCAGAAGCCGCCGCGTAATTAGCCAACAACATATCTATTGCTGACTGATCCATAGTGTCACGGACTTCGTTGTAGATCTTCCACACGTTGCCATCTTCAGCAAGGTCAGGTATGGCAGGAAACTCTTGTTCAACTGTGGCAGTGTAGGAATCAGCATCCAGAAGTATCTGGTACTCTTTGTTGATCGACGCTATCACTTTAGGATCTTTGGTCTTTGCAAGCTCAGCGTCACGCTCTGCGGTTATTTGCGCACGGCCTTCGTCATCCATTGGGCGAGGTACATTGATCTCGTATGTAAACCCCTTCTGGAAATCTTCGATGGTAAACTTACCCATCTTAGACAGCTCGTTGAATGCTTCTTGATCCAGCCTTGCTTCGCCGCCTACAACCTGTACTAAATTTGGTATATTTTTGAGTACCTCTTCAGTCACCGCAGGGAGTTTAACGCGAGACGTTACCGTCAGCATTTCACCGGCTTGGTTTATCTCTGCTTCTGTAGCACCTTGTCCGAAGGTAAACCCAAACAACTCCCCAGTGGGGCGAAGCGCAGTGGCCATCATGTGGTTGTACTTGTTACGCAGTACGTTTACTTTCTGTACTGTATCCCGAAGGATTCTAAACAACTCCCTATACCCTAAGTTATCACGTGCAGAGAAGTTCATGGTCTTGAGTTCGCTCAGGACTTTCTCACCAAAATCTGCGGCGTTTACTTTGTATTTGTTAAGTTGCTCAAAGAACTCTGCTGTGCCAGTAATGCCACCGTTCTCACCTACGTTATTGTACCCACCTGCTATACGACCAAGCGAATCATAATGCGATGTGGAGTAGCGACCAGATCCTAGTGGATCTTCCATGCGTTCAAAGCTCTGTACTGCCGCGCCTACCTCACTGGGTATAAACATCTGACCTGAGATATTGCCATTGCGCACGTACCTGCGTGATTGACTGACCAGATAGCGAGCGTAGTCATCCTCGAACTTGATACCCACCTTGTTGAGTGCGTTCTTGATTAGGTTCCAGAACCGAGCGATTACGTTGGTGTCCAGTGATCCGGCCATATCAGCCAGAACTTCTTCAGTGGCCTCAATCTTAGATATGTTTCTGGCCTCAGCCGCTTGGTCTGCTAAGTCTCTGATGTATTGAGACTCGTTGTATATCTTATCCAGTGCGGCATTGAGCTGACGCTCACTCATAAGACCACGGAATCCATAGTGCCCAAGCGTTTCGTGCGCCAGTACAAACTTAAGCTGACGTTCTGTCACTACACGATCAGTAAAGATAATGACGTTGTTCTTGCCGAATGAATACCCTACTGCTGGCGCAGTGTCAAAGTCACCTTGTGGCCTAGCGGCTACAGCCTGTCCATACAGCTGGGGGTTGCGGCGTTGGAAATCCTCTTGGCTCTTGTAGATGTATACCTTGGGCGCTTTGGCTAGCTTCTTAACGAACGAAGCCACGGTCATCTTAACTTTGCCAACGGGCAAGGACTTGCGTATTGGTGCGCCATCGTCGGTGAAGAATCGTCCATCGCCTAGGTCTTCGTCAATTACTACGTCAATACCATAGGTATTCCAGTCCTCAAGCGTAAGTGTGTCGTCTTCAATAGCACGGAGTGCTTCAATATCCATGCGTGCATCACGCTCTTGCTGGCGAATTTGTTCTTCAGTTAATACTTTAGTAACGATACGCAACTTGTTGTTAACTATCTGAACCTTGGGAGTACCATCCGCGTTAAAGAACTCACTCAGCGTTCTACCACTGGGAGTATCGAAGTCCGGATCTTCTACTGCGTCATATAAATCAGTAAGTTTTTCAATGGTTTGTGTGCGTTGCGCCTTAGGCATAATGGTTGTACGCCCGTTAACTTCAGATATTAAGTCAGACAGTTTGCGCTCTGCATTATCACGAGCGTCATTGATCGGTTTGTCTTTGGTAGTTTTGGGTGCTGATACGCCACCTTCCGCAAACTCAGGTGGTAAATTGCGTATGGTTGCTAAGCGCTTGGCTTCTTTGAATACTCCAGCATCTACGATAGCTTTGAACAGAGGAGTAAATTCTCCTTTGTTATTCCCTTTCTCGTAGACTGCCGCAAATCCTGCTTTATAACGCACAAGTTTTAGTAGTATACTTTTGAATGTGTCATCCCTTGGTATTTCATTAAGGAACCCATTGGCTTTCGTATCTAATTTTTGCTCACGCATGTTCGAGTCAGCTGTAAAGGCGTACTCCATAACATTATAAAGCGCCAATTCATATTCGCCTACGCTCCGCGTAGTCTCTGCTGTCTCGATACTATCATCCAAGATCCGTGTATCAGACCAATCTTCTACGATCTGTGTGACTTCTTCTTCCAGCGTAGGTGCAGGAGCAGGTGCAGGAGCCGCAGGTTCCGTGCGTTCACGTGGTATTTTCTGTACTACTTTTTCTTTTTCGGTTTTCTTGCCGCGCTTAAGGCTATCGCCACGGCCTGCTCTTGGGCCTTCTTCTTCGACTGGGGTCGGCTCGACCCGAGCTTCCCTGTCTTCTTGTATGACTCCATCATCTCGCTTACGTTTGAGCTTACGACGCGCTGGCTGCTTCCTTTCTTGAGTGGCATCTGCTGGGGCCTCTTGGGTTGGCGTTACTTCGGGGGTAACTTCGGGGGTAACTTCGGGGATCGGCTGTCTACGACGATTAAGTTCTTCGATAACAGTAGTAGCCACTTCATTAGAAACGTCTGCACCATATGCGTTAAGAGTCAGTCGCCCCCTAAGAGTTTGTAAGTCCTCGTCTGTATAGGTTGGCAAGTCACGCAGTATCTGCTGACTGATTGGGTTTACCGCAGGTGTAGGTGTAGGTGTAGGTGTAGGTGTAGGTGTAGGTGTAGGTGTAGGTGTAGGTGTAGCTTCGGGGGTTACATCTACTATGCCTAAATCAGCGCGCTCTTCTGGAGTTAGAGAAGCCACAAACTCTGGTCTTAGTGTTACTGCCGAGCCTTGCATAGCCCCCGAAGTTGGTGCAGGCTGTTCAGCACGCGGAGCGCGAGGAGCGCGAGGACGACCTTCAGCCGCCGCAGAGGGTTCACCACGAAGGGTAAGCAAAGGTAACTGTCCTGCCTCTCTAGCAGTGCGCAAGAACTCTTGTCTTGATTCTCTAGTTACTTCTGGTTGCGCGGTTTCTTCTACTCGTGCGGCTTCTTCACGCAATGCCTTGCGCAGTTGTTTGGCACCTTTCTTTTTCTGTGCTTTAGACAGACGACCACGGCGTAGATCCAGTGGTAGTTGCTCAGGCCCTCTCTCTTCAAGCGGTGCGCTTGGGCGTTCTACAGGCGTTGGTCTTTCAGCAAGGCGTTCTGTTGCTTCTGCGTCTTCAAATATCTGTAGTTGACGGGCTGTTGTTGCATCCCTTTGCATCGTGGCAAGTTCGGCTTCGCGCTGTGCTTCGGCTTTTGCCTGCTCCTCAGCAATAAGTTGTGAGTCTCGTTGCCTAGCAAGCGCCTCACCAAGCGCCGTACGTAACGCAGTACGGCCTTCTTCAATCCCGAATTGGTCTGGTGGCGGTGGTTCTGCAAACTGTAGTACCCCCTGTTGTGGACTGACCTCAGTAGCCGGAGTTACAGGTGGAATAATCTGCATCTCAGGACGCGCTTCCAAAAGACCAGCAGTTACTGGGCGCAGTTCACCTACTTCAGTAGGCTCCATCCTATCTAACAACTCAGCTTGTGTTAACGCCTCCGGCCCCTCAGTAGGTAGGTCAGTAAATAAGTTCAGTACCCCCTGCTCACGGCCTGCACCTACTCCGGGTATCCCAGTTACAATAGGTATAGTCTCATCAGTAGGCGTGGCTAAATCTGGCGTAAGCTCTTGAGAGGCCGCGTTGGGCTCCTCGTCAGGGTTGAGTAAGTTCGACTCTTCAGTAGGCTTTATCTGTGGACGTTTTGCCACGACGTTGGCAGCGCCACCTAATGGACCACCGATTGCCGCGCCTGCCGCGAATGAATTAATTAAACGGTTGATCGCTTCTGGAGAATCAATGTCCACCTCAGGGTTGTTAGCAATCAATAACGTCTCTTGGAATGCTTCAGTGGTACCCTCTAATACACCACCGACCCCTGCACCTACACCACCTCGCTTAAGTAACTCACCTGCTTTACCCCGTGTAGTGGGTATGTCTCGCAGTGCGCGACCACCTGCGCCGCCTAATACTCTAGCCCCAATAAATAGTTCGCCAAGTGAATCAGCGGCGGCATAAGGTATAGCACTCAGTGCGGCACCGATACGGCTGGGGGCTCCTGACTCAAGTTGTTCCCCATAGATATCACCAACCCCAAAGAGGTAGCTAGACCCTAGGGTAGCGGCAGTGGCACCACCGACTTGGTTAAGTAGTTTTTTCTCAGCGGCATCAAGGGCGATACCTTCTGCCTTCTTCTTAGCGGCTATAGTGACCGCATTCTTAACACCCTGCTTGGCTAGCAGACCACCGAAAAATCCACCTACTGTACCAGCGGGGCCACCGATCATAGTACCAGCGACAGCACCGCCAAGACCTGCGGCAACAGACTCAAGGATGTTAGGTACTTGCTGACCAAAGTTAGCTACGAACCAATCGCCAAACTCATCTGTATCTTCTATCTCAGTAAACGTACGCTGATAAGGTTCTAACTGGCGAAGCCGCTCTTTGGCTGACTCCATTAGTTGAGCACCAGTCTCCTCAGCACCACCGAAAGCTAACGCCGCACCACCTATCTGCTTAAGGTTAGCTAGTCCAATGTCTATACTTTTACTAAACAACCGCCCACGATCAGGGTCTTTAATAGTTTGTAAGAACCCACGATAGGCTTGTGGCGAGATAGCGCGGAACCCCTCTGGTAATCCAGTGGGTGGTTGGTCTAACAAAGGCTCTGTCTCTAGGGCAGTAGCCGCATCTTGCTGACTGAACCGTCTGCCCTGTACAAACAAGTCACCACTGGCTGGGTCGATACCAACGGAAGGGGATGCAGGGCGCGCAGGTGTGCGCATTGACGGCATAGTAAACTGAGTCTGTTCTACCAACTGCTGTCCTTCGATAGCCATGTCCGCTAATGAGGATTGTAGCCCACCAGTTCCAACGCTGGCTGTAGGATTGTAGTATCGGTACGGATCAAGCGCTTCTTCGACACTATACCCCATGCTCTGTAGCGCGGGGCTTTGAAATGACAGGCCAGCTTTTGCCATGACTACCTCTTATTGGAACTGGAATGGTTGTACTTCTGGAGCTACTGGAATCTCTTGTCCGTCAATCTCAACCACATTATTGTTCAAATCAACTACGCCTACTGTCGAGCCATCCTTAGCGGTTATGACTACTCTACCATCATTTAGGTTAGTAATAGTATATCCACGTTGGTTCATTTGCTCTTTAGTTAAGTTGTACTGGCCATTTATATGAGCTATTGCTGCCTCACGAACCATCTGAGCGTTCTGCTTCATGATCTCTTTATCGGTTTCTAACTGGGCATCGAGGATTGCTTTCTGGTTAGATAGTTGCGCGTTAATTTTCTGATCCCTATATGTTGTATCTACCAGTGTGCGCAGTTCGTCTGTTAGTGCCGCCGCATCTACGGGTTGCTCTAGCATCTGGTCGTTAACAAATACATTATACAGCCCATCGGTTCTGTACTGCACATCCACAGGCACGTTGGTAAACTCACGTAATAAACCAACCATACGGGCTGGATCACCGCCACGGCGGAACTCATTGATAGCTTGATCTGTAGCCATTTTATACAGGTCAGTATCTAACCCTTGGATCTTAGCTTCGATCTCAAACGCTTTATCAGGGAAGCCAGACTGTCGGTATATGTTTGCAACCTGCCGCAAATAGTCGCGGTTACGCATCCCTTGCTCTAAGTATGGAGTGTACTGTGTTGGGTCTGCCTCGAACATAGGTGGACGACCTTTAGCCACAGACTGGATAGGATCTTTCTTAGTGCCAACATCCAAGCCCACAGCTACAGGGGGTGGAGGCGCTTCTCCAGTTACGACTGGTTGTTCAGGCGCTGGCTCTCCCATCTCTGGTTGGTCAGTATCAGACGGTATGCCCTGTACTTCAGCGTCACTAGGTAGGCTTGCGATATACGCATCTAATGTAGTTGGTGTTGCTTGGCGTAACGACTCTTGGAAAGGTGATGCTGTACCACCGGTTAGACCTCTATAATTAGCCTCTTCCCCCGGAGCAGTAAGTCCAAGTGTACGTCCAAGCCTAGACTCTGCAAAAGATTCCGCTGCCCGCCCA
>Ga0099847_1000141_pt1 | contig 22236 bp, 43 predicted proteins | sample CB_VirMetaG_2_FD_78178 | JGI IMG/M metagenome (GOLD analysis project Ga0099847, IMG submission 78178) | Freshwater to marine saline gradient viral communities from Chesapeake Bay - CB_1504_2 Viral MetaG | ecosystem: Environmental > Aquatic > Marine > Coastal | place: USA: Chesapeake Bay...
TTGACAGTAGCATCAAACAGTATTTATGGGGATTTAAAACTTGGTTCAGGTTCTACAGTTAGCGGCTCTGGCACGCTAGTTTTTAATAAACGCGGAACACAAACTATTACTTCTGCGGGTAAGACGCTTAGTGGGTTTTCGATTCAAGTCGCTGGGCTTAATGGCACGGTACAGCTTGCAGATGCACTTAGTACGTCAGTAGCATTTTTGCACACACAGGGCACTTTTGATGCGGTTTCATACAACGTAACGGCGACAACAATAACTTCCAGCGGTGGTAGGGTTAGAACACTTTCAATGGGGTCAGGCACATGGACGGCTACAGCCTCTGGTACTGCATGGAACGTATCGGGTAGTAATCTCACGCTTAACAAAGGTACAAGTAATATTCTGCTGTCAAATATATCCTTAAATGCAAGAACTTTTGCAGGGGCGGGGCGGACATACAGCAAGTTGACTATTGGCGGTGCGACAGGTATCAGTACAACTACCATCACGGGCAATAACACGTTTGACGAATTGGCTTCAACCAAGACAGTAGCAGCGACATTAGCGCTTGACTCAACAATTCAAACAGTTGCCGTGTGGTCAATCTCTGGTACGGCAGGAAACTTGTTCTCTGTTACGGGAACTTCAGCAACAGCCCCGGCATACCTGATATCAACAGCCACCCCTGAATCGGCTGACTACTTGAGCATTTCTAACGTCCGTGCTACTCCACTTATTGATACATGGTATGCAGGGGCAAACTCGGTCAATGGTGGCTCATTGGGTTGGATATTTTCAGTGTATCCAAATATAATCACGGCTAATAGCAATTTCTTTGTATTTTTCTAAAACACAATTTTTACAAGAAAGCTTTTATGTCTGATTACCAAAGATTAAGAACACCTTTTTCGCAAATGAGTTTTACTCCTGATGTTCCATCTAATGCTTTGGGAGTCAATGAATACAATAATGGCAAAAATATTGAATGTGATGTTCGTGGCATTAAAAAAATATCAGGAGAAGAAGAATTACTTTCTGCTATACCCGGTAATGTTGTCTTTATGGACGCAGGTTTTCGTAATGAAGTAACTTGGGTTTATATTGTTGCAACACGAGAAGGAAAATGGTATTTAATTAATACTTCTGGTATTTCTAATATTACTCCGGGGGTTGGCGCAAATCCTAGTGTGTCTTTATCTGGATATAGTGATGATGTAAATATTACTTCATCATGGGTAGGGAATGTATTTTTTATCAATGATGGTTTAAGAAATCCAATGTATTTCTTGGCTACAAATACTGAGATTTCAATTACTGCCGATGCACAATGGAATTACACGCCCGGAGTTACATCAACTCGCGCAGGTTTTTTGCGTAATTATTGTTCTCCCAATGTAGGTAATATTTTAATTGCTGGAAATCTTACTGAAAATTTAACAACTGGAGTTACTGTTAATTACCCAACAACAGTACGTTGGTCTCAAGCATTTGCAAATACTGGTATTCCCGGAACATGGATGCCAACATTAAGTAACATTGCTAATGAACAAGAAGTTCCTGTGCGAGGCCCCATTATTGATGGCTTTTTTCTAGGTAGTAATTTTTATGTTTGTTCATATTGGGATACTGTAGTTTTTTCTCCAATTGCTTATCAAAATAGTACAACGCCAGTTTTTGGTGTTCGATTGTTTAATCAAGGTAGAGGATTGATTAATAACAATTGTTGGTCAAATACTGATACAAACGTATATGGTGTTGATAGTCGAGATATTTGGATTTTTAATGGTTCTGATTTTTCCCCATTGGGAAATCAAAAAGTACGAGATTATTTTTTTGCAAATTTAAGTGCAACTTATTCAACTCGGCTTTTTATGGTTAACAATACCCAAAAAAACCAAATTGAGATTTATTACCCAGATTTAACTTCTACTGGCTGGTGCAACAAAATGTTGTCATGGCGTTATGATTTAAATTTATGGAATGCTCCAAAAGATATTGCAAATGCTTGTCATGCAACAGAAGCTCCTAAATTAGTTGATGGAGTTTTTAAATACGCATCTAGAACGGTCACATACGCTCGTGGTGGCGTTCCATCATCCAAGTTGATACAGACAGGTGTTGGTAACTCTTTTATCAACTCACAGCCTATTCCTGCTTTGTTTGAACGTAACAATGTTGTTCTTCAAACCCAAAAAGGCCCAGTTCCTTATTCGTCAAAAGTTTATATTCATAGATTGCTTCCTGAGATTGCGGGAACAGGTACTATAAATATTACTGTTGGTGGATCTAATTCAACGGCCCAACCTGCTACTTATGGTCAAACAGGCAATGTTTCGATTGTTACCGACAATCCTTGGGTAACAACTCAACAAAATAGCTTTAGAACTACATCTATTAAGATTGAATCTAATGATGCAACTGACTCATGGAATATTACTGCTTTAAACTGGCAAGCATCTATTACTGAGGACGCATTTTAATGCCATATATTTTAGACATTGATCCTTCGCAATCAGAAATATCGGAAGCTGTTAATTATTTATTGAGTAACTTTTCTCAAGGATTAACTTCAAATCCAAATTCTGGAGAGGTTACAGGACCAGCCGGTAATGTTCTTGGATATTTGTATAAATATATTGCTGTCAAATATGCTGATAGCCAAGATGGTTCTGTTAATTTTAGTGATGTTCCAACCAATAGACTTTACTATGGCGTTAGAAATACTAATAGTTTTGTTGAATCAACTAATCCTACTGATTACGTTTGGAATTTAGTTACTGGTGGTTTTGGAACTACTAAATTTTTGTGGTATTCGGTAACTGGTGGTCGTCAAATTCAGTTTGCTATTTCTACGTCAATTTATGCTTTGGGTTATGTTTTAGAAAATGGAGCATCTATTGATTTAGATGTTATTACATCATCTTTAACTAATGATTCTTTTGCAACAATTTTTAGCCCAGCAACTCTTCAAGTTCCTTATACAACTGTTCCAGTTTTTACTGGAGTTATACCTGTTCTTTATGGTACTAATGCTTATGGTGCGGTTGATTTTGTAGCCTCTCAAACAGATAGTGATATTGCGTTTATTAACAATACTTGGCGCATTGGTAATAGCTCAACTACAGGATATGCTTCTATTGTAAAAACCGGAATTACTATTGCAGATCCTATAGATGGTGGATCTTTTGCAATTTGGCCTATTCCAACTGCAATGCCTACAAACAGCGCAAAAATAGAAGTTCCTATTCGCTATAAAGATAATGCTGGAACAATTCGTCAGGCTGCTGTTAGCTCTCTTCAATTTGTATTTAATTATGGTGGAAAAAATTCCGTTATTTGTTATGCGTTATATGCCGGTAATCCAACAGTTACTGGTGCTGCAATAGTTACTTCTGGAACAAATCTTCCTTCTACAACATCATTTGCGCCTACATCTGCTTCCACTTTTACATATACAGTACAAAATCCCGGATCAGAACAAGCAATGTTCCAATCTGATGGATCTTATGATCCAGTTTCCAATACAACAACTTGGAATACACCTTATTTATCTAATTTAAAAGTTGGAAAATTATCTGCAATTACAGCAGATTTAGGCACAATTAATGCTGGTGTAATTAATGGCATTGCTATTAATGGCGGCACTATAAAAATAGGAACTGGTCATACAGTTTCTAACAACGCTTTTGAAATAAGTTCTGCTGGTGTTGTTTTTGCAGACAATATATTTGGAGGAAATTGTTATTTTGAAAACTTTTTCTATCCAACAATAATTCCTCTAAAGTCAACTACTAGGGCTAATACAGAAGCAATTCGTGGATTAGTATCAACTACTTCAGGAATGAGTGGTACAGATTCACATGGTATTCGTGGCGTAAGTGTTGACAATGGAACTGCTGGATTAATTGCAACGGCTAATGGATATGATTTTTATGCAGAAGGATCTGGAACCAATTATGGGCCATTTACTGGAACTCACGATTCATTAGTAATTATTGGGTCTACATTTACAATAGGTGATATTGTTATTGACCAACAAATTATTGAACGTAACGGCATTTCTTCTACAATTTCACTGGTTGGTGTTTCAACTATTGCAAATCAACCTGCTGCACTTGGTGTAGTTTGTGCAGTTCCATATTTACTTTCTTCTGCTCAACCGGCTGTTTACATTGACTATTACGACAAAGAAACCAACAAAAATGTAATGAAACCCAGTTACTACACAGACATTTCTTTGTATGACTTGATGGCAGTCAATGCGGTTGGTGAGGGTCAAATAAATGTTTGTGGAGAAGGTGGAAACATACAGGCAGGAGATTTAATCTGTACGTCTTCCGTATTGGGCAAAGGAATGAGACAATCGGACGATCTTGTACATAGTTACACAGTTGCAAAAGCAAGAGAAACTGTAACTTTTACCGGGTCGGAATTTAAACAAATTGCCTGCATATATTTGTGCGGTTAAAGGATACATATGGGAGCCACGTCAGCGGCATCGCAAAGTTCTGCTTTTCAAGGACAGTCTTCATCTGGCAAAAGTAGTTCACCAATTTACAATCAAGCAAGTGGATTACCTCAACCAATAGTGGCTAATGGTGGTAAATATCAATCATTGGGAAATGTGCAGCAACCTGAAGCATTGGATCAAAATGATTTAATAAGTTCAAATTCCATGAATAAAGATCAAAAAGATATTTCATCCCAATCTTTAGGGATAAATAATGCTAAAAATCAAGTTCAAACTGCTCAGCCATTAACTCAACCGCAAAGCCAAAGCGATCTGATGAATAATACACAATTACGTCAAGATCAAAGAGTCGGCAATAAAATCACATATCCGACTACCTCTGGTCAACAGCAATTTGGAAAACCTATGCAAAATTCTGCGGATTTTAATCCTTATGCTAATACAAGTAATCAAAAATTAAACCAGTTTATTGGTAAAAATCAAGGGGCATAATTATGGGCGGTGGAAAAGGTTCAAGTTCAAGTCAAGTTGAGATGACGCCTGAACAACGGGCACTTCTTGCAGAACAAACTAAGTTTCTGACGGAAACAGCATATCCTGCATATGAAAAAACATTGCAAGGTGCTGGTGATGTTTATGGTCAGACTTCTGGCGCTACTGGTGCTGCCTCTACAAATGCGACTAATGTTGCACAAAGAACTGGGGCTTTGCAAGAACGTATAGGCGGTCAAAATCTTGCTACTGGTTCTGCCGGTCTTGCTTCATTGTTTACCCCTGAATATGAAGAACAACAAGTTCAAGCCGCATTGCAAGCAGGCCGTGAATCTGCTCGTGAGTCACAGGCTGGTCAAAATGCTATGTACGGTGCTGCTGGTGGTCTTGGTAGTGCTCGTATGGCCTTGGCAGACGCCAATTTAGAATCATTAAATGCTCAACGTCAAGCAACTGCTGCTGCTGCTGCTCGTGCTGGTGTACAGCAAAACAAAGCTGCTGCTGCTAGTGCATTGATGACGGGTGGTCAGGCTGGACTTACTGGTGCTCAACAATCTGCTGCATCTCAAATTGGTTACGCTGGCGCTCCACAAGATTTGTATAGCAAATACGCTTCTGTTGTGTTTGGCACTCCACAGGCATCTACTACACCTAACTTTACTGGTACTCAAGGCGGTACGTCTTCCAGCAAGGGCTTTAAAATTTAAGGCTTAATCATGGCAAATATGGAATCTTTAGGGGCGCAGCGAGCTGATTGGAACCAATATGGAAGTGGTTCTAGCGGAGGATTAGGTGCTGTATTGGGTGCTTATATTGCTGATAAAACAGGTCTTATTGATTTAAAAGATCAGGCTCAACAAGCTAATTTTCAAAAAAATGGCTTGATGAGTACGATGATTGGCAACCAGTTTGCTCCCGCTGGTTCTGTTCCTCCTACGCCTACTGATATGACAGGCTTTCAGCAAAAAAGCGTTGGTGGTGCGTATCCATTGCAAATGGTAGCTCCTCCGGGACAGTTGGGAAGCGGTACATTTTCTGTTCCTGAATCAGTAAACCCTCAAGCTTCTAGAGATACACCAGTGTCTCAATTTGGTGGAAACAATCAATCAACTCCTACTGGTAATGAATGGGATCAATATCCCGGTTCTGGCTTTTCTGATAAGTTGAAAAACTTTGCTTCAATGTTTGGACAATAAATGGCTACAACTAATATAGACCCAACTGATGCAGGAATGGCTAAATTGGAAAGTGGTGGAAATTACTCTGCTGCTAATCCCGAGTCTAGTGCTCGTGGAAAATATCAATTTATGCCAGACACATTTGCTGGTGTACAACGAAACAATCCTGACTTGCCAAAAGTAACTTGGGAGCAGTTTCAAGCCGATCCATCTGCTCAAGAGCAATATCAAAAAGCTTTGCGGGTAGAAAATGAAACTACTCTAAAAAGAAATGGGTTACCTCAGACTCCTGCTAATGCCTACTTTACTCATCAATTTGGTGCGCCTACTGGTGTAGCAATGCTTCAAGCAGATGAGGATATGGGTATTGATAAGTTTCTTTCGGCAGATACTATTCGTAAAAATCGTCTTGATCCAAATATGACGGTTGGTGATCTTCGTTCATTTACTAATCAAAAAATGGATGAGGCAATGGGCGTTGAGCCACAACCTTATCGCGTATCAGTATCTGGTGTTGGTGAGACTCCGGGGTTTTCAGGTCAAGGTCTTCAAACGCCAAAGAACCCGTTTGAAAATATTGGAAAAGATCAGCAAAAAACCTTAGATGCTCTTGATGAAAGTTTGAAATCAGTTCGTCAGCATAAAGAAGGAACGCCACAATTCAATATTGCTGTTGCTGATGCCTTTAAAAAGGACATGGGCCCCAATTGGCAGAAGGCTTTTATCTCTGCTTTGTTTGGCAATAAGCAAGAAGCTTTGAACCAAATTACTGGTGGTGCAATTGCTCCTGCTCAAATGGGTGAAGCTTTTGTTGATGGCAAACTTAAACGAGTAATGATTAACTCAAACGCTCGTGGAGACAAATGGATTACAGATGCCTCTACAGGTGGTCGGCTTCCTGATAACACTGAACTTACTGCCAGTGCTCCTGAGTCTGCAATTTCAACAACTCGTATTGCACAGCAAGCAAGGGCTGGGTTAGCTCCAACTACAAATATTGCTGATAGAAGCATGAATCAAATTAGAGCCTATGAAGACACAACTAATGTTGTTAACTCATGGACAACACAATTACCTACTAATGGTGGTTTGATTGAGCAGATTCAGAACAGGACTAAACAATTTGCTCCTGCATTGGATAACATTACCAAGAGTGCTGAAGGTCGAACTTTGCTTGACACTATTAAAGCCTTTACTGGTGGCTTGGTTGATCGCAAAGCATTAGAAAGTGCTGCTATTAACTTCAACATTCCAAAAGAACAGCTTGGTGACTTTATTACCTATGTTCGTGATATTGGAGTTATTACAAAACGAGATAGTTCAATGGCTGGTCTTCATGCACCGGGTTCAGGAACTGCTGGTGAAGTAACTTTTGAAGGTGGATCTAAAAATATTGCCAACTGGTTAAACAGCAGAATCCATGATCAAGCTATGCAGTCGGCATACAACACATTTTTTGAAAAAGAAAAGGCTGGATCTATCAGCCCTTCTGAATTAAATCGTTCTTTTGTTAAATCTGCTGAATTTGCAGCAGTAAAGAATATGCAAAAATATAAGAATGAAGGACGAAACGCCAACTTAAAAGATGGCGCTCCAATTGCTAACTTTGATAAAAATGGCGAATTGATTATTCAAAAATGGAACTCAAACACAAAGCGGGGTGAATAATGGCTTTAGGTATTAACTGGGATGATGAAGATGCCCTATACAACCCTCCTAAAGTTGAGAAATCAATTGCTCAGGAAACTAAGGTAGATGCAGCAGGTGGTATAGCTCCTCAAGTATTAAAAGATACAACTCCTGCTTCTGCGGTTGGGCAAGCGGCTGTTCCTCCTTCCGTTTCTACACCTCAATCTACTGGTAGTCCACTGAATCCAACGGCTGCGTCTACACCGCCTTGGGTGACTAATGCTGCATCTTCTGGTGGCTCTTTTATAAAGTCAATGCTTCCAATAATTGATCCTCGTCATTACGATCAAAATGGTCAGCTTGATCAGGCCGCTACTGCTGCTCATACTGCTGCTGATGTTGCCGCTGGGTACACTGCATTAAAAACAGTTCAAGGTGTTGGTAGTGGCATTAGCCGTAGAATTTCTAACGTTATTGGTGGCATTGATCCAACAATTCAGGCTCAAATTAATCAGTCTGAAAAGCAGGCTGCTCGTGCTGCTAGTCAGCCACAAGGTCGTATGCCAGACCCTATTGCCACACCAAGGGGTCGTATTGAGCCTACGATGGCTCCAGAACCTACTCCACCTCCTGCTGCACCAGAAGTACCAAAGCCGCCTGTAACACCTGCTGAGAAAGCTGCATTGGCTGTTGCTGAACCAACACCATTGCAACAAGCGCCTTGGGTGGCTAATGCAAAGGCAGAAGCTGCTGAGTTTGATTTATTGAGAAAACAGCAAGCAGGAAAAGCTAATGTTCCAACTCCTCAAGCTACGGTAATTCCTGAAGCTGGTCGAACTTTGGAGCAAACTGCTGCTTTGGGTAAAACTCTTACTCCTTCCGTGTCTCCATCTACTCCAGTTGTTACACCGCTTCCAATTGAACCTACTCCAGTAACGGCTCCTACTCAGATAGCACCTGCCGTTTCTCAGCCGCCTACTGTTACTCAAGCTCCTACGGTTACTCAAGCTCCCGAGATTACAGGTAAAGCTGGTGCTGCTGCACAACCACCAAAAGTTAAAAATGTTCTTGAGTTTCCTAATGTTTTAGAACCTGTAATTCCTCGAAGTGGCGCAGAACGTAGAACAGGTATAACCAAAGAAATTGCTGTTGAAGAAGGAAAGTTAAATGCTGCTCAGCGTCAATTGGCTACAGCAGTTGGTGGCCCTAAAGTTCCTGAAACCGAATGGCGTTCATTCCAAGATGAAGTATATGGAAAGAATCCACCAAAAAGTGGTGCCAAAGGTGGTGGTGTACCAGAGTGGGATAGCGTAGTTAAAACTGCCAAAGAAAATCCTAAAAAGTATCCAGCTATTCTTACTGCTATTGAAAATATTGAGAAAAAATATCCAAAACAAAGTGGCAAAGCTAATATCAATATGTTGATGGGCCTTGCTGGGAACTTACTTGGTGGTCTTGGTATCGCTAAAGCTCTTAAAGAGGGTGATACTGCTACAGCGGGTCTAGGAGCCATTGATCAGATATTGGCTAATACTGCCATGCTTGCTGGTAAAAAAGGAGCCTTGGGCGCTATTGGCTCAGCAGCAGGACGTTTATCCCCCTTTATGCTTGGAATGACTCCTACTGCTGTGTCATCAGGTACACTTAATAGTCCAGAAGCTCAAGCATTATTTAGAAATGCACGGCCTACTGGCGCAATACCTCCACCACGTTAACTTGGCATTTCAACATGACTCCTCAAGAACGCGCTCTTCTTATCTCAGAATTTACTGTTGCGATTAAGGAAATGCCTGTTACCTTATCTGATGATGAACAGCGTTGGGTTCGAATGGCTATAAAGAAAGAAGCGCAATCTATTGCGTTTCGTACAGCCATTATTGAAAAGTCGTTTTTAGGTGTCATTACAATGATGGGTGCTGGAGTGCTTTATGTTGTTGCTGATTTCTTTAAGAATCACGGTTTCAAATAAGGATTTATATGGCAGACATTACTGGACTTGGAGCCATTTCCGACCTTGCATCTACCGTTATTAATAAAATCTGGCCTGATAAAAGTGAGGCAGAAAAACAACAGCTTGCAGCAGCAGTAATGGTTGTCCAAGGACAAATGGACATTAACAAAGTAGAAGCAGCCAATCCATCTGTCTTTGTATCTGGATGGCGTCCGTTTATCGGCTGGGTGTGCGGCGCGGCCTGCGCTTGGAACTGGATTGGTTTACCCATTGGCAAAGCTGTATTGTTGTTTATGGGTTATTCAATTACTCTATCTCCTGCTGACATATCTGAAATGATGCCTGTTCTTTTGGGAATGTTGGGATTAGGAACATTAAGAACAGTTGAGAAAATTAAAAACGTAGCTGCTAAATGAAAATTAACTTTGAAAAAGCATTGCAATTAATATTGAAGTCGGAGGGGGGGTATGTCAATCATCCAGAAGACCCCGGTGGTATTACAAATCTTGGAGTCACCAAAAGAGTATGGGAGGAGTGGGTAGGGCATGAAGTCGCAGAACAGGTCATGCGCGATCTAACGCCATCCATTGTTGGCCCCATGTACAAAGCCAAATATTGGGAAAAAGTACGTGGTGACGATCTACCTTCAGGGGTTGATTACTGCGTCTTTGATGCTGCTGTCAACAGTGGCCCCGGCAGAGCCGTTAAATGGCTTCAAGCTTGCGTCAAAGTAGAAGTTGATGGGGTCATAGGCCCAAAGACTTTAGACGCTGTAACAGCCTTCAGTGATATTGAGCTAATTTCTGATTACAACAAGCGGCGTTTGTCGTTTTTGCTTGATCTAAGCACATGGGAAACGTTTGGTAAAGGTTGGACAAACAGAGTCTATGCCGTTGAGAACTCTGCCGCCAAAATGGTTACTGCTTAAGAAAAACACCGCTTGGGAGTAACTCTCCTTTGCGGTCTTTGATCTCTGAGTAAGCTCCTTTAAGGCATTGCACGAGGCTAATGTCTCGCAAAGCACAATAATTGATTAAGCAAACCATGATGTCTCCTACGGCATCTTTGATTTCTGGCAGATCATTCTTCATTTCTGCATCAACCAATTCACCAACTTCAGTGATGGCTTTCATCAGTTGAGCAGTTGATGTTGAATTAAAAATAATGCGTCTTGCTTCTGACCAACGGATGACTTCAATTTCTACTGCTTCGTAGCTCATTTTTTACTTTCTAGTTCAATTAAAAGATCAATGTAATGTGCTGCTTTTTCTAAGTCAGCAATGCCATTTTTTTGTCTCCAGCGAGAAACGTATTTGATGACGTTTCCTTCGAAGAACCCAATGTTGTTTGCATGAATGTATTCAGCAGGTTGGATTGGTAGATTCTTGTAATGGTCACCACCAACTTGTATGTTTAATGATGATTCCATTAAAACAATCCAAACCAAATACCAGTTCCATGAAACCAAGCAATTGGAAACACAATTGCTCCTGCTATCAGAAATCCCCATGATGCTGTTGATAAACACACATAAATATGTGTAAACCAAGCTGCGATAAACCAGATAAGAAGTGTTAAAGGTAAAAAGTTCATTTCAATATTTCCAAATAAAAAGGCGGGGGTACTCGCTGCACTGGACTGACGCAAGGGTTTATCAAAACCCATAAAACAGCATCCGCTTTCCCCTTGAAAATTACTCTGCCAAACTTTTCAAATCAGCAGGAATCAATTCACCAAGCTTTAAATAAAGATTACAAATAGCTTGTGCCATGATTGCTTCATTTGTTTTTGCAATTTGACTACGTGCATTTTTTGCACCAATCAAAATTCCCAAAGTTTTTGCAGCATTAATAAGATTTGGTGTTGTTACACGAAATCCCATTACAGAACACGCAGCATTAGCAATTTGGTCTTGAGTAAGATTAGAAAAAGAAGAATGAGCTTCTTTTAGCCAATTTGTTAACTTATACATTTCAGCAAAACTTAAGGTATTAATAGTAGACATAGAGTGTCCTTTGTTATGCTTTACTTGCATGATTAAAAATCCAAATCGTCTAAAGTTTCTTTCTTTACGACTTTTGCTGGTGCAGTGTTCTGGGCTTTCTTAATGATGGACGCATTGAACTTGTCATTGCCCCATACGTGCTTCCACCAAGTACCGTCATCCTTCTTACGTGCTGGATAACTGATGAATGGGCCTTTAGCACTGTCTTTAATCGAACATCCTTTGATAGACAAAAAGGCTTCTGCACCTTCCTCACTATGAATGTTGATGTTGAATGACGGGTACTTACCTTCGTGGTGCTCAATACTGATAAACATAAATTAACTTTCTGTGGGTTTAATTTGAGCCTTTTTCAAAGCTCCTCGTGTACTGGCCGACATCTGCGATGCCAACCAAACTCTTTGATCAGCTTCTAGTGCTGCTGCATTGATCATTTCAAGGGCTTGTACTGCTTTGCCAGCTTGAACAAGCTCTTCAGTAGCATTTGCCATGTCTAGCAAATAGTCCTTGGTGTCTTGCGGGAGGTCGTCACCAATTCCACCACGGGGGGTGTGTTTCATGTGACCTGTTTCAGCATAAGAGCTACTATCTTTTTCATTCTCTTTGGCTGGCTTCTGTGGAATGTCTTCACCAGAATAAATGTACAAGCCCAATCCATGCAATGCTAATGCTTTGGTCATGCAACGCATGATGGCTGTATTGACTGCAAATGCATCAGGATTAGGAATAGGTTTATTCCGGTAATCCATCACTGGAAGCATACAAGTCATTGGTTTGTTGAACATGGTTACAGTCACCCAAACCATGCCTGTACCGTTAACGTCCATGTAGCATTTACCGTCAAACAGTTCTACTTTAAAAGTAGCTGCTTCATCTGCTTTTAGAGCTTCTGCCCATGCCCAAGCCCATGATAAATAGGTAAGGTTGTTCTTCTTTTCTGTATGCTCATTAACATTGAGCGATAGTAAAAAATTTACTGTCATTTTTGATCCTTGTGGTTGTTCCATTCGTATTCTTCTTGAGCAATGCGCTGCTGAGTGTCATCATCCAAGTCTTTGTATTGAACAAAGTGATTTTCAGAACAGCATGAGCGTTGATCACCGCGAATAGAAAAGCAGTAGCAGCAGTACTCAACATTGGCTTGTTCAGCTTTAAAACCGTCCATAAAGTGGTTCATCATTTTTCCTTTGCAACGTAGAAAATGCTAGCTTTACCAGCCGATGGATGGTGGCTGAAAGCTCGTACTGCTCCAGCTTTTTTGTACTTTTTAATGTGGCCTCTAAGGGCTTGAGCAACCTTGTCTAATTCGTCTACTGGAACAATTAGGCTTTCGCCAACTGACAGCTTGGATAGAAGGCCATAATATTTCCCAATTGTTTGCCGTGTCTTGGGCATTTTCTGGGTGCTGACTACGATGGAGGCTGGGTCAAACTCATTCACTGAAATGCCAGTAAACGGATTTTTACCCAAAAATGTGGTTTTAGCTTGCATACAATTAAATTCCAATACACCGCGAAACAGCGGCATGGAAGAACTATAGACGATCTTTCACCGAAATTTTCTAGGTGTTTTCCCTAATGGTTTTTTTGTTTTCGACTGTTAGTCTTATGGCATGAACAACGAACTTATTGAACAAGAATTGGCCTACTTGCTTACCGTACACGCTACGGAAATGCTTGAAGGTATGACGCATCCTGATGATCTAGATGCTGCTGTATGCGCTGTGCTGGCTCGTGCAATGGAAGTTGCCAGCAACAAAAAACTTAGACCTATTGATGAAATCTTCCAAGCAACCAAGCCCCTTTGACATCAAGCAACCTTCTGTGTTGTTCAGCAAGCATGAGTAAGTTACTATGAACAAATATGCAGTCGCTAAGAAGGACTTGAAGCCATCGGTTTTTTCGATGTACCAAAAAGCAAAACGCTACAACCCAACTGAGGAATGACAATGGACTTTTCTACACTTTTTAACCTGTTTACCAAGTCTGGTATGCAGCAAGATCCTGAGACTCACCAGTTTACAGGCGGCATCTCTGAGATGGCTCGTTTAGCTCACAACATTGCAGAGCAACGTGAAGATGACGCATTTTTTAATCGCAACCGTAATGAGGACTTCTGATGAGCAAAGGTAGCGCCCCTCGTCCTATTGCTGATCGTCAGTCGTTTGTTGAACGATGGGATGCAATCTTTAAAGAAAAGTGTCCTGAATGCCAGTCACCGAATTGGTGGCTCAAGGAAGGTGCTAGTGCTTGCGGCATGGAAGCACATTGCAAGGTTTGTGACTCTTGCGGTCACCAGTGGGATATAGGCTAGAATTTATGAAACCCGGCTAGATCTGAAGTCATGAGCAGATCGAAAAGTGAACTCTGCACCTGCCGTTGTTTCTTTCATCAGAGTGTACAGAAAGAAAATTATGACTTTACTTGTCAGTAAAAAACGCATTTCTATATTTGAGCGTGATAAATATTTATGCCAATATTGTGGAAAGCTTTTAACTTTAGAGCAATGTTCTATTGATCACAAAATAGCAACCTCTAGAAAAGGTACTAATGGGTCTTTAAATCTTGTAACTTGTTGCAGTTCATGTAATTCAAGTAAGGGGCCAAGATCAATAGAAGCATTCAGGCTGACTTGTAGAGTTAAAAAGTCTCCTTATGCGTCTGTAGTTCAAGGTCATACAGTTAAAAAATTAATAAATTTAGGAATTGAATTTTCGTTATTGGAAGAACATCTTTTCTTTTTTGAACAAAGAGAAGAAAAGTGAACCATTCATTTGACGTAAATATTGCCGTTCGTCACGGTATTCAAGCCGCTGTTCTCATTGAAAACTTGCGTTTTTGGTTGCTTAAAAACATAGCAAACAAGAAGAACTTTCATGAGGGTCACTACTGGACATACAACTCTGTTAAAGCATTTGCAGAACTGTTTCCGTATATGTCTGAAGACTCTATTCAGCGAGTTTTAAAGAAGCTTGAAGTTGAAGGAATTTTGTTTACAGGAAGCTTTAATCACAACTCACATGATCGAACCAAATGGTATCGTTTAAGTGAGGATTTCCTTTCCGCAGAATCTTTGATTGCATTCCGCAAAAACGCGGAATCAATAAGTACAGATATAAAACCAAATAAAAACACTATCTCCAGCGGAAATGCTGGATTATTTGAGAAATTCTGGGATGCCTATCCTCGCAAGATCAATAAAGGCGGTACTCGTACAGTCTTTGCCAAGATCAAACCTTCTGAAGAAACGCTTCAAAAGATGATTTCTGCCATTGACAAACAAAAAAGATCCGATCAATGGAAAGACCCCAAATACATTCCACATCCTTCGTCTTGGCTTAACGGTGAGCGTTGGGAAGATGAGGACTCTACGGGTAAACCCTCTTTTAATCCGCTTGCAGGAGCTATCTAATGAAGGGTCAGGACGAGATCATCCGAATGAGGATGAGCGGTCTGAAGCCTGAGTGGGTTCACATCTATGACTTTCCCTATCCAACAGATTGGGCTGAACAAGGAATGATCCCATCGATATGCACTGACAACGATCTGATTAAAACGCTCGACATGAGGTTTTTGGTCAATTTGAAGGTCTGTGTATCCTCATGCTCCGAAAAACGCGCTATGGCCCTTTTTGAGGCTTGTAAACAGGCAAAGGTTGCACTTGTTGCCGCAGCTTATGTACAAACTGATAAACCGACATGGAAACAAGATGGATGGACAGGAATCTACAATGCAACTGCTAACTGATGAAATTGACTTTCGGATTTACATGAAGGAAACAGATGCCCAGACTAAGGTCAAACGGGCATCTGACTACATCGAAGCAATCAAGGAGCGTTTGAGAGGACGTAAAACTGAGATTGGGACAATGCTTCCTTGGCCTAAAACCCATGAAAACTTTGAGTTTCGTAAGGGTGAAGTCACTCTATGGTCTGGTCAGAATGGTCATGGGAAGTCACTGATGACAACTCAGATTGCCTTGTCTCTCATTGGACAGGGTCAAAAGGTCTGCATTGCATCCTTTGAAATGAAGCCTGCAACCACTATGCAACGTGCTGCTCGTATGTGGGTTGGATTGAATCCTTTTTGCCCTGAATTTCAAGAGGAAAAAGGTCTGGCAATGCTAGACGATCTGTATGAGCAATTTGGCGATTGGACTGATGATTTTTTGTGGCTGTATGACCAGATGGGAACGGCAAATAGTGAAACCATCATTGGTATGGTTCGCTACTGTGCCAAGGTCTTGAACATTGATCACATTTTCATTGACAACCTCGCCAAATGCGTCAAGGGTGAGGATGACTATAACGGTCAGAAGCTTTTTGTTGATGAACTGACGGCTGTTGCCCGTGATTACAACATCCACATTCATTTGGTTCACCACCTGAAGAAGCCAGCCAATGAGTACGCCATTCCTGATAAACATGACAACAAGGGTTCAGGATCGATTACCGACCAAGTAGACAACGTTATGTTGGTTTTTCGCAACAAGACAAAAGAAGATGATGTGAAAGCAAACGGATCTTTTGGAAAGAACAATGCTGAACCAGATCACTATTTGTTGTGCCGTAAGCAGAGGAACTATGAAGGCTCTGGTGAGGGTGAACCAACGATCAAGCTGTGGTTTCATCGTGATGCCCAACAGTACATTGCAGAGGCTGGTGATATGCCTCAGTGGTTCCCGGCATGGCCTCACGTGGCTACACCATGACCCGGTCTTATGCGCTCATTCAGCTACTGAAACACGGTGGTCTGACACGGTCTGAGATCAGGGACATCACGGGATGGCCTAGCAACACAGTCAACAGCGTCATGCTGTCTTTACGTCAAACAAACCAAATTTTGCTTTCAGAAAGAATTTGGAATCTAAGGGTTTCCCCTAATGGCATATCATAAATATTCAAATAAAATTCCTCCTAACAGTCAGCTAGAGATGGCAAGGGCCAGAGAGATTTTTTATACGTGGGAGACTCTTCAGAACAAAGAAAACCTGATGTTGCAAGTGAAGTCTTCAATCAAGTGGTTTGATGAAGATGGTGTCAGAAGAATTATGAATTACATAAAGGAAATGCGTGATGGAAACCTTGATTGAAACTGAACAAGAAATTGAAGCACAAATTGCAATTTTGAAATTTTTTGAAAAACGCTCACGGCCATCAAGGGTGATGAATTTGGTGTTATGTCTTGAACAAGCTGTGGAGTGTTTGGAAGCTATTGCAAGGGTCACTACACCCAACCAATACATGATGGATTCGATCAACTCAGGCAATGCTGCCCTTCAGGAATTTTTGAAATGAACTTTTATACCGAACTTAAACAAGTGTTCAAGATACCTACTCCGATGGAAGTTGCAGCTACTCAATTGGCTACTGCTGAACTGGAGCTTTTGAAAGCTGAAACAGGTGTGGAGTTTGCTTCTTCACTTGTAACGTTTAACAAAAATCAAATTAAACGATTGAAAATTTACATTACAGCTAAAGCATTGGAATCAGAATGATTAAAGAACAAGCCCTAGAAATTATCAAACGCACCGTCGACGTAGCCACAGTCCGAGGTGGGCGTGGGTACAACAGGCCGGGTGAGGTGCTCTGTGCGTTAAAGAATACAGGCAATGGATACATCGCACACTTCCCTTCTCACTCAAGCTGCCATCAAGACCACTACGTCTGCTTAGACTACGCACAGGCATATGACTTGGTGCTTGCACTATCAGCATTTAAAAAAGAATTGGGGTTCGTATGAAAACACCACACAAACACGCAGCATTTATTCACGCATGGGCTGACGGCGCTGAGATTGAAGTGCGGATAAGAAATGATGATGTTTGGCTGAAGCTGACCCCGCACCCCGCTTGGGACTCAACTGAATATCGAATCAAGCCGACACCGAAGCCTGATGTTGTTAGTAAGTTTGAAATACGTTCAGATGGGATAGTGTGGCGCAACACACCAAACATTAACATCAAACTCACCTTTGATGGCAAGTCAGGTGATCTTAAATCAGCGGAGGTGCTATGACTAAAGACGAAGTATTGAAGCAGGCGCTTGAGGCGTTGGAAGAACCCCATCCCGGTGTTCGCACAAGTTTTACCGATGCAATTACGTATCGAGAAAAGATAGAGAAAGCAGTCATTGCAATCAAAGAAGCCTTGGCACAGCCAGAGCAGGAGCCTCCCAAAAACTGGACGAAAGAGGCATTACGTCGAGCAGGGTTTGATCGACCAGCGCGGACACCAAAGCGCCAGCCGCTTAGCGATGAACTGATTGACCATCTTGGCTATGTGTACGACGTTCCGTCATCTTTACGAAGCCCGTTTGCCCGAGCCATCGAACTGCACCACGGCATAGGAGATAAGACATGAAGTACAAAGACATTAAAGACTTCAACGCACGCTGCGACGATCACCCCGCGCATCAAGAGGGGATGGTCAGTAACGGAATGCTGATTGACCGCTTGATGGAAGAAGTCGAAGAGCTACGTGCGTACATTGAAAAGTGCGAATGGGTAGGGCTATATTGGGGAGAGACAGAAAGCGAATGGATTGACCGCATTGAGTTTTTAGCTGGGGCTGAATGGGCAGAAGCCAAGCTAAAGGAGAAGAACGCATGACAGAATTACTTATTGGTATCTTCATTGGCTACGCTGTAGGCAGTCTTATTGTTTTGGCTTTCTACCGCATGCAAGACGGCTTCTGGTCTTTTCAGTGGATGCAAAACCTAGAAAACAAACTGAAGGAGAAGACATGACTAAAAACTGGCCTTTTCCTCAATACGATAAACATGGAGTAATCATTATTCCTGTTGCACAACCTAAACCTGTTTTTGATTTAACTAAATGTGAGGATGCTTTGTTATGACTAAAGACGAAGCAATAAAAGTAGCGCTTGAATGGGACGTTCGTCGAAATTTTGTTATGCCTTACAAGGTGCGTGATGCCTTACGTAAAGCTTTGGAACAGCCAAAATATGAAAACATATTAGAAATTGATGTTCGACAATTAAAATTAAATGTATGACTAAAAAACCTGAAATCTTATTTGCTCCCGGTTGCTTTGATAACTTTGACGGCACTCAAGAGGAATTAGATGAAATGATTGCTGTATTTAAGGCAATGGTTGAGGACGGCACATTTATGGAAAATGCAGAACAGTTAACAGAGGAAGAAATAGAGGATTACATGACTAAATCAGGAAATACATTGCAATGAGCTACTTACCTTCATACGCTTTAAACAGTGCAAAAACTGTTGCTGTTGCTACTGATGTCTTTTGGAATCCTATCGATACCGCTCCACGAAGCGTAAAGATCCAGCTTCTTGGCAAAGGCAATGTAGCTACTTACGGTCTTTATAACGGTGACAAGTTTTGGACTCACTGGGCCCCTTTACCAAAAATGCCAAATGTTTGATGTTTCTTTCATTATTGAAGGTGATCCAGTAGCCAAGGGTCGCCCTAAGTTTGCTAGACGCGGAAAGTTTGTCAGTGTCTACACCCCTAAAAAGACAAAGACTTATGAAGACAAGGTTGCAGAGGTTGCAAGAATCGCTATGGGTGATCAGGAGCCACTAGAAACGCCTGTAACGGTGTCAATCATGATTTACTTCCCTGTACCAGCATCCTACTCAAAGAAACGCCGTGAAGCCTGTTTAAACCAAACTGAAATGCACCTGAAACGTCCAGACATGGACAATGTTTACAAAGCAATAACTGATGCGATGAATGGTATTGTTTATCAAGATGACTGTCAGATTGTTTCCATGCACGTAGATAAGGTTTACGCCGATGTTGGGTCTGTAAGTGTCTATGTTTATGAAAAATTAGCATTAAAATAATCAAATGAAAAAACATTGCAAACGTAAAGTACGAATAGCCGTTAACCCTATTGAGATTGCTATTTCTGGTGCTAGATTGGTCGATCAAAAGGCTTTGAACTATTTAAGACAACGGGAATTGAGCAGTTTGGAGTCAATTGTCAAAGGCAAGGGAACCCGTCAAGATTGGCAAGAACTGGCTGATGTGATGAATATCACACAAATGATGGCCTTGAACGGCATTGGGCCAGAGGCTTTGGAATGTTGTGATCTTGCATCTGTTGCACTGGTTGAGGCAAAGGAGCGGTTTGATAAGACAGGAAAGATGGGATTGTCTGGCATTGGATTGACTGCTATTCGGGATGTCTTGGAGTACGCCCAGCTTCAGCAGTCGAGCATTGCACGGTCTAAGTTTGAAGAAATGATAGATAAAACCCTGAATCATTTAAAGAGTAAGTCACCACTGGTCAAGGTGTTGACATGAATGAAATCATTGAAGATCAGTTTGTTTATGAGAAACCTGAGTGGTTGATTCTTAAGCTAAGAGAGGCCAGACGATCTAAGAGAGAAAAGAAGTTAGGCAGAACGGTGGGCAAATGGGGTGGTAGACGTACAGGAGCAGGACGCCCAAAGGTAAAGACGTTTGACTATACGATTGGCATTAATGTCTCTAATTTACAACACAAGATGTTATTGGAGATGGGTAATGGTGATTTAAGTGAAGGTGTAATTGCATTGATAAAGGAATATATTTAATGGAAATCGACCCACTATTGGCAGTTGAGTTCATTCAGAAGAATGCAGGGATATTTAGTCAGGCCAAGGCTGACAGGTTGTTTATTGAGAACTATCTAAAGACTGTGAAGTCTCGTTTGATGGGGCAATCTGACAGTAAATCATTGGGTGACCGTGAGGCTTATGCCTATGCTCATGCGGATTATGTTGAACAGTTGCATGGATTACGTGAGGCTGTAGAGGCTGAAGAGCGTATTAAGTGGTTGATGACTGCTGCACAGGCCAAGATAGATGTGTGGAAGACTTTGGAATACACAAAACGTGCAGAGATGAAAAACCTGTGATATAGTAAATGCGTTGTCGTGATATTCAACAAAGTTTTAAGCCATTTAGTCATGCACCTGAGACCCTTAAAAAAGGTCTTTTATCACCGGATGCATGATTAAGTGGCTTTTTTCATTCACGGCAACCGTCAGGGCGCGTTAGCTGATGGTCTGCATGGACTGAACCCAATAAACACCGCATATCGATACACCCCGATACAGTGACCAGCGTTGATTAACCGACTGGTAAAGCACAAAGTAACTCAGGTGGACAACTAGGCTTTGTGTATAAGTGAATTAATCCCTCATGGGCACTTGGTCTGTACTTCAACAGATGGAGCGGGTAGGATCTAATCCACCCTAGCTAAACCTATGTCTAAAATTACCCAATCTGCACGTAATGAGAACTGCACTATCAATCTGATAGGAGTCTGTAGTTTCAATCCTGATACTGTTGTGTGGGCGCATAGTAATAAAGGCATTCATGGCAAAGGTTTGGGTTTAAAGGCCAAGGATGAGAATGGAGCGTATGCCTGTTATCAGTGTCACATGACCTATGACAGACAATTAAAAAGACCTAAAAACCTATCGTTGGAAGATGTAGAAGCAGCATTTACAATAGCCATGCTGAAATCACAACAGATACTGAAAGACAAAGGATTGATATGAGTAACGAAATAGGCGAGTTCCTTCTAATACTCATGCACTCCTCGACTAACACTCAGATCTTGCATCGTCAAAGCCGTTCATATTCTGAGCACATGGCATTGGGTGCTTACTATGAAGCCATCATTCCATTGGTAGACGGTCTTACAGAAGCCATCCAAGGTCTTCAAGAAGAAATCATCCAATACCCTGCTGATTACTATTCACCAGCAGCTACAGGTCTAGAGGAACTTCAATCCTTGAAAGACTATGTAAGGGAAGAACGCAATGAGCTTCCAAAAGACACTGAAATCCAAAACATGATTGATGAAATCTCAGGACTCATTGACTCTACGATTTATAAGCTCAAATTTTTAAAATAGCCAAATTTAAAAACAAAGGGGTGGGGTATAAAAATACCGACCTCTAGATTCTTTAGGGGGGGGTCTTTTCTTTTTACAGGAAATTGACCCTGAAATGCGTTTTTTGGCGACTGAAGTGAGCGCACACTAACCCAAAACCCCCTCGGCTTACCAAAACCCTATGTCGGATTGCGTTCGTCGGCATCCCGTAGGCATAGCGGCCAGAGCCTCTAGGATGCGTCAGAATCGCATGGATTTTTCAGTTGATACGGTTGCCGCCTGATTCGGTTTAACGCCTTAAATCGCTTCTAGTTTTTTAGGCTTGAACGGTCGTTTATACGCTCTGCAGCGTATACGTTTCTATAAATTTCTATGCGCTTTATATGCACTTCTATGCGCTTCTATGAGTTTTCTCCTCATTTGTAAGTTAGCACTCACTTCAAAAGCAAAGCCAAAAAAACGCGGGAATAGCCCGCATTCTTTTGGATTGACTTTTAAGGCATAGCGTCCAATATAGGCCATACCTCCCACGACCAAACGCCAAACGCCGGCGACTGATCGAATGGCTCAATTAAAAGCCAGTCATTAAAAACGCCTACAACTGTGCATAAGTAATCGCCAGTGACAGCAACCACGTTTCCTACTTTAAA
>Ga0099847_1000144_pt1 | contig 22136 bp, 22 predicted proteins | sample CB_VirMetaG_2_FD_78178 | JGI IMG/M metagenome (GOLD analysis project Ga0099847, IMG submission 78178) | Freshwater to marine saline gradient viral communities from Chesapeake Bay - CB_1504_2 Viral MetaG | ecosystem: Environmental > Aquatic > Marine > Coastal | place: USA: Chesapeake Bay...
AAACTCGTGCCGTTGATACAACGCCTGCGCGTACGGTAACAGAAGAAGACATAAGTGCCGCAGGGTTCGCTACAAACAACACAAAAATACGTAGAGAAGTTCTTGGTAAGGACTTAGCAGATCCTGATATACGCACCGCGTTAACCGAGGAAGCAAACCGACTAAAGTCCCAGAAGGTTCGGCGTGGCGTTAACCGACTGCTAGAAGGAGTGCCTAGTGAGCAACGTGATCTACCTACCCCGCGCAAAAGAAAACCTGTCGCAACAAGAAGTGGAACAGGCGATGCGGTTGATTTACCGAGCGTGGGAGTCCCTACAGGACGTGCGAATACCGTGGAATCTGGCCCATCTGTCGGAGGAGCAGTGGCAGATGCTGGAGGAAGCACTGGACAACTTGTTACTAGAAAAGGAAGAAAGCGTAGTGCAGTAGCCCGCAAAGTCAAAGGTGCTGTAGAACGTAAAGCTGCGGGACGCAAACGAACCATACCTACCATGTCTAACATCGACCCCGAAACCGGCGATGCAGTAGTTGAGTTCCCTGATGGCAGCGTAGAACGTGTTAGAAGAGAAGTATCTAAAGATCCTGATACAGGGAAACTTGAATACAGCTATATATCTCTAGACCGCCTTGATTCTGACTTCCCAGCGAGCACCAAAGCCCCGCTACTGCTGGGTAGTACCAAGAAATCAGCGATTAATAAGTTAACCGCAGCCCGTACCTCTACGTCTGAACCCGAAGTTGCACCGAAACCGACGAAAGCAAGGGCGAAAGAGACGGTAGAAGCGTCGGTAAAGAAGGCGAAAGTAAAGAAAGTTCCCGCTAAGAATGCGGCAGCAAAACTACTTGCGGCAAAGAAACAAGCTACTAAGAAACTACTCACCACCGATGCGCCCGAAGGTAGGGCCGAGGAAACGATCAGCACTGACCGACTGGCCTTAATTAGACAAGCGCAAGAGAAAATAAATGACGTTGCCAGCAAACAGCGTAGCTTCAGTAAAGACGTTGATGCCTTAGTAGAACAGGGTTACTCAAGAATAGAAGCTGTAAAAGAAGCTAAAAGACTAGACGAAGCAGGACTTCTGTTTGCCCCGAGTCGCGCTGAAGCTGCCCTCGACGCTCCGCTGCCAGACACCACAATAGCTGCGTTAAAGAATAACGAGTTACGACGTGCGCTATTAGACTTAGCGAACAAGTCCGGGGATAAGATGGTCTCGCGTGTAGCGCGGAACTTGGCTAAATATACTGGCGATACCAAAGTCGTATACATCACGCCGAAGGCTATGGGGGACTTAGTTAGAGACCCTGCAAACCAAGGACTGTTCGACGCATCCAGTAACCAGATATACCTAAACTCTGGGTTAGCGAACAGCTACGTATTCCTACACGAGATGACGCACGCAGCGACGATCAACACACTGCAAAATGCGTCTCATCCGTTGACTAAAGAGTTGATGAAAATTCGTGCTGCGGCCCAAAAATACGTAGCTTTGTACTACGGTGGAATAAGTAAGGAAGAGATAGCCAAGCGAGACTTCCCCAACCTTCCGAGGGCAGAAGCCTTACGAAGAGCAGAAATTAGAGCTACCCAAGAGTTTGTGGCGGAGGCGTACTCTAACCCAGAGTTCCAGACCGCCTTAGCACGTATAAACCCTGATGGCTCCAAGTTAAGTTTGTGGCAGCGGATGCTTCAAGCAGCCTTGAAGTTCATTGGTCTAGGTAAATTTGCCCCCAAGACTGCACAATCTGAGGCCCAACGGCTCACCGAAAGTATACTAGCTCCCGCAGCCAAACATCGGTTTGGCCCTTTACTAGCGTCTAAATCAGACCGCGAAGGCGTACGTAAAGTGATGGAGGACTTCAAAGAACAGATGCCAAAAGGCTCAATAAAAGCAGCATCTACTAAGCTAGTGGACGAGTTTAACGGCTTGTTCCGTGCTCAAGGGCGGCAAAGCCCCGCGTTAAAGAAAGCGGAACGTGCTTTTCTTGGTGTTGTACCTAACAAGGCAGTACAAGACATCGCCATAGGCTCGGGTATTAAAGGAGCCAAAAAGTTCTTCGATGCTATTGAACTTCAACGAGGTGACTTAACCATCGCTGAACAAACGACTAAGAAGGTCTTATCTCCGTTGTACGAGTGGCAGGCGCGGCAGTCATCGGAGACCATGAAAGCGTGGAACAACCTAGTTTACGACAGCACGGTTAGCGAAGTAGACCCAGAGCTTACGCTATCTCAAGCAAAGAAAAAGTATGGTACGGACACAATAACCGAAAGTAGCGAACGGAAAATAGATAAATACCGAGAGTTACGTAAAGTCTACAACAGCGCAACTATCGGTGCAGATGGTCGGCAAGCGTACTCTCGACTACGTAAGTTCTATAAGAACCAATACACACAGTTACTGGATAGTCTACAGGGCAGAATAGACGGCTTGGAACTACCAGAAGGGCAGAAAGCATCTCTCAAGAACGAGTTGTACACGAAGATGTTGGAGAATGTTAACGTCGATCCCTACTTCCCTCTAACACGTTCTGGTACTTACTGGATGGCGGTTAAGAACCCCGATGCGTTGTCCGATTCTGCGGTGTTTGCTTTTGAGTCGGCGGGTGAACGTACTCGTATGTTGGATGAGTACACAGCCAAAGGGTATGACGTTGAAGTGTTCGACCCTGCGGATGCCAAGACATACGACGAGGCTCCCTCGGGATCTTTTGTAGCACAAGTCATGTCTGTACTGAATGTTCAGAAAGCAGACAAAGAAGTTAAAGAACAAGTCACACGGTTGTTTATTGAATCGTTACCTGAAAGTTCTTTTGCCAAAGCATTGGTTCGACGTAAGAATACCGAAGGCTACGATATTGACGCTTTAGGGGCTGCGCGTGGTAAAGCCTACGACTTAGCCAGACAAACAGAGCGAATAAAGAACAGTAACAGAATCCGTCAAGCCCTAGACGAAGCTATCAACGCAACGCCAGAAGACTTGAAAGGTTCTGCGCTCATAAAAGAAATGAAGGATCGCGCAGAGTTCGCGGTGAATCCCCCACGCGATGGGTTCGCACAAGCGGCAAACCGTGCGGCCTTCATATGGACAATTGGTTTTAACGCTTCGTCCGCGTTGGTTAACTTGTCTCAGATTCCTTTGTTTGCTTATCCCATGCTGGCAGGTAAGTACGGGTACAACGCCACTAGGTTGAGCCTGCAAGACGCGGGTAAAGTGTTCATGGGATCTCCCATGAGCCGAACGTCTGAGACCTTGTTTGGAGATGCTACAACTCCCCGATCAGTTCGAGATACGTACAAGAAATATGGGGCTAAAGCCGCGCTAGAGGCGGTTAAAGACAAAGCGTTGCCGTCGATAGATAACTATTACACGTTCACTCGTGCTGAGAACGGCGACATGATTTACTCGGTACGTAAAGACTTGAATTTACCCAAGGGTCGAGCTGAAGAATTGCAGAACCTTCTCCCATTAGTGGAGCTTGCCGCTCGACGTGGGCAGTTAAACTCTTCGTTCATAGCTGACACGCTAAATGTAGACCAGTCAGGACGTAAACTTAACTATCGAGACGTTGCTACCAACTTATCTGCATTGATGTTCCATGAAGCGGAGGTAATGAATCGCCAAGTCGCATTAATCGCCTCATACAATCTTGCACTGAACAAGTTAACAGGGGGTAAGAAGGCGACACTGGCGCAGAAACGGCAAGCGGCAGAAGAAGCGGTCGATATAACTCAAGACATTAACGGTGGTGCTACCCTAGAGACTGGCCCCCGTTACGCAAGAAAGGGTATACCCCGAATAGCTCTTATGTATAAGAACTACGGCATTCAGATGTATTACACGATGCTGAAGACCGCCAAGCAAGGGTTAGATGTCGCAAGAGATTCCTTCGCAAAAGAGCTTAGATCAAAGAATATAGCAGCAGGTATGAACCTAGAGACTGCAAAAGCAGCAGCCAGTGCCGCAGCCGATGCTTTTCGGTCTGACGCAGCAAAACAACTCGCAGGAATACATTTATCTGCCTTGTTCTTCGCCGGTGTGCAAGGGCTACCGCTATATGGCGCGGTTTCTATGCTCATGGATCTTGGTGATGAAGACTACGAAGAGACCACTGACACTATGTTACGTAGGTATTTGAATAACGATGCGCTGTTCAAAGGTGTCTTGTCCGAAGTTACTGGGTTAGACGTATCGCAACGTGTGAAGTTAACTGACCTGCTTATCGAAGCAAATCGCTTTAACAGTGATCCATCACCAGAAGAAACGCTTTTGTATTACTTCGGTGGCCCTGCATGGAGTGTGTTCTCTCGGGGTCTTACTGGGTTTGAAAAGTTACGAGACGGCAATATCGAACGCGGTATGGAAGACATAATGCCCGGAGCGGTACGTAACGCCTATAAAGCTCTTATGAGATACCCACGAGAGGGTATTCGCACTGTCCGTGGTGATATTATATATGACGACATCACAGGGGGTGACGTACTTACCCAACTACTAGGATTTCCGCCTGTAGAGTACACTCGATCAATAGAAGAAACCTCCGCAGCGAAACGTATGGAGTCTGGTGCGCTCCAAAAACGCGCTGCCCTAGCGAAGAAACTATACATAGCCAAACGCTTTGGTGATTGGGAACGCTACGACGAGATACGTAAAGAGATGGATAGGTTTAACGAAACACGAGCCGTCCGAGACTTCAATCCGAAGCTGCGTATTGATGACGAGTTCATCCGAAGATCTATGAAGAGACACGAATCAACCTCCGCGAATATGCACAACGGTGTGCCGCTGTCACAAAATATGCAAGGGGTTCTTGGTGAAGAAGGGTTCTTCTAAAAAACCCCCTTACCGCAAGAAGGGGTGTTTACGGTAAGGGGGTAGGAAGGCGATAAGACCTATCAGCAGGAGACCGGACGACCTTATCAGGGCGGATCGTATCACACCAATCTCCAAACACGAATACCCAAATGTGGATTTTCTATCCGTGCTTTAGCCCTAATATCCCACCCTCTCCTATCTACACATATGACCTTTACCTGTTGTAGCGCCTTGTCAGTATTGACGCATGGTATGAATACAGAGCTTCCAACCACCATGTCATCCCAACGAACCACAATCTGCACCCCGTCAGGGTTAAGATCATCTAACTTGAGTACACTCATTAAGAACCATGCTTACGCGCTATCCTAAATATCTGCCCGTTCTTACGTCGATACCGTTGAGTGATATTACTTACCGTAGACCGTGGCACTGATAACTTCTCCGCAATCACTGCCCGTGTCAGCCCTTTCGCTTGTAGCTCAAGAGCCAGTGCTACTGTGTCTGCCTGCACGTTCTGTTTCGGTTTTTGTTTCTGCGGTTCTACCACATCGGGTGGTAATGACTCGCGCCGTCCCCTAACCCTAGCCTTCCCCAGTTCCGCTGCTTTCTTCTGCGCCTGTATTGCTTGCAGAAATAGTTGCGTCATTGTCGCTGTCTCCTAATTTCATCTTTATTACTAATACGTGCTGCGGGTCTGTCCTAAACTGCGTGCCCTTAGTAAGGCGCACCTTCGCTCGTGTTGCCCCCATCTTCTTCGTCAAGTCACTCAGGAACGAACTGTAGTTCACTTGCTGAGTAGCGCACCAAGCCTTCAACGGTTTTGGTGCTAGGTATACCTTCTGTACATCTGTTTCATACCGTGCCACCAGCTTCCCGCGTGGTAGCGCATCCGGTATGACCAATGAATCCAGCCCGTTCGACTGCTTCCGCAAATCGTCCGTGCTTTTAATCATCAAGATGTTGTTGAAGTTCTCGTTAAGGTATTCGTTCAATGTCTGCCGCACAGATACGCTCATATTGTTCACTGAGTCTTTGTTGTGCCTTAGCAGTTCAATGGCCCATCGGAACAGCGCCTTGGTGTCATACTCTATTAGGCCCAATTTATTAGCGATGATTGCACCCGTTAACGTGCACGCAACCCCCGCAGACCAGAACCTGTTTTCAGATGTCAGCCCTGCGGCGTCATCTACTTCCTGCTGTACTTCCCTAAGTTTTGTCTTAACGTAACTCAGGTTCTGCATAACATACTGAATGAACAAGACCCCAGCGTGCCCATAGTTCGCCTCCACCGCTGCGTCGAACAGGTCGGTTTCCCGTTTCTCTGCGGTGCTACCAAACACTTTCTGTGCAGGCCACTCCATCATCCGCTGCGCCTCCGCTTTCGGCGCTTGTTTCTCCAACGCTATGCGCTCAATAACGCTAGCGTTACCAGTAGTGACTGTAAGGAACTTCCAAGGTTCACCACGTACACGCTCTAGGTTAGACCCCCCTGACATACGCCCCCGCTGCTGACCAGAAGACAGTTGGTACGCCAAGTTACTGAGCTTTTCGCTCTTGTGGTTAGTTAGCTCGTCCACATAAAACGGTAGGTTATGTAGCACCTCCGCACGATTGAACTTCATTGCGTCCGTATCGTTCTCTTCCACCATCAGAGCTTTATCAAACCCCCACACCGAAGCCGCTACCCGCATAGCTGCGGTTTTACCACACCCGCTTATCTCACTATGCAGGTGCAACGCACAGGCATTTTGTGGCAGGAAGTGCATAAGGGGAGAGCCGAATGCAGTACATACAACGTACTGGTGCATCGTCAGTTCTGGTCTAGTGGTGTAGAAATCCGCCATAGCCTTCCAACCAGCTAACGTACCTTTCGGCTCAAACTTGGAAAGCAGTGCCGCTGTAGGCGTAGAAGGTGGGTTGTACCGTATCTCGTCAGCACGTATTTCTTTGTCGCCAACTACGAACGCTGTGCATTCTTCGTCCACCCAACCAAACTGGCGGTGCGCGATGTCTGCGGTAGAGGTGGCCTGTAATTCATTTACCCAAGTAGTCATATACTGTATTAAATCCTCTGTTCTGGTTACGGCAACACCGTTCATAGACATTGTCTTTCTGAACTCTTCTCGTGAAGTAACCGCTGTCAGGGGCATTGTGAATTCTCGTACCCCGTCTTTCGGTAGGTGTAGTTTACATACTATGGATTCACCAGCTTCTATATCTAACAGACGCTTAGTGACATAGATGTCGTTATGATAGATCACCCGCTCGTCGGTCTCTCCATCTACACCGACATTGCGGACGTAGATACCACCACTTGCACCGCGAAAGTACGGGCGTGGGTATGCGGGGATAACATGTTCTGGTGAATCATCTTTGTCGCCAACTTCTAGTGGGTCGTCTTTCTCCCCGAAGAGAGTTGGCGTCGTGGCATCCGTGTCTTCATAAAAGCCGGTGTCGTTCACCCGTGCAGGAGCAAACTTAGTGCCTAGTACGATAGGTGATTTTATCTTTCCCCAGTTAGGGCAATTGATACAAACATCAGGGTTTAACTCATCGAATGTAGCGCAACGGTATGGCCCTTTGATTAAGCCTAGCTTCTCTGCGGTAAGGTCTGGAGTGTACTCCGCGTGCTTTTCTGAGATGGTTTGTGCGTGGCGATCTGCGTTTTCACAAAATTTCGTGATGGATAGCCCTGCCCTCCACATGGGTTCCGTTGTATTTTCTTGGTCACTTACGATGCTACGTAACTGTTCACACCCCTTACCCGCTTGTGTCTTGGCTAAGATGTTCTTAAAACTGTAGATCCTATCCTTCGGCGGTTCGTATACGCGCTCCATCTTCATGGGGACTGGTATCGTGTCCATGCCCAGCTTACTAGCAAAGAAGTCAAAGTTAATTCTGTCAGGGATGGAGTTCAGCACCTTAACAGGTGCAGGTGTGTCAGGCTTATGGTTATGAGTACCCACCACACGTAGCACTCGCGCAGCATCCGCAGGCACTGCGGGGTCTACTTCAAACGCATGTTCTTTACATAAGGCTTTGAAACGATCTGCTACTGGCTGCCACTCTTCTACTGATACTGCTTCGGACAACACCCAGTAGACGTGTAACCCGCGCCCTGAGTCCACTATTAGAGGTTTAGGTAGGGATAACTGACTACAAAACGCCTGTAGCGCACGAAATGCCGCAGCTTTTGTAGGGAATCGGTGTTCCGTCTCTGTCTTTTTCGGCCCACAGTCTAAGTCTAGGAAGAACGTATTGATATGTTTCACGTCCTCACCCTTGCGAGTACCTTCCTTTTTGAAGTTACCCATAGCGAAATAAGTATCCCAACCTTCACTGTCGTAGTGTTCGGCGGCTTCCGCTAACTCGTCCATAGAGTTGAAGTATGCTTGGCGATGTCTACCTAGCGACAGGTTATGTCGGAATAGGACGTACACCCCTTCTGTGGGTAATACCCACCGTAAAAATTCTCTCGTATTCATGTTTGCACCCAATGCCGAGGGACACTATGGCAGGGGTGTCGGCGCACCCTTTTCGGTAAAACCTAGCCATAGTGGGGATTCTGTTAGGGGTTATTCCCACTCATCAATGATTGAGCTTATGTCATCATCGTCATCTGCGGGTGCGGGGGCAGATTTCTTAACAACCTTCTTAGGCTCTTTATCGACGGAGGGCTTCTCCTCAACAGAATCGAAATCGTCAAAGTCATCATCTGACTCGACTTCGGGGGTGGCGGGGCTAGCGTCAAACGGGCTATCCGCCTGTGACACGAATCCGCCTTCTACAACGCCAAAGGGTGAACGCGACTTCATTGGTTTGAGGTCAATAACCTGCACACCACGTACACGAAGGCTAACACCGTTATCTTTCACGTTATACGGTACAAAACTAACCGCCAAGTTAATGACACTGTCAGTAGTTACCTGAAAACCCTTTGGTAGCTCGTTGTTCTTCGCATCGAAGTGTGGAGGCGGCGGAACTATATCTGTGCCGTAAGCACCTTTTAGCTTGGCTTTACCGATATAGTTACCATCCTCGTCTTTTTCAAACGGTAGTGCGAACTTTTCAGGCCAGCTTGAATCTTTCTTGTTTTTGTAGGCTACTTTCATCGCCTTAAACAAGTCTTTTGCTTGGTTTTCTGACATTACGAAAGATACCGTATATGCCGCGTTGTCATCCAGCGGATCACACTTAACAGACCCACCCTTACCACCATTCGCTTTATTATCGAACTTGTAGGTAGCGTCGAGTCTTGGGTACAACGCCGTTACGTTGTTGAGTTGGTAGTACATGTAGTCTTCAGCCATTATGGTCTCCTAATTTTGACTGTTTATATCGAACCCTTCTGCCGTATCAAATAGTGGTTCGCTAACATATGTCGGTGCAATTGCACCTAACGTGTCATCGTGATCCACCATCAATCTAACTTTCTCAAGTTCCTCTTCTTCTAACGGTCTCTGTGGGTAAAAGAACAGCTTTGGTACGGGACTGTCCACGTCAAAACTTATTCTGGTAACCACCGCCATAGACGAGGCACCATGCCCACTCAAAAATTTGGCATACGCCTGTAAGGGCATACGGCTCTTATGAACCTCTTTACCAAATATACTGTTTGCGGGGACTTGCAGTTGGTACACCGTATCAAGGTCACTATCTAATACGACAGCTAACCGTTGGTGGAACCTACATGCTCTACCCCCTCCTGCACCCGATCCACGGATATTGTGCGTGCAGTCCATACATCGCGCACTCTGCCGTTGATCTTCCGGTACGTCTGGTGCTGGTACCTGAGTATCCACAGACCAACACGTCGGTGCGCGTCGGTTCTGCCGGTCAAAAGCACCTGCGTAATAGGAACGTGAGACTTGCCCAGCGTTCACAATCACAACATCCAATGCATCATTTGTATCGGTCTGATGCCCTACCCCAGAAAACTTAGCGTCTTGAATACTGATTCGACGCATTAAATATCGTCATCAATATCTAACATTTCGGGGGTGCTCCCCTTATCCTCGTCATAACGCATTAGTGCATCCGCTACACGATCTAGAGCAAACCTCTGGGTGTGGCCGATCTTAACGTACATGTTTTCTGGTATTACACCATCACGTACCCACTTCCTGACCGTGGACAAACTAACACTGAAGTGCCTAGCCACGTCTTCGATTGGTACAAGTGTGTTCATTTAGATTTCCTTATTGTGAGGACGTACTCAGAGTCTGAGTTAAGCCCTTTCGGTAACTTATCTGGGTTCTCTTCAAGATACTCACGTACGTTTTTCTGGTTAAGTCTCTTGTCAAGGAACTCAGGTACTTTGTTCTCAAGTATAAACTCGTGCATGGATTCCCAGTCACTCGTCCAATACTTCTGCTTGACCGTACGATAGAACGTACCGGCATCAGTCTTACCACTCTTCTGCCCTGTAGACTTTAAGTGGTCGAGAAGCACGGCTTTGATCTTGCTCTGCTTGCGCTCAAGCACACTGTCTTCCGCGTCAAACTCTTGTTTAAGCGTTTCGCGCTGGGCCTTAATCTTAAAGAAGACTTCAGTTAGCTTACCCACTTGCAGGTTACCGCCGTTATCCGTATCCATTTGCATCCCCATGCTGTTATTCGCTGGTGAGAAGTGCATAGTAATAGCACCCTATACCTTACGCAAGTATTTCTTTGTATAAATCAATAATTTTTGTGTGCGTATCTATCTTGTTGTTTAATAGTGCGTAGATTCGCTTTTCTATGCGCGATCCCTGTAGCTGTACCACTGTACATTTGTGGTCTTGCCCCGCTCTATGGATGCGTGCGTTGGCTTGAGCATATGTCTCTACCGAACTGGTTGGCCCCCACCATACGATTGTGTTCGCAGCGGTCAGCGTAACCCCGTGTGCCGCAGCCTGTGGTTGTATGACCAGCACCCGTGGGCTGTCCGTCTCTTGAAACTCCTTGAATATACGTGTGCGATCAGTCGCTTTAACCGCGCCACTAATGATGTCCGTAGGTATCTTGTCTTTCTTTAGCTTGTCCGCCAGTAGCTGTATCGTGTGTCTAAAGGGTACGAAGATTAAAACTTTCTTGCTCGACTCGTCTATCACTTCACGCAGAACTTTGTATCTATGCTTGATGTCGAACTCTAACGTCTCACCACCATCGGTGTAGACCGCACCAGAACTAATTTGCAGTAGTTTGTTCATGTTCACCGCTGCTGTGGTAGTCGTAATGTCCTCTCCCGCAGCTTGCATGACCATCTTATCCTTCAGTTCTTTATAGTATTTCTCCTGCTGGCGTGTCAGTGGTACCTCGCGGTTGGTGTACACGATGTCAGGTAAATCAAGGCATTCTTCTTTGGTGAACCGGATCGCCGGTTGTAGAGCTTTGAATACTGTGTCGGTAGCGTCGGGCTTGGGTGTCCATTTGAAGTTTGTCACTTTGAACATCACCATGTCACGGAAAGAACCGAAGAAGCGTGGTACAGCTTTCGGGTTAACAAGTTTAGCTAGACCATACGCATCGACAGGACTCTGTGCCGCAGGGGTACCCGTCATCATCCACAACCATGTTTGTGGGCTGATAAGTTTATTGAGTGTTTTCCATCGGTTGGTCTGGGCGTTCTTGTAGTGCGTAGCCTCATCTACGATGATTAGGTCGAACCCACCGTTAGCTATGTCGTCTGATACGATCTCTACACCGTCGTAATTTATTATCACAAACTCCGCGCCGCTGTTGATTACTTCAGCGCGTTTTTTCGCGGAACCGTATGCAATATCGACAGTCCGATGCATGGCAAACGTAAACAAGTCTTCTCGCCATGCCGAGTCCATAATGGATAGGGGGCAGATGACCAGCGCACGATTGATCTTACCCTGCTTCATTAAAAAGTCTGCTGCCCAAATAGCACTGGCGGTCTTGCCCGTACCTTGCTCGTTGAAGCAAAAGGCTTTTCTGTTCAGAGTTAAAAAGGCGGATGTTGTTTTCTGGTGTGCAAACGGTTTGTGCTTACCTGTCCATTGATACCTACCTTCGATAGGCGAAGGGGCTTTGATACCAAGGTTTTTAAGAACGTGGGTCTCATCAATACCCCAATTAACCACTACCTTGTTATCAGGTAAGGCTTTGCTTTTCGGAATCACGTCCACAACTTGTTTATTGTTACGTAGCCGTAGTAGCAGCGCCTTGTTGTCTATTACTTTCATACACCCTTCCATACAAAAAAGCGCGAAGTGGGTGTCCACAACACGCAGTTAAAAAGCCCCGCCTTCGGTCACACGGACGGGAACGTGCTTGATGACCGCCTAATGACTATAGGAACTGCAAACCGGCAAGGCATCAGACGGCTGACCTAAAAAGTCCCGCCATACGACCACACCGGACGGGAACGGTGCAAAACAGGCAGGAATACTCGCCTTGGCCTAAACTGTTATTGTCAAAGTGAGGAACAAAGATAGTAGATTGATCGCTACGATAATACCTACGCCGACCAATATACCTAACTTTATATCGTCTCTGTTCACTGCCTACGTCGAGGTCTATGCCCCGCTTTCTTGGGACTATGCCCGTTACGACTACGATTAGCACTCTTGCTTTCTATCCGCACGCCGTCTTTGTTGCTGCCACCACGACTTAACATCTTATTGTGGCTTATGTCTTTACCTTCCCGCTTATCCGCCCTGCCATCTTTGTTGGCATCACGACCTGTTCTATCCATAGCTCGACGCGCACGCTGTCTTTCCATCCGTGCTTCGTGTGCTTTACTACCCACTGGTGGGTTCTTCTGCTTCTTGCGGTCTTTCGGATTCTTGTACGGCATTAGTTCTTTCCGTTGTGTGGACACTCTAACACTGGGCACCATGCTTTACATAGGCCGCTGGGGTTAGGGTTCCACGTATCATTCTCAAAAGCTGTTTCCATGTCGCTGTATTTACTCAGCCACTTAGTCCACATCTTCTCCTCTTCTTCTATGGTGTAGCGATCCCTTATCAGATCGTTACTTACCACAAACAACAGCCCAGCCCGAACGGTCTCCACCTCGGGGTAGTGCTTGAAGGTAGCCAAAGCCATAAGCTCTAGCTGCCCTTTGTCAGCATATCTTGCCGACTTGCCGGTCTTGTAGTCAATCACCCATGCAAGGTTGTCCTCGCGGTTCAAGATCACAAGATCAGCAATACCTCGGAACCAAACATTCTTGGCAAAGAAGCTACACGCCTCTAAGTCCTTGGTCAGCCCCATCTTAATCTCGCATAGCTTCTCACCTTTCTTGGCGTTCAGCGCGTCAAGCATACCTTGGGCGTAGCTAAACCGTGGGTCGAGTTCACCGCCGTCACGGATGTACTCTTCCGCAGCTTCATGGAAAGCTGTTCCATACAACGTAGCCTCAGTCTCCTTGAACGGGTACTGCTTGAGCACCTTCTCATGGTAGAACTGCTTAGGGCATTGTTGGAATGCCTTGATCTTACTAAACGACCACGGTGCTATGCTCATTCGATTGGAGGCTGCAATGCCAGCTTAAAGTCACGTAACTCAGATACAAGTAATGCCATGAGAGCTTGGTCAAATGTTATATCTCTATTGCTCAGATCCTGTAAATGTGTCGCATCGTCTATGACGGCCTTAGCGTCTTCACGTCGCAGAAACTCGTCTAGCGTTTGCTCCTCTTCCTGTTCGAGGTAACTCATCACTCGCAATCTCCATATGCTTTTGCTACACCACTCTCGCAGTCTAGTGGTAACCCTTCAGCCCATGTCGGGACGTAGCGCATACACGCCTCTACGTACTTCTGCGCCCAGTCGATCTCGTCTTCCGGCACACATACTACAACAGAGTCATGCACTGTTAACACCGGATGATATTTCTTGGTTATTTTTAACATCTGCTCGGCAATTATACAACGTGCTAATGCTTGGCACACGTTCTCTACCATCTTCCCACCATAGATCCGCTTCTGGCCTTTCTTTGTCTGGTACGTGTATTCGGTGCCGCGTGCACTCGGTGCACCTTGCAGCTCGTCGTACCGTATAGATAGACCAGACGGTAACTTGATAGCCTGTGATCTACCTAGTACCTCTATTACATCCGGCTTACCAAACTGAACTGACTCCCCCCGACTCATGTACTGCACAGCGTAGTTCGCATCGCGCCACAAACTAGATATCTTCCAGTTCGCATCTCGATAGATGTTAATAATCCGTCGCGCTTCATCTAGGTCTACGTCTGTGCCAAACGACTTCAACTGTTCCTGAAACTTAACGGCACCCATACCATAGCCAGCACCGAGGATCGTAGTCTTACCCACGAACCGCTGATCTTTCGTAACGTCTTTCTCATGGACGTTGTAGATACGTGAAGCCATCTTTATATAAACATCTTCCTTGTTAGCGAATGCATCGGTCAGGTCATCCTGCCCAGCAAACCACGCCAGCACCCGCGCCTCAATCTGCGAAGAGTCACAGTCTATGAGTAGATGCCCATCAGGGGCGATGATGCTACGTTTTAACTTCTTAGCGTCAGGCCCACGGCTCGGTAGATTCTGTACATTAATCTTGTCATCTCCACCCCACCTGCCAGTGTGCGCGGCATAATATTTTGTTGGTGCAGGAAACAAGCCCCGTTTCTGGATATCTATAAACCGCTCAGTACGTGTCTCTTCCAACGTACTTTTCAAGCCCAACCGTGCGTTAACAAGTGCACGTACTTCAGGGTTCTCATGCGTTATAAGACTCTTGAATCCTTCATCGGTTTTAGCGAATGCGTAGGTCTCTTTGCCTGTAGTGGCACTAACTTTAGTTGGAGGTTCGACACCCAGCACCGTCAGCGCGTCTGCGAACTTCGGGTTGCTCATCAGTGTCTCTTTCTCTACCCCTGCTTCTGCTAACAACTTACCCTTGTACTCCTTGATGTCCTCAAGATGTTCGTTTAGTAAGTTTATATCTAGCTCCAACATCGGATGTATGAACATACGCAGCGTGCAGTCAATGACTTTAAGCTCTTTCTTGGGGAACCCCTGCTTCAAGAATATGTTAAACAGTTTATAGGTAAGCTCTACGTCGTTGATGCAGTAGTCACCATAACGATCCAACTCGTCATCGGTAAAATCTTCACGTCGTTTGCCCGATGCCTCTAATACTTCCGTACCTTTAACGCCTATATTATACCGTTCCGCGAGCGCCTTGAGACTTCCACCAACTTCCACCCCGTGTACAGCACGGGCGATACAAAGAGTATCAGCCCAAACCCGAGGGCGAATATCAAATAGCCAAGATAGTATAGCCCCATCGAACATAGTGTTGTGAGCCAGCACCATACTGTTAGCCCAGTCAAACCCATCGAAGTACCCTTTAAGTTCTTCGTGCGTCCCTGATGCCCATTCGGTGTTGCCATTGTTTACCTTTACCCCCACACCCACGACCTCAAAACGCGGGTCGCGGATGTATTCTTCGGTTGTTAACTTCTTTTGTAGAGAGAACTGCTTATCATAATAGGTCTCGAAGTCCAAGGTTATAAGATCCACCTACGAAACCCTCCAGATACGCATTTCGCTCCCATCAGATGATGACCGCATCGTCACTTTGTAGCCGAATTGTGCTCTAGCCATAGCCCTAAAGTTTTCAGCCTGCCTAGATACTAGAACGTCCCTACGGTTTTTAGGCCCACGCCTTGTCGAGTCAATAGGAAACGCAATGCTGTCACCGATCTCCATAACCTCTAACAAGTTATGGAATTCTTCATTGCGCTTTTTACCACTGGCCTTCTTGGGTATTGGCACATGCTTATCTAACTTCAGCATCACGCCTCCTCCTTCTCTACAACACGGGTAACAATCACGTCAGTAGTGGTGGGCTTGCGTACCCAATCGCCCCAAGTACCACGGTCATCTATGATCCTGTACTGCGCCATCTCTTCGTCTTTGGCTTCCACGACCACTTGACGTTCCACAGTCTCAGAGAAAGTTACGATAAACTTTTTCATTCTATCCTCCACACCCGAATGATGCCCTCGTCAACTAAAGTGCGGGACGATACTTTTTGCCCAGCTCGTTGCGCTCTTTTCATAAAAGTGTTTGTTTCGGGTGAATAGGAAGGTCGTCTATCCTTCCCCGTGGTTTTTTTGGAAAATTCAAATGTCACACTGTCGCCCACCTGCCACGCTCTAATAATTTTTTCGAGGTACAGGTATTTAGTGTTTCGGCTACCAGCCCTACCCTTCGGCGGCATCGGTATATTTTTCTCTATCTTCGGCTCCACCTTAACCCCCTAGACGTTTGATCTCAGCGTCGATATAAAAGCGGATCTTCTTAGCATCACGTAACTCATCACTGTGAGATGCTTCACCCATGCGGTAACACGCACGGAATATCTCACCGATTTGCGCGTTCATATTCTTATATGAGATTAGATCCTGTAGCTCCGCTGCCCCATCAGGTAACTCGTAGTAGGATGCAGTGCTACCGTCGCTGACCTGCCCCGATGTGGTATCTTCTTCTACGGTAACGTGGGTATTAGCTGGTGTAGCTTGTTCCCTTGAACTTGTTTCCCAGTTACGTTTAGTCAGCTTCCATTTGCGTAGCCACTTACCGGCGTAGCTTTCACTCACGCCTACCTCCGCAGCCAGAACCTCTGGCGTGGCATACCCGTTCTCGTTGAGATACTCAGTCACCATCGCCCCCTTTACCGCTTTGCGGTTGTATTTCCGTTTCGCCATTTCGGTCTCCTAAAAATCCAATTCCAGTTGTACGGGTACTGCCCCCAGCAGATCCGCAATGTTGTGCATGTTCACCTCGTTAACCACAAATGCCATGCCCCCACTCGTGGTAATATCTTTCAGGTTCTTCTCTTGTAGTGCGGTGGGCTTCCCCTTCCCAGCCTTGCACTCAATACCAAAGAACTTACCTTTGTAGCACCCCACTATGTCCGGCACACCACTTCTACCGTACCCGCCTGTCACGGGGTAAAAGTAATATGCGTTGAGCGCACGTAGCTGCTCCGCTACCTTCTTCTTAACCTTCGCTTCCGGCGTCATCGCCATCGCGTACCTCCTTCAGTAAACTGGTTACACTCGCTGTGAGCTTTTTCATCTCACGTTGGTTAGCTGAAATAGCCTTAGATAGAAACTGCAAATCGTCCAGCATCTCCATTGTTGTTTTAGAAAGATTCTCCACCGCCCGTAGGCCCGTAAGAACTTCCTCCAGCGTCTGCTCATCAACCTCAAGCTCTACGCTTATTTTTGCCATCCTGTTTCTCCGTGGGCACTGGCTTCGGTGTCCTGTTATCCGTAAATCCAGAAAGTGTTATGGGCGACCCGTAGGCCGACCCCCGCTACTTCTGGTGTTTGTGGTTCCAATATCGAAAGCCGTCGTATCTTATCCCGTAAAGATTCCGGTAGTTCCTCCGAAGAAGAATAGCTACTAGCATACGGGGTGTCAACACATTCTAAACCAACACAGGATACTTGCCAATAGTCTGTGTCAATATTTACCTTAACGTAATATATAGGCCCATCATGTGATAACTTATTCTGATTATTCAACGTCTCGGCTATGGATTTCACCATAGCCAAGTTAATGTCAAAATCGTAGTAACGCAGAGAAGTTACGGGTGGTTTATTTGTAGTTGTGGACATAGAACATATCCTCCGTCCATTTCATACCCACACCGCGTACGTAGGTACGTTCCTCTAGCACAGTCAGCCGGTTAATAAATCCTGCCAGTTCTTTGAACTTGTCAGCGTGCTCGGGGCTCTTTTCCCAAACAATCTCCGACTGATAGAACTCGGGCACCGTGTTATTCCATTTTGGCCCGTACTCCTCACTTGCGTTATTCACTATGTCTTGGGGGATAGGCACCGTGTACAACCCAATCTCTCCATCGGTATTCTTTTTAATACAGACAAATGTTGCAGTGGTATTCATCGCATTGTCTCCTGCTATCTCCTGTTCTAGCTGCATGGCCTTACGTAGGTTCGACAGCACTTCGCCTTCAGGTATATGTGGTAACAGGTTCTTGAGTGTTCTGTAGGCAGACGTGGTACTTGTTGAACTTTCAATCCCCGAAAGCCCCATAGACCGTTTGGCCTCTCGTAAATCAGCCGTAGCTTGTTTGACTATCTTTTCACGTTCCTTACGTAGTCGATAAAGTCCGACACGCGCTAGCTCGCCAGTAGTCCAACCCCGCAAGTGGGTCGATGCGTTCTTCAACGCTCTATCAAACGACGTTGTCATCAACATATATTTTTGATCCGTGTGCTTGTACTTGCCATTACGTACGCTAGGGGCACAAACCACGAAGTGCTGCTTGTCACCCGTGTCTGTGAAATGGCCGTAGCCGATCCAGCCAAGGGGTAGGGGGTTCTCGTCATACACCCACAACTTATCAGTGCGGTACTTGTGATCCCGATAGAAACTTACCCAAGGCATCTTGCGTTTGACTTCACGAGCGAAATCCAATACCTGCCCCTTCGGTATGCTGCCGAAGACAGATTTGTCGTTAGTGTAGTCATCCTCGGGTATTTCGAGTTTCTCCACCGGCAACATGTCCTTCACATGCATGTAAAAATTTTGTTCTGAACCTTTGATCTGTGTCATTACTTTCTCCGTAATTAGTGAATCTATAACAAGTTATAGATCGTTTGATTCGATGTGGACGTAGCTGCCTACGTCCGGTGTTGCGTGTTTGTTATCCAAGATGCACCACAGCACTGGGCAATCCCACTCGCTCCAGTCGTACACATGGCCGTCAGTGAACACGATAGTCGCCTGTGGCTTGATGTCGTTATCCGCAAGGTAACGTGTTACACAGTCAACATCCGTGCCGCCCCCACCCTCGGGTTTGGTTGATGTACGTATTGCGTCTACCGCGTCGTTCTCATAGATCTCTTCACGGCATACCGCAGTGTCCCAGTACAGCAGTCGTACTTTGTTAGGACGTAACGTCTCACATAGAGATGCCACCTCAGACAGGAACGCTGTTATGTCGCTCTGGTCTATCGACATGGATGCATCAATAGCTGCCACGAGTTCCTCAACAGTCTCGCTCACCCCACTGGGCATATAGGCACCGGCACCGAGATACCTGCGGTTAGGCCGTCGCCACGTAGAGTAGTGACTGCCCTTGCAAGTCTCGTGCATAAACTCGCGTAGCATCTCGCGCCAATCTACTTTCGGTGTAAGTAGTTCTTCCAACACCCTGCTACCACCTGACCCCATCTTGCCAGCAGCCAGTGCACCTTGTTGGATAGCCTCGTTCACATCCTTAGCCAACTGTTTCTGCTCTTCTTCGGGCATCGCTTGGGCACCTTCCCAATCATGCTCGTCGAAGCCTTGGGGTATGTCTGGTACGTTGTTACCACCAGAACCATTACCTTGCTCCGTCCCGGATGAAGATCCGTCGCTTCCGTTATCAGGGGTAGGGTTGTTATCACGATCTTCCAACAACAGCCGGATGATTGCGGCAGAATCCATCCAATCGTCCCCATCGCGGAACCGCTCGTCGTAACAACCGAACATCTCCCCCTCATGCTCACCGTCTTTGTAGACGGGCATCTTGGCGAAACCATCTTCTCGGTTCTCATCGACCAGCTTGCCGTTGATGTTGTAGTCGCAAGCGACGTTAGCCAACATCCCGTACTTATCCCACATCCACTTCCAAGTGATGAGGTGTTTATACATCTTGTGATACAACTCGTGGAGTATCACAAAGCGTAGTTCTGCGTCCGTCAATGACCGCACAAACTCTCGTCCAAACTCGGTATCACGTCCGTTAGTACGTGCCGTCTCTACGTCGTCAGCAACCGTCATCTCACCGACCATCAGCAGCCCAGTAATCCATCGGTATCGGGAATGCCGCATGATTGCGACAACATTCCGCTGAATACGCTGTTCTTCGGTTATGTCGTTAAATGCTAGTAACATGTTCTCCCCCTACGCTCCCGCGAACATCCAAGAATTGTTTGCACACCACTCGCCATACTTAGCGTCTTGCACCACTACCTCACGGCGTTTGGTGTCGTAGTCCTTGTCCCGCACACCATTGATAAAGAACCCTTGGGCCTCTTTATCCAACCGATCCATGTATGTGAACCACGCGGGTACCCATGCACGTTCGATGTTGTTCAACATGCGCCACACCACCATGCAAGTACCTGCGGAAGTCTCGGGTACTTTGGCACTGTGGGGGTCTTGGACGATGGATTCAGTTGATGGTAAGTCATCGGCCAACCGGACAAAGGCCATCAGTTCTTCAGCGGCAACCCTGCCGATCATGCCTACAAGCTGCGCTGTTATGACGTGTTCACTCAGCTTATCCAACTTTCTCAGTATGAAGCTGGCCTTCTCCAAGGATCGCGGTGTGACAAACGCCGTTCGGTCTTTTGCCCGTGGGTCGAAGATGTAGTGGTTGTCGTTCGGATCTTTCACCTCATCGTAAGTAGCGAACACTTGGGGGTTAGTCTTAACCCAGCCCAGCAGTCTGTGGTCGATGCCATTGTGAACACCCCACTCTACCCACTCCTGCCACGTTGGTTTGCGTATCCGTAACTGGACGATCCGGTTACACGCATGAGGTGGTAACAAGTCACCCACTCCCTCACTACCGTGGTTAGTCGTCGCAAAGATAATCGAATCTGGGTGGAGCTTCCGCCCCGCCATCATCCGCTCTTGCATCACACCCAGCAGTGCCAGCTTGACCGAGGGGTTGGCCTTGCCGTACTCGTCAAAACACAATATGACGGGTTGGTCTAGGTGAAGACCTAGCTCTTCGTTAAGTGCGAAGGATACATACGATGCGTCCTCACCCATCTTCAGGTTGGGTATCATCAAATCACCCAGATCTTTAGTCGTGCAATCAAACAAGATTGGCTTGTGTTTCGGGAACCTCTTGGCTAGTGACTTGAGGATGGATGTCTTGCCGGTACCCATGTGACCGCGCACTAAATGTACCAGTCCACCGTGTTCTTCTGGGCCTGTTTCAGCGATGCAATCTCCTGCTTCGATGAGAGAAACGGCGTGTAAGTCTTGAGTAAGATTCATAGTATTTCCTTTTCGTTTTGTTGTGGTCTGTTAAAGATCCAATGATGGTAAGTTTGCGATGACCTGTTGAGTCATGGTTTGTGTTTGTGCTCGTAGGTACGAATCGTCCCGCAGAGCTTCCGGTGTAACCCGTAGCAACTCGTTCTCCAAGCGGTCGCATAACGCGGTTATCTGTAAGTCGTTGATTACGTTACACATCCTGACAAGTTTCACTGTCTTTAGTACGTTGTCCGTCAGAGTGTCACGGAAAATACCTTTGGTGCCGTCAGGTGTTGGGCCTAGACGTTCGGCCATGTTCTCCAAGTATTGGCGTAACTCACCCAGCACTTTGTTCATGCCGGTAACGTAAGTCTCTTGGATAAACTTGTCGTAACCCTCCTTGACTACCTGCAACGCTTGCGTATTGATATCCAATCGAAAGTCATCACTCGATGCCAACGGGTACGTGTTAACTTGCAATGAGAACTTGTTGGCGATGGTCTGGCGACTGGGGTACTCATGCTCCTTGTACATATCACCCAGTACCGATTGTTGCTCGGCGCGGTAGAAGTCGTACGAGTCTAAGAACTCAGCGACCAGCGGATCGAACTTGGCTATCTTCTCATTCATCCTTTCGATGTATTCAGGGAAGACGGCTTGTGCACATAGGCGAGGGCCGCGATCAATCCAAGGCATTGTGTACGTATAATGTACGTGGTTACGTGCTTCACCCTTGATGGTGTGTATCTCTTTCAACAACTTGTTACCAGCAAACAGGTGCTTCTTGTAGTCACCGGCTTTCTTTTCGGCGTTGTTGTCAGCAGCGACCTTGTTGGATATATCCTTATCGGTCACCTTGCCATCCCAGCAGGATGTCTTTAGCTCGACCAGCACTGCCGACTTTGAAATCGACGGTACGTTTATCTGGTCTAATGTCGGAAGATCAGCCGCACTATAACTTGTTATAGATTCATTAACTTGTTCCATGTGGAACTCCTTATCGTTGGTTTTGGTTTGATTAAAAGTCACTTACTTCTCCCAGTAGCGGGGGCGTATATACGACAGAACTGCGTTACCGCCCACCGTTTCGTTATGACCAGCGGGTGACACTCGTCACAGCACTGACCTTCTTTTATAGGCTGGGCGTTATGCCCACCGGCCCATCCATTTGCTTGTGGTTTGACCGGCATACCACAAAGCACACACTCTAGATTCTCCATCTGTATCTCCTTACTTTCCGATGTGTTGGATGTCGTCGGCAGGTATGACCTGATACGCACCCTTGTTGTATGGGATAGACACAGTGAACTTCGTTGTGACTTCCCGGTT
>Ga0099847_1000145_pt1 | contig 22108 bp, 18 predicted proteins | sample CB_VirMetaG_2_FD_78178 | JGI IMG/M metagenome (GOLD analysis project Ga0099847, IMG submission 78178) | Freshwater to marine saline gradient viral communities from Chesapeake Bay - CB_1504_2 Viral MetaG | ecosystem: Environmental > Aquatic > Marine > Coastal | place: USA: Chesapeake Bay...
TCAAATCCTACAAACAATGATGAAAATATTGGATCTCTAAAATCCACCATTCCATAAAAGTCATTTCTTTTTCTGACCATTTTTCTTCTCCTTATTATAAGCAAGAATGCTGTTTATAAATACCTCTCAGACCTCTATATGAGCGTTCTAAGAGACTCCTATTGTCAAGCTAAAGATTACCCTTTATACTTAAACAAATCTTTTAAATCGACTGCGTATTTTTTACATTTGACTGCGAAAACTTTTGTTTTTTCTAAAACAATTTTAGATTTAGCAACCATGTCTCGCATCATGTTTGGCTCACAATGCCACATAATACCCATGACGATAATTATTAAAAATAATATTAAACTCATTAGTTTTTACCTCTAGTCTTTTTTACCGTCTGGCTTATGGCTGTTTGTATATAATCCAAACCAAGCTGCGCCAGCACCCACAACAATCGAGATCAATCCTGACTGTTCAAAGCTAGGTTCAGGCAAGTCCATAAACCAAAATGTTGTAAAATATAACAGATACATATAGACACCTAAGAAAGCTCTTGGAATAATTCTCCAACTATCTATAGCCTCTGCTACAAAAATAAATTTTTGATAAGGGTTGTCGTTCTTCTCATCTTCAAGTTCCCTTATTCTGTCTTTTAAATCTGACTTCTCTTGAAGGAGTGCCATGAATTTACTTAAGTCTATTTCGACCTCGTTCCTGTCCATGTCTCCTGAGAAACCACTCATTTGATTTTGCATATTCATTTTTTTTCTTCCTCTACTTCTTAACTAGACTACCACCAAAGTACATGCCAATTATAGCCGATACTAAATTGGTATCTAATTGCGTTATTACCAAACCTTGAAAAGTAATCCATTCAAAAACATCCCTTCCTTCTCTAAAAAACCAAAAACCAGGATTCCAATTGGTGTATCCGACTGTTACATCCACATCTGGATAAAATACTGCAACCATTTTTGGTAATACTACTATTGCAAACACAGAAACCAAAGCAATTATTCTTCTTGTCCAAGCAAAGCCTTTATCTTTTAGGCCGTGATCAAGCGATTGTTGCTTGGCTTTCATTTCGAACTCACCTCTCGTTATAAGAAGTTTTTGTTGTTCTTCTTTTGCTTTTCTACTCTGCGACCAAATACTTAGAAGACTACTAAGCAGTGTAGAGCCTAGCATTGTTATTATTTCAAATGGGAAGCCCACCATAACTCTCCTCTATGTCACCTGTTAAGACTTCTTCAGCCAACTGTTCATAGAATAATCTAAAGTGTTCTAAACTCATAAAGCTTAAATCTTGTCTGGCTTGATGAGTTCGATAAATATCGTAAGCGTTTTCTAATTGTTCTTCGGTGTACAATAACATATTATAGTATCCATTTTAAAATTTGTCAAGTGTTATTTTATAAAAGGTTGATATCTGTTTGCAATATTTACAAGTTTATCAGCATAGTCTGGATCAGAAGCATATCCTCCATCTTGTATAGCTCTTGCATACTCTTCTTTAGTTGTGGCTTCTCTTATTGCATCGTATCTAGGATAAGCTACTTTTTCTTTATAGCCTTCAAAAGATTCTCCAATATTATCATATACTCTAAAAGGTTCTTCAGACACTATTTCTTTGCCGTCTATAACCTCTTTTGTGTTCATTTGTACAGAAGGTTGGTTTGCTGCAACTTCTGCTTCTCTTAAAACTTTAATTCCAAAAGGATTGTTGTACTTTGTAGTTAAATCAGAAGTACCATGAGAAGACTCTAAACTGGCTTGAGCAGCTACTATTTCTGGATAATTGATTCCAGCTTCTACAGCCATATTATAAAACTCTACGTATTGTCTTTGATCATTTTTTAGTTCTGTAGCGTCTCCACCGTTTCTTGCAGAGAGTCTTCTACTAAAAGATCGATTGCTTTCTTTTTTCTTAACAGTTAAATTACTTGGTGAGTTGTTTCTAGGATTTCCGTCTTTATGATCAACATCCTTTCCGTCACCTTTTACAATCCTTCCTTCTCTTTTTAGCTTTCTGTTAGCGTTGTTTCTGTGCGCCCTATCTTTCTTTTGTTTTTCAGAACTGTGATAATTGTCGTACTCTTTACGATAGTTTCTAGCTGTTCCTCCTTTTGCAAATGTAATTCTTTGGCCTTTTTTAAATTGGTCTGTTTTAAATTTTCTATTTAAAGCTTTAGCTACGTCTGCCGTTAAACTTATTTCTGTAGGCTTTCCAATTTTTGGATTTTTAGCAAGAACAACATTTCCAACTTGTATTACTTCGTCTGATGATTCAATAGGCAAACCAAATTTTTTATCGTAGAAAAAAGAAGCTCTTCTGGGATTATAATTTATTTGAATCCAATCTTTAACTTGATTGTTTTTTAATTGTTCTTCTGTATACTTTGCAGTTTTACCGCCTTTAATTATTTGTACGGCTTCGTCTCTAACACTTTTTTCTGATTGTTTTACCCAAGAACCATCCATTGCAGCACTAGGAGTTTTACCTCCTCCTACAGCAGTATAAAGAGCTGCACTAGGATTTTTATTGAAAAACTGAACATTATTAATTTTTGCTGCTCTGCCATAACCTAAAACTTTATCTGCTTTAGGTTTATGAACAGTCATAATCCAAGTATTATAATTTTTATAAGAAGGAATATCTAAACGTAAAGAAACTTTTTCTCCTGATTTAAAAGTTTTATTAAGTTCAGAAATTCCAGATTTAAGTTTACTATCTGGTAAAACAGAAGCTACTTCTTCTAATTTAGGAAGTTCTGGAATTTTTGTTACAGGACCACTGTATAGTTGCATGTCTTTTTGCGAAACTTTTCTAAAGTCATCATAGCTTATTTTTCCTTCTGCTAAATTTTTAGCGCTTATACCAAGCTCAGTTTCTAATGCTTTTGGAAGCGGTTCACCTTTTGTTTTTTTTAATTGACTTTTAATTTCTGCTCTTTTTTCTGGACCAAGATTTAACGGACCAAATATTTCGTCTAGTTCTGTATCTGTTTTATCTGTAGGAACTGTTTTAGTTTTTGGTCCTTGTATATTTTTAATAATTTGTTCTTCGTCTTTTTCAAGTTTTGCAGCGCCTTTACTTGCTTTCTTTGAAGCTTCTTTAAGTATAATTCTTAAAGCTCCTCCACCAACAAAACCGAGTCGTTCCATTTGTTCTTCGTAAGGCTCTCCTGTAAAAGGATTTATTCTTTCAGACGGCTCTTCAACTACATTAGGAACAGGTTCTTTTTTAGATATTTCTCCTCCATCAAAGTTTTGATCTCTTTTATATTTTTCTCTTAATTTTTCAAAAACATCTGGATCAAAATTTAATATTCTAGGATCGTTTCTGCTTTCTTCGTCTCCATGTACAAATAAAGGAATAGCGGACATTTCTTTATATATTTTTTCGTTGACATTTATAAAAGCTCTATAAGGAGATTCTTTTTGTTCTTCAGAGTACAGCTTGTTTTCAGAATCAACAAACTTCTGTAAATCTCCTTGAGTAAGTTTAAGAGGAGTAAAAAATTCAATTCCTGTAACCGATCCTTGATCTCCTACTTGAGCTAATTTAAGAGCTTCTTCTAACGATAAACCTACTTTTTCTCTTAAAACTTTAACAGGGCTTGCATTTATTGTTTTGTAGTTTTTTGTATACCAAGTAATAGCTGCCGTTTGCTGTGCAAATAATCTAGCATATTCATAATATTCTTCATTTAATTCAATTGCAAGTCTTTCAAAATCTTCTGGAGATTGTCCTCCATAGTAAGAGGTCGCTAATTTGTTTTTTATAGCCCTTTGTCTTTTTTGAAATGTTCTGGCTGTCATTGCATATTGTGCTTCTAAATATTCAGTTGTTAGTTTTATATCGCTCCAACCAGTCCAAAATTTTATTTTTTCATTTGTTAAGTTTATTTCTTCTTTATAAGGAGTTAACCTTTTTCCAAATGTCGGAGAAGCAGGATCAGTGTCTATTTCGCTTTTTCTTTCTGTCCTGTCTCTATATCTTTTTACAGCTTGTATAGTTCCTGGCATATGTGCTTCTGCTAGTCTAGCCAATAGAATCGTTAGATTGTTAGTGTTTAAAACTGCATTACTTATATAATTTCCACGAGTATCAAATTTTTGTGTTGGATCAAATGGATTTTCTATTAAAGTTGGTTCAGTAGATCCTTCTTTTACTTGATAACCTTGTCCACTTTCTGAGAATGACAAATGACCGCTTATTGCATTTGTAAGTAAAGACCTATCTACAAAAGGACCAGCGCCATCAAGAATGGTATCTTGAACAACTTTTACAGTGTCTTGATTTGGATTTAATTTTAAAGGATCATCATCTGTTAAATATTTACCTATTCTTCTAACAAAGTAGATAGGAAAATTATATGGATTATATCTGGTTGTAGCATTAACATGAGGATATCCTTTATCATCTACATAAATACTAAAGTTTGTGTCTTTTTGATAGTCAGGAGCAAGTCCTACATTATAATGTTCTTTAGCTTCAATCTCTCTTTCGTCTTTTGTAAGCCTATCATAACCTCCTTCTGCTAAGTAACCAACAGCACCAAATGCAGCGCCTCTTCGTATTCCTCTTCTCATCATTAACTGGCCTGCTTCTGTTGCTCCATCTTTAATCATTTCACGACCTAGTTTTATTTCTTGAAATGTTCTTCTCATTGTATTAGCAGCCATTCTTATTGATTCAGCACTAAAAGAAAAGAAGGTAGATATTAAAGGAATCCCTCTTAATTTTTTTATTCCTCTAGGAAGAAAATCATAATTTTGCAAAACACTGCTAACAACATCTGATGCTGCTTGTTTGGTGTTTTCTATTCTGTATTTGTTAAACTTAGGATCTTCAGGTAAGAGACCATTAATTTTATTAAAAAATTTAGTTTCTTGTTTCCACATTCCAAGCTTAAATAATTCATCTCCAGACCTATAAGCAGTTGTAAATGTTTCGTTTAGGTATTTAGCACCTGTAAATGTATACAAAGTATCAAGCATTTGCCATGTTTTGCCTTTTCTTCCTTTTGTAAATTCTTTAATTCCTTGTGTGTATTCGCTTGCTAAAATATTCTTACCAAATAAATTATATTCTGCAGCCTCTGCAAGTTCTTTTTGTATTTGTTTATCTGTTGTTTTTGCTCCTCTTTTTACAAGAAGTTCTAAACCTTTTGCAAATTCTTTACTAAACGGATTGTTTCCGTTTGCCATTGCGCCTATACCAGCTCCAACTACGTTAATAAACTGTGTTCCGTGAGAATAAATAGTCTTAGAAGCATGCATTATACTTTTTACAAATGCTCCTGCCCTTGCCCATTTTGCAAAGTTTCCTTGACCGATGAATAAACTTATTTCGTCTATGTTCTGAATAAATCTTGCATTAGCATCGTTGGTATACATACCACTAAGCTTACCATAACCTTCTGGAATTGGTACTTTAAATCCTGAAGGCGCTGTATTAAGATCTTTAAAAACATAAAGCCCTCTTCCTTGCTCATGTATGTCGTTATAAAATTTTTGTTCTTCTAATCTTCTTGCTGTTTTCGTTGCTGAAATTTCAAATTTTTCTAAAGGTTCATCGATACGACCTAAGAATTTTTCTACGCTTGTAGGCATTTTAAGTCTTTCTTTTAATAAATTATTTAATCCTTTATTTGAGTATTTTGATTTTACTCCCATTAAAGAAAAATAATCTTTTCCTTTTTCTGCTTTGGCCAGTCCTTCTATAATTGTATCTATAGCTGTGTCTAGTTCTTTTTGTGCAGAAGAAACTCGAATTTTATATTGCGCTAATGTTTCTCCTGCTTGTTGAGGAGCAGTTAATCTTCTGTTTAATTCTTTTCCTGTTGTCGTTTGTTCTAAATATTGTTTTTTAATATCAATTCTAGCTGCTTTTTCTAATGATCCAGTAGGATACCATTTTCCTGCTTCTCTTAATTTATAAGATTTTCTTACATAAAAACCAAGATTATCTATAATTTCTTCTACTTTCGTAGGATCCATATCTGGAAGCATTGAAAGCCTACGAGATAAGCTGTCTTGATATTGTCTTAATGTTTTAACAGGTTCTCTAAGTTCTTCAGGAAGAAGTTTTAATTGACGATTAAACTCTTCTGTTTGTTTTACAGAAGGTTGAAAACCTTTGCTTGTTTTTATTGCTGGAAACCTTCTATCAGTGTATAAAATATTATCGATTTGTTTAAATATTTTATCTCTTTCTTTTGACCTTCCTACTGTAGGTATTTTTTCAAACAGTCTTTCAATTGTTGAACCAAAAGATGTATCAATGTTTCTTATAATATGAGCTATTTCAGTAAATTGTTTTTCTTGCAATCCTTGCATTTTTAAGTACCTTTCATGCATTTTTATAGGTACTCCTTGTCTAGGAGAAAAAGTTACTCTTAGCCTTTCAGCTACGGTTCGCATTACATCATTTTCAAAATATTTAGAATTTAAACTATTAAACCATCCTCCTTCTAACGCTTCTGTGTCTGCCGTTCCTTTTTGTACGTCTCCTCTTTGTTCTGCTCTTTTTCTTCTTTCAATCAAAGAGTCTTTAATTTTATTGCTTTTTCTATTTTTAATAGAGCTATTGTAGCTTGTTTTAATTTGATCAACAAAAGCTTTTTTAACTTCTGCACTTTGGCCTTTTAAGTCTTTAAGTATTTCCATAAAAGCATCTGGAACTTTTATTCCTGACGTATCAATTTTACCTATTTGTTCTTTACCTGCCCTATATGTTCCACGAACTGCTGGTACAACAATTCCAGTAATTCCTAAAACAGCAAGAATAGACTCTCCTCCCATTTTTATACGAGCTTCTAATTCTGTATCATCTTTATCATATTTAACAGGTTCTAAAATGTATTCTTCAAAAGAAGAAAACCAAGAATCGTCAGGAATCCATTCTCCAATAATGTTAGCTAAATTATCTTGAAATGGATTTATAGCAAGTTGACCTGCAGCTTCAGCTTTAAGAAGCGCACCTGTTTTTTTAAACTTGTCAAAAGTCTTAATTGGAGCAGTTACTTTATTGACTCCTATGATTGCAGCGCCTAAACCTCCAAGCTCTCTTACAACCTTTGGTCCTATACCTTCAGGTCTTTTGATTGTTGGAGACATGTATTCCCCTTGTTGTCTCATTTCAACATTTTCTTCGTCTACAACAGCTTCGTATATATCTTGTAGAAGATATTGAGAAGCTTGTTTTTTTTGTTTTCTGGCTTGTTCTAGACCTTCTGGTTCTTTTTGAAAGTCAGACATGTATTTTTGATTTTCTTCAGATAAGAAAGCAACTCCTGAAGTAGGAGGTACGTAAGGGGTATCGATAAGGGTAGAAGCTCCTAAATTAAAGATCGCTTCAACAGGCTCTGAAAGAGCGCCACCGTAAGTTCTTTTTAGTTGGTTTTTTTGCTCTTCGCTTGCTGAATCATAAATTCGATAAAGTTCAAATAAATTAGTCATTTTATTTTTAGTCTATGCCTAATATTGCATCAAAAGATTTATTTAATTCTTCTGCTCTATAAGCTGCTGCTTCATATGTAAATTGCACATATTGTTCTTCGCTATATGCTTTTTTCATTACAGTATTTCCGTCAGCGTCTACTGTTAAAATATCAAAATAACTGCCACTGTCAAAAACACTGTCTCTATAACGTAACTGCTGAGTGTCTGACAAGTCTCTATTCGCTTCTGAATAAACAATTGTTGTAATGCCAGATAGTGTCATTTTTTGTGCTTCTGTTCTCAGTACATTTATTTCTAACTCGCTAAAAACAGGATCTTTTCCTGCAGATTTAGCCTTGTTGTTTGCTTCTATGTAAGAAGTAATCTTAGTTAACGTGTTAAAATTATTTCTCATTTCGTTAGTAACACCTTGAAGTTTATCGGCTCTAGAAGCTCTTTCAGATTTATAAAGATCCCACATTCTTTTTTGGTTTGTGCTTAATTGATTATAATTAAAAGGAGCTGTTTTCTCTGGATCAGGAACTAAAGGATTAAGGTAGTCTAGTCCTTGTGTCATTAAAGAAAATCTTTCTTTTGACATGTCTTTAGGTAAAATCCTTCTATCTATACTTTGAAAATAGGTGTCATCGTATATTTGTAAGCCGTCTTCTAGTTGTTCTCTCATAGCATTAAAATCAATTCTTTCTTGATAAATCATATTTTTAATATCTGAAGGCTTATATTTTGTTTTAGTAGAATCTAAATTGATTCGTTCTAAAACATTTTGAAATAGTCTTGTATCTAGATTCATAGCGTTAATTCTATTTTTTGCTTCTTCTTGACTAAAACCTATCTTTAAATCGTCTTTTGGTCCAAACAATTCATCGGATGTTCGATAAACAGGCAAACCAGTTCTTGCTGGTTTTCCTCTAAGATCCCAAGCACTTTCTCCTTTAAAAGTAGTAGGAACTATAAACGGATCTAACTGTTTACTATTGTCTATATATTGTTTTTTATATCTTTTTTCTAGTTTTATAGCGTCTCTTTCTATAAGAGTTAATGACTCATCTATATCAGTCGTAGTAGGATCGTCTTTAGGAGAAAAACCAAAAATATTTTTTGCTCCTTGAATGCCTGATGCTGCCCAACTTCTATTTTTTGGCTGTAAATAAGCTTGTTGTTGTGCAAAATAGTAATCTTCAAAAGGAAGAGCAGCTTCTTCTAGTGTTTGTCTTCTAAGAATTTCAGCTTTTCTTATTTCTCTTTCGTTAACCTCTGTAGCAGGATCATCTTTCGTATAAATTTTAGGAAGTTTTGTTATAGGATCTACTTCATATAGTCCTTTCTCATTTGTTTTATATCCCATTTTTGCAAATAGATTATCTCTAAACTCGTCAGAAACTTTTGTAATATCTTCTTTTCTTTTTGCTTGCGCCCATTCAGAATTTTTTCCGAGTTCTCCACCTGCAGTAGTCCAAAAATTAGGATCAGCTTCATCTAATTGTCTTTCTGCCATTAGTTCAAAATAATCTGGAGTGTTTTGATACTTTTCAAACTCTTCAACAACTTTTTGAGTTCTTTCGTGTTGTTGTGTTATTTTTGCATTTTCTAAAATTTTTAGCTTGTCTAGCTCTCTTAATTTTAAATTAGAGTCTCTTATCATTCTGTTTTCTCTAGCACCTAGAAACCCTAAAATAGCAGCACCAATAAGTCCTTTCCTTCCTGTAGAGCCATACCTACCCATATAAGCTCTAGAAATATCTTCCCATGTATTGTTTTCTTTTAACATATCTAAAGGATTTTTTGACATATTTATTCTCCTCTACTTAATAAACTGTTTTGTGTTTTTTGTTCTACTTTTTCTAAAAGACTTGGAGAAAGTTCTATTTCTTCAATTTTTTCTTTTATTTCTGTAGGAATTGCTTGTGGATTTACTCTAGAACTTGCTTTCTTTTTTAAATCTTCTAAAGTTGTTATTTCTTCTTCCATTTTTTCAACAGAATTTTTTCTGTTTTTTAAAGGTTCATCACTTAAAAAGTTATCTCCAGACTCTAGTACATATTCTATTTCTGCTTTTTCTGCTAAAGCCATAATCATATACATAGTTGGCTCCATTAATAAAAGCATTAAATCTGGATTCCATTTTCCTTCAATAAAACCAGTATATAAAATAACACTTGCAATATCTATAACTCCTACTCCACTTCCAACAGAAAGTAAAACATTAGATGCTGCTTCAGGTTCAATTAAAGCATCAAAAACAACATGCATTCCTTCTCTTGGCTCTGTGATTTCTGGTGATCTTTCCCAATTGTAAGACTGCTCTTTAGAGTTTGTTAACGCTTGTCCAGGAACAGGCCTTCCACGATCTATAGAGTTTTCTAAATATTGAATGCCTTCTTGTGTTAATTCCATGTTTTCTATATCTCCTTGTTATACTATACCTTTAGGTAAACCAATTGTTGTACTTGGGAAATTTAATGCATTAGGATTCACCATACCTGTCACAAATGTACGTGATCCTGTTCCAAAAACAAGACCATTTTGTGGATTATTTATTTGTTTCATCTTAGTCATTAAGTCTTCTGGTCGGTAACTTGCTGCGAGTGGTCTAATACTAGCGTCTATTGGTATTTCTTGTATAGGTTGAGGCATAACAGTTCCTGGTGTTGTATATTCTTCTTCGCCCATAATCATGTTCATAGCTACTCCTGTTCCAACACCTTGTACTATTCCTCCTGCAATTTTAGCAGGGCTGTCCATTTCTGCGTAAACATCAGATCCAAAATCTCTTAAAAATTCTCCTGCTGATCTTCTTTCAATATATCCACCGCCTTCTGCCAACGGAATATTTCCTTCTGCCAATGATTCAGTTAAAGTTTTATCTGGAGTTATCATTTGTGGAGGATCTAATAAAGAAGCCGTTTGTGGTGTAGTAGTAGTTGCTGCTCCTCCAGTACTAGAAAAAGTTTCATAACTTCCTGGTTGATATCCCATTGTTCCTTCAGTTGGAGGTTTTGCAAAAAGATTATCAGAAGCCATACTAGGCTGATAATTAGGATCAAAAAACGTATTGTTTACAGCATCAACTGATTCAGTAATACTACTAGATACATTTACTGCATCAGGATTAATCATTCCGTTAGAAGACATAGTTTGTGCTTCTATGTGGTTTATAGCTGTTGTAGCAGCTTCTGAATTTGAACCAGCGTTTGCAACATCTTCAATCACTTTATCAATTCCACCTACTGTTTCTCCTGAAGTTGCTATTTGTCCTGCACCTGCAGAAGTTGATGTAGCGCCTGTAACTGTAGAGCCTACTTCTGCAGCACTACCTGCTGTTTGTAAAGCTTCTGTAGCTTTTACAGCAGTTTCAACTCCTCCAGCTGCTGTTGTTGCTGCTTCAGTTGCACCTGCTGCCGTAGCCTCTGCTGCTGCCGTTGCTGTCGCTTCTCCTGCTGCTTTTGCACCAAATTTACCAATTAAGTTTTTAGCAACTGCACCCATAGCCATAGACAAACCAATCATGCCTACGATTCTACCAAGTTTAGAACCCATTAATTTCTTAATGCCTTTTTTAACTTTTCTTCCTAGTCTTCTTAAAAATTTCATTTTTGTTTTATTTTTCCTCTTTTTAAAAAATATATTAGCCTCTTCTACTACCACCACCGCCACTGCCAGTGCCTGTGTATCCACTAGCTGCATAAGCCGTACTTAAAGACCCAGCAAAACTAGAAACAATGTTAGTTAAATAGTCTTTATAAGTTGAACCTGCTTTACCTTCATTTGCTAAAGCTGTAGCAACAATTTGAGCTTTTCTGTTTTCTTCGTTTTCAACAGCTCTAAAATCAAAATCAGCTTGATCTCTTAGTTCTTGCCAAAGAAAAGCCAAAGCTTGTGAACTCATTGAAAAAGCGTTCTGAGCATTTTGTGCGTTGATAGCATTTTGTGCAGCAGTGTTTATAGTATTTGCTTGTCTTCTCCACTCTACATTAGAAGCTTCAACTGCTGCTGAATTTTGAGCATTCCATTGGTTTCTTGCAAAATCTTGTTGTGCATTAAACTGATCTACTTGAGTAACCAACTGTGAATTAAATTTAGAAATGTCTGCTTCAATACCTACTCTTCTTGCTTCTGCTGCATTGTTCTGAGTTGCATTGAATTGTGACATTGCATCATTACGAGCAGCATTGTTCATATCTATTTGAGAAGATAAGTTAGCCATAAATTGATTCGTTTGATTCTCACTTGCTGCATTAAACTGAGCAGCAGCATTACTAGCAGCTTGGTTGCTTAACATTCTTTGTTGAGCTTGTTGAGCTTTTAAAACTTCTGTTTGTTGTTTATTGTTTAAATTAGCCATATCCATATTTAAAAATGCTTGAGCATTCTGAGCAGAAAGCCTAGTATTTGCATCAAGCTCTGCTAAATCTAATCTAGACATATTTGCAGCATTTTGTAAAACTGCTTGCTGTTCTTGACTTGCATCCGTCAAAGCAATTGTTTGTAAAAATTTACTGTTAGACAAACGTGCTTGTGTTTCGTTGTTTAAATTAGTCATGTCCATATTAAAGACTTTATCAGCATTACTAAGTGCTGTTTGTTGTCTCATTTAAGCATTCATTTGCTCTGCTTGTGCCTCAATAGTTCTTTGAGACATTACACTTTCTTTTATAGACTGTGCATTGCTTTGTGCTAAAGGCATAGCACTTTGTATAATTGCATTAAACAACGCATCTCTACCTACTGTAGAAGCATCTAATCCTCTAGCCATAAGCATTTCATTTACTGCTGTAACTGCAGGCCTAGCAAAAACAGGAATTTCTCCTGATTCCATTCCTTCTAGTAAAGAGTTTAATTGTGTTGATATTAAAGCTTCTTCAGGAAGACCAGCAATCATTCCTCGTTCTTCTTCGCTGTAATCCATAAGCTCGTCTTCTAAAACTTCAGGATCGTTTCCTATTAGATTAATTTGATCTTCACTTAAACCTGCTCTTCTTAATTGTTTTTTAGCACGAAGAACTCTTGGTAAATTAGTTCCTGCTACTTTTGCAGCCTCTGCTTTTGCTTCAGGACTTAAAGTTCCTGTAGCTGCTTGAACTAAAGCATCTGCAGCTTTTTGTTGATCAACATTAATTCCTTCTGCAGATAGTGTAAGAGAAGCATCTTGCATTTGTGCAATAGCTTGAGAACTAACTTCTCCAGTTTGTGCGTCTATTATAGGTGTTTCAGTAACTTGAGCAGCCTCCATAGTGGCTGTTTCTACATCAGCAGGCGCTTGAACATCAGGAGCTACTGTTCCTGCAGTAACCGTTTCTGCTGTTGGAGCAGTTGCCACAGAAGCTTGTGCTTTTTGTTCTGGTGTAAGATCCGTCATTGTTGTTGTTGCCATGTCTTTAACAACAGGTTGTCCTGTTCTAGGATCTATTCCACCAACTTTTTCAGCGTCTGGTATAACTGCTTCTCCACTTGGTCCTGTTCCTCCTGCTATTCTTTCAGCATATTTTTTAGGATCTTTAACCTTAACTGGAGGTTTTACAGTATTATCATCAGGCGCAGGAGGAGGTGTTCTTGTGCCATGAGGAGAAGGAGGTGTTCTTCTTCTCTCTCTTTCAGGAGCAGGTCTTGCTTCTTCTTGAGTACGAGTAGGCCTTGCTTCTTCTTGAGTACGAGTAGGCCTTGCTTCTTCTTGAGTACGAGTAGGCCTTGCTTCTTCTTGAGTAAGAGCAGGTCCTCCTTCATCAGAAACTCTTACTGTTTCTGGCCTTCTTTTTCTTCCGTTTTCTTCTCTATTAGGACTAAGACCTCTAGCTAAAGCAACTCTACCACCTTGTCTCATATCAAGTCTATTACCTTTATTGTATCTTTTTCTTGCCATTGTTTACTTTCCTTCCTGTTCAAAAAGCCTGTCTAGTTTTACTTCTAATTTTTCTAAGACCTTCATAAGTTTACCCATGTCGTATTCAAACGTATCTCTGGATATGTATTCTTTAGCCATCTCTTCTCTTGTCTTATTGATAAGGATGTCAAGCCTTTTAAGCTCTGTAGCATTATTGCGTATACCATACAGCACAGGTGCGACTACAAGAGTCAACACCACATTCCAAATTATGTAGCTTGAAAGCTCCACAATTCTTTACGAACTAGGTACTGTAAAAGCTGTATCAGGCACTGCAGGTACTATAGGATTCGTAATAACACTATCCACTTGACTAGCAAATACTATATCCCAATGTGCTGTTGGACACATCGCTGTCAAAGCTGCAAGGTTAAACGAACTTTTAGCTGCTGCGGTGAAATCACCATCGGCGGCTACGGCTTGATGACTGAATACAGACTTGTAATACGTTGCATCGCCTTCGCTGTCGTTCTCGTAAGTCATTTCTAAAGACCACTCTTGGGCTTTGCTAGACTTCTCAGAAGGTATAGCTTTCGTTAATGTTTTTGTTACTGCCATTTTTTATTCCTCGTTATTTGTCACACTTCTCATGTGATTTAGATTTTAATTCCTCAACTTGTGCTGAGAGTTCTTGAACTGCTTTTACAAGCATTGGTATCAGACCACCTTTTGCAATTTTCTGCACTTCGTCATCGCCTGTTTTCCAAATATTTTGACCATCTTTTACATCATCATGTTTGTCGATAACTGCTTTAACTTCTTGTGCAATAAAGCCGTGATGCTGTATGCCATATTCTAAACCGACACTTGGTTCATTAGAGCCTTTTTTATACTGTGGCATATCCGTTGGAACATCTTTCTTTTTCTTCCATTGATATGTAATTGGTCTGAGTTCATTAATAAATTGAAGTCCTACTGTCGCATCTTGCACATTTTCTTTCAGTCTTTCATCCGAAGATGCTGCCCAAGATTCATCTGAACCATTTAAATCAATTTCAACAACATTGGTATTATAACCAATCGTACATCTTGCATCTCCTGTACCAGAAATTGCTGAACCAAGAACTACACGACCAGCAGCACCACCTGTTCCTGCATCCGTAACTGAACCTACTACTACATTACCATTTCCTGTAGTAACATCATCTCCTGCTCTTTTACCAATCATTGTGTTATCAGTAGCTGTGGTAATTGAATCACCTGCTTCATAACCTATACAAGTAGTGCCATCTCCTGTAGTTATTGCTGCTGCAGCATAATAACCTAAACTAGTATTGGCTGCACCTGTCGTATTTGCACCACCAGCAGCTCTTCCCACATGAACACATGAGTGTGCTGTAGTAATTGCATCACCTGCTTCTGATCCAATAACAACATTGTTATTCGCTGTGGTGAGTGCGCCTAAAGCACCTTCTCCAATTCCAACATTATAAGCACCTGTGGTTGCAGACCCCATTGCGCCTTGTCCTATTGCTACATTTCTACCATCGCCTGTGGTTGCTGCGCCTAGTGCATTACCACCTATTGCTACATTGTAAGAAGAACTTGTTATAGCGTCTCCTGCATTTCTGCCCACAGCTACGTTGTCTGTGCCTGTGGTGTTTGCGTTTAAAGCAGCATTACCAACGGCAGTGTTGTTTGCTGCTGTAGTGTTTGATGTTAATGCTCCTTCTCCCACTGCTGTGTTGCTTGCGCCTGTAGTGTTTGCGGCTAGTGCGCCTTCTCCAACAGCAGTCACACCATTAGCTGTAGTGTTTGCTTTTAGAGCATCCTTTCCAACCGCAGTATTTTCTGTTCCTGTGGTGTTTAGTTGTAAAGCATAATAACCAACTGCTGTGTTGTTTGATGCTGTACTATTAGTACCTAATGCAGCATAACCTACTGCTGTATTATTATCTGCGGTTGTGTTAGTAGATAAAGCGTAGCCACCTAAACCAACATTAAATTCTCCATCTGTGTTGGCAGTTAAAGAGCCTATTCCAATAGAAGTGTTATAACGACCTGTGGTATTTGTATCTAATGCTTGATAACCCACCGCTGTATTTGCTACACCTGTTGTGTTTGCTGCTAAAGCATTTGAACCAACCGCTGTATTGTTATCTGCTGTGGTGTTTGCACTTAATGCAGCTCTACCCAATCCTGTGTTGTTTGCTCCAGAGGTATTAGCGTCTAGTGTGGCTTGTCCAACTGCAGTATTTTCTGAGCCTGTGGTGTTTGCGTATAAAGCACCACGACCCATTGCTGTATTATTTGAAGCTGTTGTATTTGAACCAAGTGCTGCGTGACCCACTGCCGTATTGTCAGCCCCAGTTGTATTAGCCTCTAGTGAGCCTTGTCCAACTGCCGTATTTTCAGAAGCTGTGGTGTTGGCTTGTAGTGAAGCACGACCTATTGCAACATTATCTGTACCTGTGGTGTTTGCTTGTAGTGCAGTTCTTCCTACGGCAGTATTGTAATTGCCAGAAGTTGTAAATTTTAATGCTGACATTCCAATAGCTGTATTTGAATGACCATCGGTAGCTGTAATAAGAGCATTACCACCAACAGCAGTGTTATAACTTCCAGAAGTTAAAGCTGTTGCTGCATTATATCCTATTGCTACTGTGTATTCTGCAGAAGTAATAGCATCCATTGCTCCTATACCTACAGAAACATTTTGTGCTGCTCCGCTTATTGAACCATGTGTTGCAGTACCCAACATAATACTATTGGTTTCATCAGTTGTAGCATCTGATAAATCGTTTATTGCACTAGCTCCACCACTAGCTGCATTTTCCCAAGCCACTCCACTTCCTGTTGAAGTCAGTACTTGTCCGTCAGAGCCTTGTGCGCCACCAACTGTTAGGTTGTCTGTTTCTAGAACACCATCAATATCTACATTACCTGAAATATCTAAACTTGCTGCATCTACTTCGCCTGCTACTGTTAATACTCCATCAGCAAGAGTCATTAAATCTGTATCAGAAGTATGACCTATTGTTGTACCATTAATTATAACATTGTCAACTGTAAGTGTTGTAAGAGTTCCAAGACTTGTGATGTTTGATTGTGCTGCTCCTGTTACTGTAGCTGCAGTTCCTGAAGCATTTCCTGTTACGTTACCTGTTAATGCTCCTGCAAAAGCTGTGGCAGTTAGTGTTCCTGAACTTGGATTATAAGTTAAATTACCATCTGACTCTAAACCTAAATTACCACCATCTACATCACCACCTGCCGTAAATATAACAGCATTGTTTTCATTTGTGCTTTCGTTATCTGTTATAGTAACTGTAGTTGCAATAGCTGCAGTACCTGTAGTATCTTGGTTAAGTGTTCCAACTGTAAAGTCTAATGTATTATCACCATCTTGATAAGCTACAGTTATACCTGATTCAGTGTTTGAACCAACCATAGCTCCTACAGTGTCTGCAATAGTTTCAGCTAAAGTAACTCCACCAACAGTAATTGCATCGGCTTCTAAAGTACCGTCTATGTCAGCATCACCTGATACATCTAACGTAGTTAAGTCTAACTCACCTGCTATGGTAACATTACCATCTGCTAAAGTTATTAAATCTGTGTCAGAAGTATGTCCAATAGTTGTTCCATTAACTATTACATTATCAACTGTTAAAGTTGTTAAAGTTCCTAATGAAGTTATATTAGGTTGAGCAGCCGTTGTTACTGTAGCTGCTGTACCAGTTGTGTCTTGATTTAGTGTACCAACTGTAAAGTCTAAAGTACCATCCCCATCTTGATAAGCTACTGTAATACCTGATTCAGTATTACTTGATACCATAGCTCCTACAGTGTCTTGTACAACTTCTGTTAAGTCTATATTAGCTGTACCATCAAAAGATACACCATGTATAGTTCTTGCAGTTGCTAATGCTGTAGCTGTAGCTGCTAAACCTGTAGTGTCTTGGTTAAGTGTACCGATTACAAAGTCTAATGTGTTGTCGCTGTCTTCGTATGTAACTGTAATATTAGTTTCAGTGTTTGAACTAACCATAGCTCCAACAGTATCACTAATTGTTTCTGCGAGTGTAGTACCATTAATAGTAAGTGCGTCTGTTTCAAGAGTACCATCTACATCTACGTTTCCTGATATATCTAGACTAGCTGCTGTTATTTCACCACCAACTGTAAGAGTTGTAGCCATATCAACAGCACCATCAATATCAACTATGTCTAAGTTTGAAGTACCATCTATGTCTATATCACCACTAATATCTAAAGATGCTCCTGTTAAAACACCTGCAACTGCTAGTGTAGAAGCCATATCAACTGCACCATCAATGTCCACTACATCAAGGTTAGTAGTACCGTCTACATCTAAATCTCCGTTAAAGTCTACATTGCCTGCAACTGCAAGAGTTGTAGCCATGTCAACAGCTCCGTCAATGTCTACAACATCTAAATTAGTTGTACCATCTACGTCTAAATCTCCGTTAAAGTCTACGTTACCTGCTACAGCAAGTGTAGTAGCCATATCAACTGCACCGTCTATATCTACTACATCTAAATTAGACGTACCATCAATGTCTATATCACCTGAAATATCTAAAGAAGAACCTGTAAGAACTCCTGTTACTCCTAAAGTACCTGCAATAGTAGCATTAACATCTACGTCAAGTGTATCAATATGTGCAGTACCGTCTATAAAAAGATCTTTAAATTCTAAAGAACTTGTTCCTAAATCAATATCATTATCTGTTACTGGAACGATAGCTCCGTCTTGTATTCTAATCTGCTCAACTGCAGCACTAGAAACTTCTACAAATACTCCCCAACGATTATTTGTGCTGTCTGCTACAATTTTATTAAGAAAATCTAAATCACCAATAGTATGTATATTGCCACCATGTCCTGCTGTACCATCGTGTCTATGGCCTGTGCTTGAAGCACTACTAGAACTGTATGTAAATGCATTTACTAATTGATTGTATTCGTTGTTAAACAATGCAGCAGTAATGGTATCTCCATCACTAAACGTACTTTGTCTTGTATAACTTTGTGCCATGTTTTATTCTCTCCCTGAAGGTACGTAATCTATATATATTCCATTTACTGTATAAGGTGAATTTTGATTATCGCTAAATATTCTAAAATAATTACTTTTTCCACTGCCTTCTACTGATTGTCTAGTTATTGGGTCTGTTGCTGCTCCAAACTTATGACCTGCTGTAGAACCAAAAACTGCTGTTCCAAACAACGAAGGTTTTGGTATTGATAATGAATAATCTGTAGGCTGTGGACTATCTAGATCATCAAAATTATATCTTATTCTTAAACTTGTATCAACTGTTCCTTCTGGAGTTATAGAAACTTTTACATACTTAAGAGTTTTTAAAGTTCCTAAATCTCCGTAATCAATGTCTGGTGTTTGATACTTAGCTATAATATTAGTAGCCGATCCACCAGAATCTAAAAAACTATCTCCTGTATCATGATTATATACTTTTCCTATGTAATCACCATGATAATATTTTTCAACACCGCTTGAGTTAAAACCTGAAACGGCTGCTGCACTTGCATCTATACCTATTGTTTCAGACCACTGAAATTGTGTTCCTCCTTGTGGAGTTGTTTTTAGAGTTCCTATTATTCCTCTTGCAGAACTTCCAGAAGAAGAATCTCCATAATATAAACGATACTGCGATTTATCTCGTATAACAATACTGCTTACATTAAAACTTCCAATATTATCTGCAATGTTTTTCATTACAGGCTGTATTGCTCTAGTAACTGTACTTAACTCTACGTCACCAATTCTTGCTGTACCTGCTAGTGTTCTTATGCCGTCAGGCGCTAAAAATACTAAGTCACCACCAATCTCTTGAATACTTTTACCATCTAAACAACCAATGTTTTGTGTAATTGGTTGTACGGCAATACTTGCTGATACATTTATATTTACTAATTTATAAATACTATTTTTACAAAATATAATTAGATCATCACGAAAAGATCTTAAACCTACTACTTGATCATCTAATACTATACTTCCTGAACCGCTTGTTGTAAAATCATCTATGTCATTTGTTCCGCTATAAAATATAGTATTTGGTGCTGTTGCTGCTCCTGATACAACTAAATGCCTATCGTGTATCGTACAAAATTTAGGATAGTGTGTTCCGCTTACTGTTATTTCTTTTGCGTAATAAGTTCGATCACTTAATGCGCCAGTTCCTGTCATTTTAAAATAAAAAGGTTTTACACCTGATCCTTCGTCAGTGATTATAACTTCTCCATAAGTTGTATCACCTTCGTAAGTTGCAAAATGTGCAAGACTTTGTGAGGTTCTAGTAGAAGCACTACGACCTGTAAAAGTACTGTAGTTATCTCCACTACCAGAAACACTTGCTCTATTTATTTGCAACCAACTTGTTCCGTCTAAACTAAAATATATGTTAGTACTTGAACAAGCTATAACTCCATCAGCATAAACATGAAGACCTAATATATCGTCTTCGCTGCTTGGATTTGCTGAACTTCCTCCTCCAAAAGCAGAGAAACCGTTTATTCGTCTATATCCTCCAGCAATATCAACTTCAAAGTTTTCTAACAATGTAGCAGAACCAGGAGTTCTTAACATTTCAAAAGAACTTGAAGATTTATCTAATCCTCCACTACAAGCTAATGCAAAAGGTTGAGAAGCAGTCATTATATTTGATCCGTTGACATATACTTAGGCGCAGGATTCATTAAATTAGACCTCATTTTTCTTAATCCTTTTTTATAATCGTCTAATGCAAAAGCTGCTGTTTGAGGGTTATCTTTAAATTGATGCATATAATATCTAGCTCTTGCTAATAAAACCGAACTATACATATCAGGAAATACTATTGCATCTCCGTGTGCATCTAATGCTGTAGGTAAATCCCAAGCAAAAAACCACACTCTATAAACTTTGTCAGGTATTGGGCTTACTCCAAATTTTCTACCGTCAGGACTTCTTATAACAACTTTAGGTTCACCATATGTTTGTGTATCTGCATCGTCTATATTTTCAGATTCTCTACGATGATCTTTCCATTCCTCTAATGTTACAAAAGATAAATTTTGGCTTGTATAAGGCGCTGATTCACCACTAACTCCAATAGTTGTTAGATAAAAATCATTCCAATCTATTGCGCCATAATCAGTTGTAACTGAGCTTGATGCTGCTTTTAATTCGTACCATCTTGTTCCTGCTGTTGTTTCAACATACACATTTCCATAAAAAGGATCTGTTGCTCCGCTTTCTCCTGTAGCAAGAAAAGACCATCTAGGTTCAGCGCTTACTATATCATTATAAGCTCTATTAACACAATCTTTAACGTGGGCCTGAATTCCTAAAGCACTACTAAAATTAGAAGAAGTTAAAACAACTTCGTTTGATTCTCTTAATAACTCATTCGTTAATTGTAAGTAAGTAGTTGCCATTTTTATTTCTTACCTTTAGCTTTTTTCTTTGCTGTCTTACTTAAATCTTTAAAATGATAAAGCCTTTTACTTGTTTTAGTATGCGTTTTATTAGAATGTACATGTCCGTTGGGCATTTTGTGTGTGTTGCCTTTAAACTCAGTGCCATTTCTAAAATAATGTTTTACACCTTTAGCCATTTTAAATCCTTATAATTACTTCATTGTGTTCATGCCAACTTTGGCATCACACTTTTTAACTTTGTCTTTTATATTTTTATATTTTTTAACACCGCCACCTGAATAGTACATTGCTCTTTTTTGGTTTCCACCAGTAGATGCTTTTTTTCTTTTCTTTTTAGGAAAACCTTCTTCCATATTTTTATAAGCTTCAGGTGTTATTGTAGATTTATTTTTAGGTCTGCTTATTCCTTTAGCTTTTCTAGCATTCATGTTTTTATATAAACTCATTTGTTTATCCTTTTTGTCTGTTAAAGTTCTTTTGGGTCTTTCCAAAAATCCTATCAAAATTCTTATTGTATGTTTTTCTTTCTTGAGCAGTCATTCTATTGCCTGCACTTACTAATTTTCTATTGCCTTTCTTCTTGTTTTTTAAGATGACAGGTCTTGCATCTGTTGATATTTGTGGCATTTGTTTCCTTTTTTCTAAGTATGGGGAAGGAGAATATTATAGAATTTCCTTCCCTCACACCGTTTTATTGCTTTAATTAACGATTAGTCAATTGAATAGAAAGCAGATACTAAAGCTTCGCTACGAAGTACATCAGCGCCATAGACGTGAAGACCTCTAACGATGTCACCAAAACTGTCAGGATCACGAAGAACCTCAGTTTGTGTAATAGCTTGTGCAGTAGCGCAGGCAGAAATATGTCCAGCTATACATTTACCACTAGCTGTAGAAGCAGCAGCAATGTTATTAGACTTGTACATATCAAAACCACGCAGCTTTCCACTTGATACTAGTCCATTACGAATAGAACCCATACCTGCATTGAAGTCGACTGACATTAATTTTGAACCAGATTGAGACAATTGCTCATACCACGAAGGAGGAGCAACAAACCATCTTCCTTCTTCAGGAATGTTTTGTTCGTCTAACAATCTAGCCATAAATGCCATGACATCAAGGGGATCAGTTCCAGTACCATCAGAACCTGTAAGGTCGATACCATTAGAACCGCCTTGATGTTGTGCCATTGTTTGAGTAGCTGCTGAAGCATCAGCACCTAACACATGGTCAGGTGATGAAGTTGAGACACCACTAAACAATTCGGCAATAACACCTTCATCAAAAGCATCTTTAAGAGCGTAAGCTGCAGAAGAGGATGCGACCTCTTTGAAGTTTACGTGAGACATAGATTTCTCA
>Ga0099847_1000148_pt1 | contig 21983 bp, 29 predicted proteins | sample CB_VirMetaG_2_FD_78178 | JGI IMG/M metagenome (GOLD analysis project Ga0099847, IMG submission 78178) | Freshwater to marine saline gradient viral communities from Chesapeake Bay - CB_1504_2 Viral MetaG | ecosystem: Environmental > Aquatic > Marine > Coastal | place: USA: Chesapeake Bay...
GCCAGCTTTAGATCGTAATCGTCGCCGCTGGTTTCGCGGCCCCAAGCGTGCATTCCAAGATGCACATCCATGAGCGGATAAACGCTGCACAGATCGGCCATGACGTTTTCTGGTGGATCAACAGCCGGCGCAGGCTCAATGCCGTCAAACGCTGTCCTGATACGGTCCAGCAAGTCCTCTGGATCATCCTGCGCAGGTTTCAGCAGCGTTGAATAACTTGTGCCGTCCTCTGATTTAGTCTTGGCCCAGATCAGCGCAGGCACCATTCCGGTGTTGACCGCATCCATGCTGTCTTTGACGGCAGGGTCCAAGTGCATCCCCAGCCGCTTCGCCTTTTCTAGCCGCGATGCGTAGGTGAAGTAATTCAGCCCAGATGCGTCAGCGGCTTTACGCACCGACTTGCCGTGTTCGCGCCATAGGTCAATGGCCTGTTCCAACAGGACTGGGTCGATTGGTGGCGTTGGCATGGGGTTTTCCTTGCTATTCGGCGCAGCCCGCGTCGATGGCGGCGATCAACTGCGCGCCCGACCTTTTCGAGAGCGGCCCGCCATCCGCGATAAGAGCCGCCGCATGATCCGTGCGTAGCCTCTCGGACCCATCACAGATTGCCGTCGCGCTTGGCACGGTCGCGCAGCCACTGGTCAACATCAGTCCCAGGGTCAGCGGCCTCAATACGACCCCTAGTCGCAATGTATTCATTCCAGTCGCGGATGTCTTCTCTGGTGCGTTCATCTGTCCGCCCTTTGCGATAAAGCAGCGCCGCGCCAAGCAGGGCCAGCGCCGCCAAGATGCCGTTCAGATATTGCCGGATCATCGTGACCGCCGCCAGAGCAGGTATCCGATGAACGCCGCAGCCACCACAACGGCTACAAGCTGCGCCGTGGGGGCCAACTGACCCAGCACCGGCAGATAGTCCGCTGCGACCGCCACAGCGCCTGCTACACCGGCCCCAGCCGCTGCCTGCGCCTCTTTGTCCTCGGACAGCTTTTCAGGCTGGCGTGGCGGCTCAGTTGGCCATGTTGTTGCCGTGATCGGCCAAGGCGTTCCCCATGAACGCGGTTCTGCCGTGTCGATATGCATGAAGCCTGATTTGGGATAATAGCCAAAACCGCTAAAACCTACAGCGCGGGCCGCTGCTTCAAAGACGGCTGGGTCATGGTTTGACATAACGACATCAAACGCGATCCCTTCCATGTGCTTTGACCGCTTGGCACCGCCGACGTTGCGGTTATGCTCCGGCGAACGATAGGCCGACGTGATGACCAGCGGCTTGCCAAGGTTGGTGCGCAGACGTTGCAGCATGTCCATTGCCTGCGTGTCGATCACCAGATTGCCGGTGCCTTTGCAGGCCATCTCGCGCGGGCTGAATGACTGCCAAGGCCAATCCGCTGGCTTGACGTTTGAGTAGTGGCCAAAGTCGCGTTTCATTTGCGTAGCGCCTCCTCGATGCCGTCCAGCTTCTCAAAAACGCGCTTAAAGTTCTCACGCACCTCTTTGAACTCGCGGTCGTGGGCTTCTTTGTTCGCAGCCGCCGTCGCCTTCAGCACCTCAATATCGGTGTGATGCGATTGCGTCTTTGTGTGAATCATCCAGACAAACGCCCCGACCGGAACGACGACGTATTTCAAAAATAGGTCAAGCGTGTCCATATCCGGCCCTCAAGTGATGTCGTCAATGATTTCAATGCGAACGTAAGCATTGTTTGGAAACGTCTCGATTGTGCCGTCTGGATAGGTCACTTCAAACTCAGCTTGATATGATCCGATCACATTTGTATCAGCGGCGCTCCAGTCATACTGCACCAAGCCTAAAGACTCATTGATTATAACCGCCGCAGCGTCAACCTTGACAGAAGTGGAGCCGATGGCCCGCATGTGAAACTGGACCGTTGCATTGACAAGATCAACAGGGTCGCCGCTGCCGTTTTGCAATGTGGCACGGATGCTTGGCACAGTGTCATTCTGCTTAATGTTAAAAGTCATTACGCCGCCTCATTGTTTGCTGACGAAATTATAGCAGCGTTTGGCCCAACTTGCGATAGTATTAGGGCGGTTTTGTCGCCAATAAACTCAAACCGACGTCCGCGCCCTGCGGTGAAACTTACAACGTTTCCTGTAACAGCATAAACACCGGCATTGTTAATTTTAATGAAGCGAACAAAACCTGCATTCTGCCCAGACAAAGCAAAACTGCCGGTTTCGATTGGCAGGCTCAATTCTGGGATTAAGTTTGCTTCATCAGGGATGACAGAGAACACGCCGCGATTGGCGATCAGGCTGCGGCCTTGAATCAGCGTTGCGTCCTGCCCCGCCAGCGTAAACGTGCCAAGCAGCCCGTCAAGATCGCGGCGCACGCGGAAGCGGGCGGTTTCAGTGCCAAGAACAAACACGCCAGCGTTGGCAGCAAGGTTGTCGTTTACATCAAAGTTGATGTCCTGGCCTGTGACGGCAAACGATCCTGCGTCAGCGCCAAGCCGCTCGTTGACCAGTAGGCGGGCGTCCTGCCCCGCCAGCGTAAACGTGCCTACCGCCGCTGTGACGCTGCGGTCAACGTCTGTGTTTGGGAACACCAGCGCATAGGTTCCAGCGTCAACGGTGAAAGCATAGTTGCGCGGCAGGTTGGCGTCTTGGCCGGTGGCTGCAAAGATGCCGACCTCTGGGTCAATAACCACTGTCGGCAGGATGTCGATGTCTTGGCCCGTGACGGCAAAGTTGCCAGCGTCGTGCGCAAAGCGCGTGTTAGTGTTCGCCGCTTGGCCTGCCAGCGCCAGCGCGCCTGCACCGGCTTGCAGGGTAATCTTGAAGAAGCTGTCTTGCCCTGCAACGGACAGGGTAGCCGCGTCAGCGACAAGCGGATACTCCAGCCCAGACTTCTGCCCAGCCAGTGCAAAGATGCCTGCACCAGCGATCTTGCGCAGACGCATTTGGGCAGTCTGTTCCGCCGTGATATACGCGCCGCGATCCGCAATTACCTTTGCGTCAAACCTAAAGATTGCGTCTTGCGCGCTGGCCGTGAACAAGCCTGCATCTGCGGCGGTCGTGACAACAAATTGCGCAGGTTGCGTTGTCGTCGTAAATACCGCAGTGCCGATGTTGGCGCTAGTGTTGATGTCAACATCTTGGAAGGTCGCAACAAAAGAACCTGCCTCAACCGCTAGGTCAAAGGCTGTAGCCCCGACATCATCTGCCAGCGTGGTAGAAGCTAGTGGCGCGAAACCAAGCATGTCACATCCTTACTATGGTTTGATGGGCCAAGTCACTTGATACGGAAAGCCATCTTGTCCCGTTATATCACGAAGTGCCTGACGATAGGTAGACCATTCGGGTGTCAGCGTGTTGTCACTCAGGGCCATCCAGTCAGTCTCTGCGATCAGTGCATCACGACGATTACGGACTGCTGACTTAGCGACCTCAACAGGCTTGTCCTTGACCGTGTAACCTATGAACCAGCGGTTGCCGTGGACAGGCTGTCCGACTTGCTCTTGATCCACTTCACCAGTGAGAGGGTCAGTGGCATCCTGTTCGGTCTTTAGTCGGATGACTTCCTTGTGTGGCATTGCATCCATCACCAAGTCTTGCACCAGCGGATCGTATGCAGGTTTAGACAACTCAATGACTGGATGAACCAAATTCCGCTTGAGCATCGTGTCGGGGATGATCTTCGGGAAGCTGGTCTCAGGGTTGTCACGACGGAATTGCCCGATTGTGTAGGGAAAGTCTACGGGCTGGTCGTTTGTGATCTTGACGTACATCTTAGTCTCCTCAACTCATGTTATCGCCGCGTTGGATGCCGTAGTAAGTCGTGCCACCGTCATCCGTGTAGAACGTCAGCAGGTCTGTCTCACCGTCAGCAGGCGCAGTTGGTGTTGTACCAGAAGGCCACTTGACTGAGGCTGGGTAGGTAAATGTGACTGTAGCAGACGGAGCAAGTAAGACTGTAAACGACTGAGCATTACCTGCCGCTGGTGGGTTGCTAAATGCAAACGTCACGTCAGCCGTTGGTGTAACCTCGAAGGCGCTACCAGTGCTTAGGTCTAGGGTAGCATTGCCTGTGACAGTACCCACGCTGCCCTTAACCGATCCACCAAGCTGAAGACCATTCTTTACAACAAAATCGCTCATGCCATTGCATCCCCTGCTTTAGTGCCATACCAAACTGTGCCACCATTTGTGGTGTTGAACTCAAGGATGTCCGTCTCGCCAACCGCAGGGGCATCAGGTACAGTGCCAGAGGGCCAGTAGACAGATGCTGGGTAGGTTAGGGTTGCTGGGTCTTGGGCTGGCATATTGTATTCAAAAACGCCTTTGTTGATAAAATCAACAACATAAAACTTCGATATGTCGGGCTTAAAAAACAAACCCAAGGGGCCAGTTGATTGTGCGGCTACACTAAAACCATCAACAAAAGAAGCTGTGGAAATATCCCAAGCAGTGCTTAGATAATATTCATAAATAGAGTCTGAACTGATGCCGCTTATATAAAGAGATGTGCCATCTTCTGTAATATAAATACCGCCCGCCTGCCTATCTTGAGCAGCTACACTGAAATTTTGAATAAAAGAAGCAGTAGAAATGTCCCAAGGTGTGCTTAAATTATACTCATTTACATTGTCAGAAAATCCAAGGATGTAAATTTTTGTGCCATCTGGCTTTATGTGCATACCAAAAGGCGAACCTTCCTGCGAAGCAATGCTAAAGTTCTGAAGGTAGGTAGCAGTAGAAATGTCCCAAGGTGTGCTTAAATTATACTCGTTTACGTCGTCCCCAGAAAGGCCAAGGACATACATCTTAGTGCCATCTGTTTTGAAAAACACATCAGTTGGCGTCGTATCCTGAGCAGCTACACTAAAATTCTGGACATAAGATGCGGTAGAAATATCCCAAGCTGTGCTTAGGTCGTATTCGTTTACATCATCCCCAGACTCTCCGACGATATACATCTTAGTTCCATCAGGTCTAATAAAAATACCATATGGGACATTTTCCTGAGAAGAGACGCTAAAACTTTGTAGATAAGAGGCCGATGAGACAGAAGCTCCAACCTCTGCACCAACCACACTCAACACAAAGCTATGCTCAGTCTCACCAGCATTGCTGAAGGCAAACGTAGCATTATCAGTGGGCGTGTAGTCGAACACATTGCCTGTGCTTAGATCAAGCGTAGCATTGCCAGCAATAGTTCCAACCTTCTCAATGAAGGCACCACCAAGCTGTAGCCCGTTCTTGATCTTAAAGTCTTTGTCGTTAGCCATAGGTTCAATATCCCCCAGTTAGGCTGATTAGAGCGTGATTGCCTTGATCGTGTAGCTGGTGCTGGTAGCTGAAGCAGCAGTGGCAAGGATACGGAAGTTCCCACCCGATACATCAACAGCGTAGGATGCCAAGGCAGATGCACCAGTGTTGATGATGGCATACTCAGTGGCGTAGGCAGTCGTGCTTTTCCAAGTAATCAACAACTCACTCACTGTGCGGTCAGTGCCATTGTCAGCAGTTACGACAACCTTGGCTGCATCAAAGGACGCTGTGGCGTAGGTGGCGATGGCTGTCTGCGTGGTGCTGCTTGTAGTGGCTGTCTGAGTGTTGACCGACACAGCAGATGCAATCGTGAAGCTAGGGTAGGTGCCAGTGATTGTGACGTTAGCACCTTGCGTCAGAACGACAGTCTGGTCTGGAGCAGTATTAGTAACCGTAAAGTTAGGGTAGGTTCCTGTTGCACTGATGCCAGTGCCAGAAGCAATGCTTACGGTCTGGTCAGGCGCAGTGTTGCTGAAGGTGGTTCCGACCAAGGACAGCCCAGTGCCAGCCGTGTAGGTCGTGTTGGTGTCCGTTGAAGACACCGTAAAGTTAGGGTAAGTGCCAGAAATGCTGGTTGCACCACTCCCTGTGAGGGTCACCGTTTGGTCAGGCGCAGTGTTGGTAATAGTCAACGTGCCACTGGTCGTGATGGGCGAACCGCTGACGCTGATACCTGTGCCAGCCGAAGCTGCAACGGAAGTCACCGTGCCTGTGTTGGTCGTGTAGCCAGCATCGTTAGTCAGCACCGATACGTTGTCGTTAGGCTGAACAATGTCAGAAGCTGCCGCTGAGATAAACACAACAGCCGTGCCAGACAGGTTAATAGCCGCGTCAGCGTTACTGCTTTCGACTACAGTGCGACTAAGAGTAGTGCCAGACGCCGTATAGGTGCCAGCCCCGATCTCCCAGTTCGCCCCATCCTCAATAACGTAGCGAACCGTCTGGCCATCGGTGACGCCCGCTCCAGCGAACGTTTGATAACCATCAGCAGCAGCCCCAAGCGTAATCGTGCCTGTGCCTGTCGTGCTGGTGGATACCTTAGCGCGATTAACGAGCGTCACCATATTGTGTAGCCTTATGCGATTTGCAGAACACCGTTAGCGGCAGAGAAGTCAACGGTCAGCGAGTCACCATCGTTCAGCGTCAGCGACGAACCGTAGTCGTAATAGCCAACCAGCGGGTCAGCAGGCGCAGTCACGGTGTCGTTGAACAGGTAGACATAACGGAACGGACCAGTGGACCCGCCAGTCGATGTCAGCGTGATGTCCGACAGAACCAGCTTGTAGGTGCCGCCTGTCTGCGTGGACGACGTGGTGGTCACGTTGCGCGACGACAGGTTTGTGTAGGTGATCTGGGTCACGTTGGCTAATGCCATTGCCGTCAGCGGCTGGGTTTGGTGTTTCCGAACCGGGTGCTGTGTTTGAAAGCGCGACGACGATTTGATCGCTCTCAAGGTCCATGTTGTGAACGGCGTTTGCGACAAAGTCGTTCACCTTGTTGAAAGTAGCCATTCTAGGCCCTCCAGAGGTTAAAATTGCATATGCATGGGCAGATTATCACATCGACTTACCTATGTCACGCAGGTAGTGCTGGCCAATCTGGATTGCGTGGGTCGGTCGTGTTCGCAGGTAGATCGCGCAGGGCTTGGCGGTATTCAGCCCATGCAGATTGGTCCACAGGGGCGTCAGGGACTTGGGTCCAGTCGGATGCTGCAAGGCGTGAGTCCCGCGTCATGCGGAACATTGACCATGCGGATGCTATCTGTGCTTCCTCAATATGCTCCTGCGCAATGTTCTCTACCTTGCCATCCTTTACGACAAATAGGTTTGCATCGTGGATGCCCTCAATCCAGCCCTCGCCCGCGTTCGTGTTTGCATCAACCATGTCTGGGTCAAGCATCGCCTTTCGCAGTATCTTGCCAGTAACTGTGTCGTAAAATGAAACATAAATCATCGCTTTAACTCCACAACAAATATACTTGCGCCAACTATGCGCGTAAAAGGAACGTTTCCGTTAGTCGGGTCAAAAGTAAATTGATATGTTGTGGACCCAAATGACGTGTAAGTTGTATCTAGTATTAGTGATGGGCTATTAATGCCACCTGCAAAAGCACCATCCAGCCCAGTGATAAGCGAACCATTAGCAGTTAAAGAAAAATTTCCTTGTGTCCAGTCATTTGCAGTTGTAGTACTTCCATTTGTAGGGATATAAACACACTCTGCAAAAATCCAAGCGGGCGCGCCTGTTTGGTTAATAGTTATTGACGCAAGAAAGGTTGCACCATTAGATGAAGGGATGTCTAAGTTTGTCACGCCGCTTGCAAACTGCGGAAACGTGACCTGATTGCTTCCAATCTTCAGTGTCGTGATGGCAGCGTTTTGTATCTTCGCATTGGTAATCAAAGCATCATTGATCTGCGCTGAATTAGTGATGATACCGCTGGTCGCCAGCAAGCCACCTGTGATCGTGTTGGCAACAATCTTATTGCCTGTGATCGTATTACCTGCGATCTCATTGGCTGTCACAGCCCCAGCGAATATCTTAGGTGTGGTAATAGCATCATTGGCAATCTTGGTTTCTGTGATAGACCCAGCAGCAACATCAGCAACAACTAGTTCCCAAGCACTGCCCGTCCACTGATACAGCTTACCGTCAGTGCGGTTAAACACCTTCTGCCCTGTAAAGTCTCCAGACGGCGGCAAGCTGGTCACATCCTCAATGGCATAAAGCCCCTGCTCAGTGAACAAGCTGTAGATGCCGTTGGCGAAGGCTTCGTCATCAAGATATGTCGTGGTCGCTGACACACCTGCCGTGAAGGCAGACGCATTGCCACTGTAGTCAACAGCCTTGAGGAAGTAGAACTTGGTGACGTTCAAGCCAAGGTTGGTGCGCTGGAATGTGTTTCCCCCGCTGATCCCGACCCGCGTAGCAGACGCAGAATTGTTAGTGTCAGCTTCCCAAATCTCAACAAAGTTCAGGTCAGCATCCGCAGGGTTGGTCCAGTCAATCGAGATGTATTCAAAATGGCCTGTTGCTGTGATGCCTGTTGGCAAGCCCGGTGCAGTGACATCCCCACCACCAGTGAACTGCACGGTTGAATACGGACCCTTGACTCCAGCCACGGTGATGGCACGCACGCGGAATATGTATTCAACGCCATCAATGACAGGCGACAATTCAATGTCGCTTTGTTCTGTCACCGTGGCGTTGTAAACGCTGTCCGACAACGGCTTCCACTCAACCTCGTAATGGTCCAAGAAAGCGTTGCTGACGTTATCCCAATTCAAGATTGCGCTGTTGATAAACGTGCCATCGCCCTGCGTGCGACCGCCGCCAGAGGCCGTCAGGTTGTTGATCGCAAGCCCGCCGAACGGATCGGGCAGGTTGGTGTTGTTGCCGATGATGTCGCTTTCCTCGGCATTCCAGTCAAAGGCTGCTTCGCTGGTTTCGCGCAGGGTCAGCATCACGCGCAGATCGCCAGCATCCTGGTTGGCCTTTAGCTGCCAGCCGATGACCTCGAACTCTTTGCCGTCAAAGCCGTAGCGGTCCATATCAAGATCAATGATCTCACCGACCTCAACGTCAAAGGCGTTCATCCCGAACTCGGCAGAGAACGTCATCTGCTCGCGCCCACGGAACAGGGTCAGCTTGGCAAGCCGCTGTGCGATGGCCGCATTGGTCGTGAACGGCAAAGCCAGATCAAGCGATTGTTCAACGCCGCCATCTTCAGCGACAAAGCCAGCGCCAATGATCGGCGGATAGTCTTGCGTGATCCAGCGTTCAGCCGCGTTGATGAACGTGCCTTGCACCGTGTTGAACTGGTCGCGCAGATTGGTCCGCGTTTGCAGCGAGATGCCGCTGCGCAGGTCGTCAAGCGTCAGGGTCTTGGTCGGCGCAACGTAATCGGCAACGGTCAGCTTCCACTGGCCCGTTCCCCAGAACAGCGTGCCAGCGCACGCAGTGACCATCTGGTTTAACACTTCGCCATGCGCCGTGTCAGCCGTCACAATGCCGTTGATCGTGTATCGTTTGACGCTGCCTGCGCCAGCCGTTGCAACTGTTTCGTCGCAGATGTTGGCGGCAGCGGAAAATGCGGTTTCGTCAATGTTGCTGTCAGACAAGCCATAGGCCGATGTCAGGTAATCGCGGATGCACAAGGCGGCGTTGTCGGTCCAGGCCGTTGTGCTGGTGCGCGGGTCAAACACGCGCTTGCCACGCACGACAGCAGTGACCAGCGGTATGCCATTTGCGAACACGTTCGCATCAAACTCAAACCGCATGTAAAGATACGCAATTCCGTGACCGACAAAGTTGCTGGTCAAGGCGTCATCGCCAGTCAATTCTGATAGTTCGATCAGGCTGGCGGGCGGAGCAACTTGATCCCCCTTAAACTTCTCAATGTAAACGCTGCCAGAGAACGGGCCGGATCGCACAACATTGCCAGCGTCAATCGTTACGACTTCATCGTTCAGATAAATGTCACCGATCTGGTCAACTTCATGGCCAGCCAAAACCACAATTTGATGAAGCGTTTGGTTTGTCTCACCAGTCGCCTCCAAGAAAGTGACCGTGCCGCCTTTGCGCGATTCGCCGTAAACGAACTGGTGCGCGGCGGCAGGATCGCGTGCGTTGACCAAGATGCCAGATGATCCAAGCGAACCGAAACTGGGCTTTGGCGTAAGCGCGGACAAAGCCCAAGATGTGACAAGACTGACTGCAACATAACCGACGACACCAGCAAACGTAACGCCAAAAGCAAGTGCCGTCCCCGCAAGCGCAGTAGACCCGCCCAAAGTGGTGATGATCGCTGTTCCAATAGTAACAGGATCACGCGGCGCGCGGTCCCAATCGTTGTGACGCATTACGTTGAATGGCATCTTGCTCATTTAGGTATCCACGCTCTATCAATGTCGTCTAGGGGCGAATATACCACACCGGCACGCGAAAGAAACGCCGCTTTCGTGCCAACGCAAATGCCCAGCGCGTTACCGATCATCCATCGCTCAACGCGGCTTGTGGCGACCAACGCACCCCGTGGCGGAATATGCGAAACCCGCTCAAGCCGCTGGTCAACAGCGTCCTCAAAGGTAAAGCAACCGAACTCCGTGCGAAGCTGATCTTTGCGCATTGAGCGAGTGCCATAAGGCGTCTCAATCATGTATCGCCCAAGCCAGTCGTCTGCATAGCCAAAACCGTGAAAGACGCGGAATGCCTCGTTGCTGAACGTCAGGCAATCGTGCTGGCCCAAGCTGAAAGGCACGCCGCGCACGCTGCGAATGTAATCGTTTAGTCGCTTGATCGGCCCCATACGAGTTGCCTGTCCTGTAGCTTGGCCACATAGTCGAAGAACGTGTCCCCAGCGTGGCGTGATTTCTGGCTCTCGCTGGTGTAACGCCGATTGCTTGCGCGCTCCAGTTCAACCAGCTTGCTGTCAACCAAAATTGAAACCGTGCTTGTCTCGGCACTGTCGTCAATCGTCATCGTGTTCATTTGGCCAGAGAACAGTTCAACAGATGTCGTGCTGCTGACTACGCCGAACAAAACCCGCAGCTTGCGGCGCTGGTAAGGCTCTGCCAACGCCAGAGACAACACCGTCTGGTCAATGCCAGACAGCGTGACGGTGATTGACTTTGCCGACAGGTCAGCGACCTCATCCAAGCCACCAACACTCAGCAAGCTGCCCGCGCCGGTGTAGGTGTTGCCCTCGATGGTGCGATCCCCGTAGCCGGTCCAGACGCGCACCGTGCCGCCGGTGAACTGCGCCTCAACGGCATAGAACGGCTCAACAGTGTCGCCTTGCAGCGCGCTCAGGATCGCGGCGGGAACTGTTCTTGACATCAGATAGCCTCTCGTGCGGCGAAGGTGATACCGTAGTTGGCAAGTTCGTTTGACGACCAACCTGTCTCATTAGACGACAACCTAAACACGCCAACTGCATTTGACAACGTTGCGCTTGCCGATGACACGCTTGCCCGCAACGCAGGCCAGATTTCCAAGTCAGCAGCCGCGCCCGTTCCCATGTAGTCCACCAAAACCTTGTGAAGCGTTGCGCTTGATCCAGTGCCAAGCTGGATGTAATCACCCGCCAGCAACGTTTCTCCGTTTGGCACAACGGCGCTGACAGTGTTTGCCCCAGAAGAACCGGTGACAGTGCATGATTCCGCAGTGCCACGCAGTGCGCAGGCCCTTGGGTCGCCCAGCAGGAACGTGCCATACTGCCCGCGCAGCGACATCAAGAACGCGATCCACGTTTCTGCCGTGCTGCGGTGCATTGCAGGCAGGGTAATTTCTGCTTGCCACATCTGACCGGGATATGCGTGCGCCTGCCCTGCGAACGTAAACGGCGATGCGCTGTAAGCAACAGCGTTGACCGCGCGAAAGTCCACGTTGCGAATGCCGGTAATGGTCGGCAGTGTGAGGGGATATGCGATTGCCATCAGCTAAAAGCCCTTCCATATGATCCGCCGCGACGGACAGCGTCGGCCACTGCGGCTTTTGATGCTTCAGCAATCTGCGGCATCAGCGTCTTGATTTCGGCTCGCACAGTTTGCTGCACGCCAGTTGAAACGTTGATGGTCTGGTTTACCACGACAGCACCGCCGCCGCCCATGCTGCTTGTCTGCGCTGGTGACAGGATGCGCCCGTCTGTCTTAGGCACAAACAACTCGCGCCCGCTCTCGCCTGTCATGTAGGCTTGACCGGCCTGCACGGGTCCACCAGCGGCTCGCGCGCCAACACTCGGCGCGGCTGGAAAGCCCAACGCCGTTGTGATGCCGCCGACAAGGCGCTGCACAACAAGCACGCGGAACAGTTCTTTGATGATGTCAGCGGCCATAGACTTGAACGCATCCTTGGCTGACATCGTGCCATCAACCATCGACATGAACGCGCTTTCCATGCTGCTCTCAACCATCTGCATCGTGCTTTGCAGATTGTCCGCGTCAAAGCCCAGCGCCTGCAAAGCTGGCGATGCCGCGATCATTTCGTTCAGCAGCTTCTCATAGGCGATTCTTGCAAGTTCAGCTTCGCTTTTGATGTCTTTAGTTTCTTTTTTAGCAACCTTCAAAGGGTTCAAAATAAGGCTGGCAGCGACTGCGCTTTCTTCAAAACGCGAACCCAATGTCTGGATGTCTGCCTCAATGGCGTCGGTGATTTCACGACCGCTCGCCAAGATTTGATTTCTGATTTCAGTTTCGCGCGCAAGTCTTTGCGTGGCAATGGTTTCGCGCTCGCGCTGTTCTGCGCTTACTTGATTCAGTCGCGCTTGCTCCCGCAACTGATTAATTTCGTCTCCCAAAGCCATTGAACTCGCGATAGCGCCCTCGCCTGCGGCTTGTTGGCGTTGGCGCAGAGCAATGGCTTCGCGCAATTCATCTTCTGCCGCTGCGGCCTGCAAAGCAAACTTGGCAGCGTCTTCTTCATTGCCTTGCGCAAGGTTTGAAGTCTCTGCGGCCCGCGCCGTGCCAATCCTTGCGATAATTCCGCCAAGGCCTTCATACTCAGCAGCAAGCGCCTTCAAGCCATCCGCGTCTAGCAATTCTGGCAAAAAATTGCCTTCTGGAAACACTGCAAAAAACTCTCTAGCAGCGGCTGAGATTGTTGCTATACCGCCAGCCGCTTGTGCAAGGGCGGGTGCTATAGACAAAAGGGCTTGGGTAAGCTGGATGCTTATGACCTTGGACATCAGGTCCAGTTCATTCTGAGCCTCTTTTGATTTCGCAATAGTCTCGCGGTCAATCACCAGACCAAGATCAGCAGCTTTTCTTGCCATCTCATCAATGGCTGCGGAATTGTTTTGAAACGCTGGCACAAGCGCGGTGCTGTCGCTGGCGATGGCTTCCATGTAGAAAGTCATGTCTGCCTGCGATACGTTTGCCCGCTCCAGAGCGTTGATATACGCACCCAGCTTTTGATCCGACGACAAGTCGGCAAAGGCAGATGCGGTCAAGCCAACCTTGGGCGCAATGTTTTCAAAGAAATCGGCAAGCGGGCCAGCGCCAGTTTGCGCGTAGTCCCCGAACTTGTCGTTCACATCCTTCAGAATGTCAGAAAGTTTTTCTTGACCGATGCCAAACTGTTGCGAAGTCAAAGCCAAAACTTGGAACTGATCTGACGCAACGCCAGCAATTCTTGAAAGGTTTTCAATTTCAGTAGCCGCAGACAAAGCGCCGCGAAACGCTTGAACAGAGAGCGCCGCAGCGATTGCAGGCCCAAGCCGCTTGGCGGCTGTTCCCAGCGCAGCAAAAGCCTTGCTTGTAGACGACAGGCTTTTGTTGCTTTCCTTGGAAAACCGATTGACCCGTTGCTCGGAACGCTGCATCGCTTTCGTGAACTCACGATCACGCGCGCTTAGAATGACGTTGAGTTGTTCTGCACTAATCGCCATCTATTTGCCTCACAAGCGCACGGTATTGATCCGCTGACATCGCATCCTCACCCGGCTTCTTTGGGCTGTGGGCTTCCTGCCATCCCGCGAAAACAAGCCAAGTATCTTTCGGGATCATATCACGGATTTCGTCAGGACGTAAGCCAATGACGATGCCGCTTTTAATCATGTCCCGAACGCTTAATCGCTTGGGGGCTGGTCCGTGGTCTTTTTTTTTGACGCCGCTTCATCCAAGGCATCCGGCATAAACGCCACGCCCACGATGGCCTGCGCAAGCTGCAACAGATGCATCAGCTTGTCAGGGCCGCACTGCGCCAAAACCTTGTCCGCGTCGTGGTCTTTCATGCCCCCGCCAACAAGTCCAAGCGCAACAATGTCACGCACTTCCTTGCTTGACGGCTTTTTGCCACGACCAAACACGCCATCCCAAAACTCAAAGATGCCGCGATGTTTGTCCTCAAACCGCTCAATCTCACGATTGCGCAGAACGAAAGCATAAGAGGTGTCGCCAATATATTCGACGACACCCCCACGCGGCGATTCAGCCGTTATAGTCATCAAGCAGCCGTAAACGTGATAACGCCTGTGCTTTCCAGCGACAGCGAATAAGTCACGCCGCCTTCTGTCTCGCCGCCAAACTCAAGCGACGTGATGCGGAACGCACCTGCATAGGTTCCGAAATCAGGCACGACAACTTGGAAGTTTGCCTTGTTGTCAGCGCCCATTGCGACCGTGTTCATGCGGGCTTCGGTGGTGCTGTCTTCAAAGAAACCATCGCCGGTGACTGATACGTTCTTCAAGCCAGCCAAAGTTTCAGTCCACAACGCACCTTCTGGTGCTGTGCAGTCTGGCGTGGTGACATCAATCGCCGTGTTGTTGATCGTCAAAGACTTGCTGTTCAAACCGCAAAGGTTTGCAAATGCTTCGCTTACTTCGCCATCGCCGATTTTCACGAGCAGGGCGCGTCCAAGTTGTTTAGCCATGATCGGCCTCCATCAAATGCGCTTGCCCACGGCGCGGGAGTTTAGGCATTTTCCTCAAGCATCGCTTGAAGCGCAATGACAGCCGTATATCCACGGCCCTCATTATCTCTTGTAACCGAAAACGTCTGGAATATCAATTCCACCAACGTATGCCCAGCAACTGTCACAGCGGCTTCCTGACGGTGCAACGCTTCCCTGACTGCCTCTGCCATCTGGACGACCTCAACACGACCTGACGCCGCGCGAGAATGCGCCTCAATTGACACCCCGACCAATGCGCCCTCTGTGTTGTCCGTGTCAAACGCGCTCGGATCAATATCACCAAAACGCATATATGGGAAAGTCACATTCTGCGGCGGCTCATCGTAAACGCGCGATCCGACAAGACCAGTGATCGTGGCATCAGCAACCAGCGCCGCACGGACGCCCTTTTGCAATGCGAGTGCGAAACCATCAGCCATTCATTGAACTCCTGACTGCCTTGCGGATCGCCGCGCGGATAGAGTTTTTGAAACGCTTGCCAAGGTGCTTTTGCATAAGCCGCATGTAAGGTGCAGGGTTTGTTGTCCCGCGATCACCCTTAGACCGGCCAAACTCAACAGAACGCGCTTTGATCTGCGCTTCTTTGGTTGGCGGTGCTGCTTCAACGGACCCACGCAAGCCATCTTCCTGGTCATATTTGGTATGTATCCAGCCCTTCAACTCGCCGCTTTCAACAGGAACAAGCTGCCGCGCCAAACGCGCACCGGCCTCAGTGTTGCGGCGAATAGCTTTATCAACCTCCGCACGCACATCATTGGGCAGATCGCGCAACTGCTTGCCAAGTTTTTTTGCGCCTGTCACCCTCATGATGCCACACCCCGCAGCAAGGTGAACTCAAGAACAGTTCCCTTTGCGTCAACTTGGATGACATCCTTGATTGCCCAAGTCTTGCCACGAATGACAACGCGGTCAGCCGCCGTTATCGTTGATGTGGTGCTGTCATTGCGCACGCGCATAGTCGCTGGCCCGACATCGGAAAGCGCGCCGCCTTGGATCGCTTCCTTGCCAGTTCGCTCGCGCATATCAGCGGATCGCGTAGCAAGCGAAGTCCAGCCTGTATAGACGTTGCCATAATCGTCAACATCGCCTTCGGAAAGACGCTGGAACTCGGCACGCTCACGATACAAGCCAGCCTTAACCATACCAAGACCTGCGATGCATATCTAAAAGCATGTCAAAGCCGTATGGGATGTTGGCCAGCTTATCCAGCATCGTGTTTTCACGATGATCGTACCAATGGCCGACCAGAAGCATCATTGCATGGCGCAACGTCTCAGGCACATCAGCAGCGGTTGTGCCGTAGCCTGCCGTGAACTCAATGCGGATCGCGTCAGAACGTTCCTGCGTCACAGGCCAGTTGAAGCCATCCTTGGGGCCGATCTGGGTGGTGAACGGTGTCCCCGTGATCTCATAGTTTGACAGGGTGTCAGTTTGCAAAACGCCATCTTCGTCATAATACTTGACAGCAGAAACAGAAATCACCGGACCCATAGAAAGCCGAACGGACTGCGGCGGAACGCTGTGAACCCATTGGCCCCATGTCTGCTGAATCATCGCATGACCCAAAACACCCTTGCCGTCGGTGTAAGCGACGGCAGTGTTAATCAACCGATTGATGACAAGATCATCGTCTGGATGCTCAACGCGCAACTGCGCTTTAACCTCGGCCAGCGCGACAGGGGTTGCAGCAGGTGCTTCAAGCAACTGCAAAGCGTCAAAGCTGGCCAATGGCTGATACATGCTTATTCGTCCTCTTGGACCACAGCAGCCTTGCGGGTTGTCTGAGCCTTGACTGCGCGCTCGACCTTGACGGCTTCAACCGGCTCGGCAACGCCAGCAGCAATGAAACGGACTGCTTCGGCTTCATTGCAGTCAATCACGTCGCCCTGATTGTGCGAAAAGTCGATACCGGCCATCGAAGTGAGAAGTTTAACCTTTGGCATTTTGTGCCTCCTTTTAAGTCAACTTAGTAAGTGAGGCGACCGAAGCCGCCTCACCAAGAAGTTGATTAAGCAGCCGCAGTGGCAAGGTGCTTGATCGCGGCAGTGTTGGTCAACACACCGTCGAAACGGATGTAGCCCAAGATGCCGAAGTCTGGTGCGAAACGCTCGCGCGCAACGTACAGCGACGGTGCGCCAACCTTGCGGACGTAGAACTTCGACATATCACCGAACAGCATGACCTTGGACGAAACGCCGGAACCGACATTGGCCATCGCTTGGTTAACTACAACGTTGTAGCCCAGCAGGTTCTGCGGGACGCCAGCTTGGTAGTTGCCCATCTGCCAGAGGTAGTTGCCTTCGCCGTCCTTCAGCTTCCGAACAGCGGACAAGGTGGCGTCAGCCATCATGATCGCAGTGCTTGGCGAATTACGGTAAGCAGGGTCAACCGAATGGATCAGGTCAATGATCTCGTCAGCAGTGATGGCGTTGGTTGCGGCTGCAACTTTACCAGCACCGGAGTTGGTCACGATACCTTCAACGTCCGAAGAACCCGAACCGGTGGTCAGCTTGGCGTTGGCAATACGGCCAAGGCGCTCGCCCAGCAGTTCGCCCAGCAGGCTTTCCATGTTCAGAACGCTGTCTGCGTTCAGTTCTGCCGACCAGCGAATCCACTCAGAGTCAAACGCAAACGCGCCCAGCGACTTCTGACCGAATGTCACGTCCTTGCCAGCGTCATCCGTTGGCTGTGTGCCTTCGGTGTGTGCTTCGGCAGTCGCGGCAGTGTCGTCAACAGTTGGGATGTTGAACGGGTTGCCCGCAGTGGTGTTGATGACAGTGAAGAACTGGTCGCCGTACATTGGGCCAGTTGCGATCATTGCCTTCTCGATGAAGGTCGCCAGTTCAGTTGGAACGGTGAAACCGCCAGCAGAATTGGTGCCACCAGTCTGGACGCGGTATTCTTTCAGAACGCTGCGCACTTCTTGGTCAACATAACCTTCGCCGCCATTGGCAATCATTTCAGCGAAAGCCGAACGATAGTCCATCTGGAAACCAGCGTCCACGGCAGCGGCAGAACCGGCTTGACCGACGGGACGACGGGACAGGTCAACTGCTTCGCCAGCGCGAAGTGCAGCCTCAACCTTTTCAAGACGCTCAACCTTTGCGGCCAGCTTGTCGTGATCTGCCATCATGGCGTCAAATTCGCGCTCAACTTCGGATGCGCGTGCTTCTGGTGTGGTGTCTGTCACTTCTGACAGCTTGGAGCGGGCTTCGGTGGCAATGTTCGCCATCTTCTCCCGCAGTTCTTTAATCTCAGCCATCGGGGGCCTCCATCTAAGGGAATTGGTCTGTCATCACGACGATCAATCCAAGCACTTGCCCAAGGTGCAGGATAGGGCATTAACAGCGGGAGCCGCTGCTATACTTTCAAGCGGCCTTTCATGCGAAGACGGCGAGCCGCTTGGTTTTTATTTTGCTCATCGCGGTACTGTTGCAATGAACGCAATCCGATTTCTGTCCCATCGTATGCCGGTGTGGTTACGATAGCGACATCAAAAAGCTGTAAGTCGCGGATCATGCGCTTGGGCATGTCGCCGCTGTCGTCCCATTCCTGACGGGTCGGAATGAACGCAAACGACATCTTGTCCAGATCGCCGCGCTTCATCTTGGGAACAATGGCGCGAACGTCTGGGTCTTCGCGGTCCAGTTCGCTTTCGATGTACAGGCCGCGATCATCCTGGGTCAGCTTCAGCGTGCCAGACCGCGTGCGCGCCAATGGCAGGCCAGCGTGGTTGACCAAGAACACAACGTCATCGCCGCGCTCAAGTGCAGATGTAAACGCACCCGCCTCAATCACTTCAGTGAACATCCCACCGATGTTGGTTTCTTCGCCAAAGACAGCGGCATAGCCCGCAACGCGGATCGCGCCATCGTCTTCCTGCCGGACTTCAACAGGCTCGCTCATCGCACGGATTTCAGCTTTTGCCATAACAGCCTCCAAACTTTGTGGTAAAGATACCACGAAACTGCCTGCCTCGTCTAGCGCAACAGAAGAATTGCAATCATTCGACATTATTGCCAGCCAATCCGTTAATTTGCGTTGAAATCGGAACGGTTGCGCCTTGAATCATCAAGCTATCGCCGCCCTCGCGTGGCAGCATGTTCTCAATGTCGCGCACCTCGTTTGGTGTGCGGATGCCGTTCTGGATCGTCGTCGCGTGCGCTTCCATGCGGGTCTTGAAGTCGCCGCGCAGCAAGCCGTCAACATTGAACTCAACGTAAAGTTTCGACCCGCGCGGGAACAGCTTTAGGTTCAATTCCTGCTCAAACTGCTCAATCCAGCGTTTCAGCGTGTGCTTCACAAAGTGCAAATCCTGCTGCTCTGTGTTTGAATAGGTGCCTTTTGACAGGTCTTGCAGAAAGATCGGCGGCAAGCTGTAGATACGCGCGATCTGTTCAATGCTAAAACGCTGCAATTCAAGCAACTGCATTTCGGTCGGGTTAAACCCGACGGGCTTCAATTCATGGCCCATTGGGATCGCCATGACAGGCTTGCCCTCGCGCGCCAGCTTGGCAGTCGTCTTGGCCACGTCGTCAGATGCACGCTGCGCCGCTGCGCCAGACTGGAACGGACCTTGCAGCGTCATTGGCGGGATGCCGCCAGACTGGAACGCTTTAGAGCCGTATCGCGTCGCCGCAATCGCAAGCCCAATGGCATCCTTGTTCGTCATGATCGGGCCGCGAATGTCTAGCTGGTTGGCCTTCATCATAAACGTGATGTCAATCACCTCATCGGCAGCATACTTGTTGCCTTTGTAGGTGTAGATTTTGACCATCTTGCGGTCTTCGACAACGTGGTCAACCCGCGTGTGATGCGGGTCAAGCGGCCAAATGTTCAAGATTTCGCCGCTCGCATTGCGCTCAATGTAGCTGACGCAGCGGCCACCAGTCAGAACCTGCTCAAAAAGATACTTGCGCCAAGCAAACGCGGACATCTCGTCGTTGGCCACATCGTGCAGGATGTTTGGCAACTTACCAGAATCAACCCGCTTTCGGCCATTTGGCCCCTTGCGATAGACGTGCAATGGCAGGCCAGCAAGCGTGCCGCTGATAAAGTTGACCGCAGACCAAATCGCAGGAACGCCCAGCGCGTTGTCAATCGTGACATTGATGCCGGTTTCGGAAAGACCGCCGCCCCAGCCCATGACCTGCAAGAAATCCTCCGCCGAAACAGGTGCGGACGGGTTTTCAAGATTGCGGGCTTCCGTCTTGCGGAAGCGATCAAAGAGAGCCATTAGGTCAAATCCACGCGCATGGTTTCGCTGCATCATACATCATTCTGCCGCAAGCGTAAATGATGGATCGTCCCACGGGCTGTAAGCCGGTTCGCCATCCGTCATCGTTGACGCGCCCAGCGCCATCGCCAGCGCCACCAAGCCGTCAATCTTGCCGCTTGCTTTCGTCTTGTCCAGCTTGCGGTTGCCTGCCGGATCGCGTGTCGCCACCGCATTGGCTGCGCACATGTTCATGATCGGGTTGTTGCCGTGCTGCAATTTGTTCTCGGCCACAAGTCGCTCCAGCTTATCAACCGCCGGGGCCATGTCTTTGTAGCCCTGACCAAACGGCACCATCGGAACCTGCGCGCCGATTGTGTCCAACTCACGCTGAAAGTCGTTGATCCGCCAACGGTCATACGCCAGCGTCTGGATGTTATATTGCTCATGCGCCTCGGCAACGTGACGCGCCACGATAGCAGGCACAATGACAGGCCCGTCAATCAGCGTCAGGAAACCTTGGTCCGCCCATATGTCATACGGCACTTTCTCGGTGCGCGCCTTTTCGCGGATGCCATCGGCGGGCAGAAAGAACTGCGGCACGACGTGATACACGCCGTCTTTCGGAAACACCATCACGAACGCCGTCAAATCTCGGCTGGCCGATAGATCAAGCCCAGCGAAACAGTCAAAGCCGGACATCGGTGACGGCTCGGCACCATTCTTGGACCATTCGGTTCTGTTCAAGAATGGCGACGTGCCTTCAACCCGTTGGTTCAGATACAGCCAACGAAAGCTGGCCTCCTTTGCAGGCAGGCGCGATGCCTGCTTTGCGAAGTCTTCAACGTCGGTCAGACTGCGAAACTCACCGATGGCAGGGTTTGCCGCCTTCCAAGCCGCGCGGTCCATCACGTCGCAATCCTTCGGCGCGCTGTAGACGTGGCTCACAATCCGTTTGTCCTTGGCGTTCTTCGCGTCATCCAGCCAGATGCTAAACAGATCGCCGTCGGTCGCCGCCTGCGTGCTGATGGCAATCAACAGCGGATCGTCGTGCGCGCCCTGCGCCGTCTCGATGGCCTCGATGAACGCATCCTGCTGGCCCCGCACCTGCCCGACCTCATCTAAAATAGCTAAAACAGGCGAAAGCCCGTGCGCCGTGCCAGCCTCCGCGCTGATTGCTTTGTATTCGACGTTCATTGGCAGGCCGACCAGCGACTTCTGCGATGGCACGATGCGAACCAGCTTTGACAGCTTCTGCGAAAGCCTGACCATTTTCTCTGCCAGCTTAAAAACTAGACTGGCCTGATCACGGCTGCGCGCGCCGCTGATGATCTGGCTGTTCTGGCGCGCCTCTGGTCCGACAAGGTGCGCAAGCAGGATGCCTGCAATAAGCGCGCTCTTACCATTCTTTCGTCCGACGCTGAGGTATGCGCGACTGGTGCCTTTTGGGTTGTCGTAGATGTCCAAGATAAACTTGCGCTGGAACTCCATCAGCTTCAGCGGCTGACCGACCAGCTTGCCCTCCGGCACTGGGCAGAATGCTTCAATGAAATTGCAGACCCGCTCACCTCGTGTCATGTCGGCATCGCAATCAAATCATCTTCGCCATCAACGCCAATGTCAGCGGGCTTGGCGTTCAAGGTGCGCGGATCGCTTGCGGTCTGATTCAGCGACATTGAACGGATGACCGCAAGCTGCCTGCGCTCAATTGTGTCAATGATGCTAATCAGCGGATTGACCACGCTCGTGCCGCGTTGGTTCACAAGCGTAATTCCTTCTGCGTCAAGCTGGTCGCGGTATTTGCGCAGGTCAGCTTCCATGCGGACGACCTTTGCCAACAGCAACAGGTCCATGTCCCGCCAATCCTCGCGTGCGCGCGCGCGCGTGAACTGCCCCCATATTACCCGCTCCTCGTCGCTGCGCAACTCCACACCTTGCGGCACATCAACGCCCTTGATCGCGCCTGCAAAGCCCTGCACAGCCGCTGTCACGCTGTTTGATTTTGTTCTACGTCCCGTCATAGCGTTTTTACCTTTTATTCCGGACTATGGGTAAAAAACTTA
>Ga0099847_1000149_pt1 | contig 21852 bp, 26 predicted proteins | sample CB_VirMetaG_2_FD_78178 | JGI IMG/M metagenome (GOLD analysis project Ga0099847, IMG submission 78178) | Freshwater to marine saline gradient viral communities from Chesapeake Bay - CB_1504_2 Viral MetaG | ecosystem: Environmental > Aquatic > Marine > Coastal | place: USA: Chesapeake Bay...
AGGGCCGAGGAGATTTTGAAGGATTGGCCCGACGCCCTCGTCGCAGCTCTCCAGCTTGAGACTGCTGCCGGTCGCCGCAAGGAGCTGCGCGCACTGGCAACGCCCATCCTCAACGCATCCCCGCTCATCAACCACGCCGAATGGTCGATCAACTCTCCCCTGATTGGGCGCCACCTCGATCAGATTTTTGCCACGACGCCTGCCGCAATCCGCGACCGTCTGCATACCGACACGCTGATCGACCTGATCCTCTGCGACAGCCGAGGTCAAGACTACGCCGTCAGGCGTCTTGTTGATGCGCTGTGCGCCCCCGACATCGACGGTATTGTCTGCGCCAAGTCAAAGGTGGGGTACGTCTTCGGCCTTAACGAGGCTCTCGGTGGAGCAGGGCACAACACTTCGCAAGCCGTCGAGGCCGCAACTCTGGTGCCTCGTGTGTCTGGTGTGGCGTCGGTGTCTGGTACTGCTGGCGTTCCCGCCGTCCCCGAAACCATCATCCCGGCATCGGAGGAGGCACCTGCTGCCAGTGTTGTGGGCGGGCAGGAGGCTCGCAATCTGAGTGCCGCTGCGGTTTCTTTTGCGCTTGGCTGCCTCAAGCCCCTGCCGGAGGATGTCGAGAAGCGGCTGATCCGGGCGTTCAGGATGCGTTGCGACGAAGACGGGAAGCGGATCACGCCTCGCCGCACTGACGTCTTCGCTGTCTTGAACCGCATCTATCGCCTCCACCCGGAGGTGGCCGACGACAAGGAGGCGACGGAAATTCTCGTCGATGCCCTCAAGGCCACGTTCGCCGACCTCGAAGGCTCCGCCACCGAGGCTTGGCAAGCCACTCATGAGGCCTTCGAGCATCTCACCGGCAAGCACGCTCCCAACAACGCAACGCCGCGTGAAATCCTGACCCACGACTATAAGCGTGAGGTCCCTGAGTACGACGAAACCGCATACCTTCTGACCCCGCAAGGGCACACCGGAGCCGTGCTTTATCGGGACTTCCTCACCCGGTACGCCAACGTCCTCGAAGGCGCTGGCTTACCCATCCCCTCAACCATCAGCAGCGCAGTCGAGTCCCTCAACAGCAAGAAAGATACGATCACCATGACCAATACCGCAACCAATACCGCAACCAGCGCCCCGGCCCTCGCCATCACCGCTCCGACCCCAGAGGCCGAGCGCTACATCAACCTGACCCTCAGCGCAGCCGGGTTGCCAGAGATTGGCGAGATGCTGTCTCGCCTTGGTAACTTCGGGGAACTCCAGAACGAACTGGAGACTGCTCGTGAGGCAGCCAATGAGCGGGCCAACAAGGCCGACAAGGAAGCGGCTTCGCTTCGCCAGCAGCTTTCTGCTGCTGCGGCCAAGGCCATGACGATGATGGCGGCACCCGTTGTGGCCAGCGGGGAGATACCGGCAGGCAAGGTCACGATGGTCAATGCGGGCACCGTCTTCGAGACGCGTTCCAAGATGTTCAAGTTCGAGTTGCCAGCGTGGGAGTGGGATGGCGTTCACCCTCATGTCCCGGCCATTGATCCTGACTACATCTTCCGCCCCAAGGAACTGCTCATGGTGCTGTATGCCCTCGTGTCCAACGAGAAAGCCTATTTGCATGGGCACACTGGCACCGGCAAGACAACGCTGGTCGAGCAGGTTGCCGCTCGCCTGAACTGGCCCTTCATCCGGGTCAACTTCGACAGCGAGATTACTCGGGCCGACTTGGTTGGCCGCGACAAACTCAGCACCAATGCCGAGGGCAAGACGGTGTCCGAGTTTGTTGAGGGCATCATGCCTCGCATCCTGTCTGGCCCATACATCGGGTGCCTTGATGAGATCGACTTCGTTCAGGAAGACGTGGCCTACGTTCTCCAGCGTGCCCTTGAGGGTAACGGCATGATGCTGAACGAAGATGGTGGCCGTGTTGTGCAGCAGCATCCGATGTGCCGCATCATCGGGACCGGCAATACCGTTGGCCAAGGCGATGAGCATGGCATGTATCAGGGTGCCAAGGCACAGAGCATGGCCTTCCTTGATCGCTTCACGATTTGGGTTGGCGTTGACTACCTCGAAGAAAGTGAGCGCCACCAACTGATCCAGAAGGCATCGCCGTCACTGAGCGAGGGCAGCCTCGAAAAAATCTGTCGCTATGTGACGGAACACATGGAGGCGTTCACCACGTCTCGTGTTCTCCAGCCCATCTCGCCTCGTGGCTTCATCAACTTGGCCAAGAAGGTGGCATGGTTCGAGGGCGTTGGCTCCAATGAGAAGACGGCCATCCAACTGGCACTTGAGTCATCTGTCTTGGCCAAGGCTACGGCCCATGACCGGGTAGTTCTCAAGGCGCTGGCCGACCGCTTGTTCTAAGCGCCGGGCCTGACAATGGGGGCGGGTAATCCTTCGGGGTTCCCGCCCTTATCATCACGATCACGATCATCATCAACCCGAGCCAAGGGAGTACGACAACATGGCAAACTCAGAGCGCAAGGTGCCCAAGCGCAGCACCCCCAAGAAACCTTTTGATTGGCAGTCGCTTGCCAAGGATGGCGGCCCGCAACTTATGTCTGGTCGGCATGAGCCAGTGGCGTGGGTCGGAGGGGAGAAGCGCAAGAGATTATTTCTTGCGGAGATGACGCAGAAAGAAAACTCGGCGGCCAGTGACGAGTACGCCTTGATGGTGACTACGCTGACAGACGACGAGCAGCACGCCGATCTTGGCTTGGTCTTTGTCTGCGACACTGAGACGGGCGAACCGATTACGTCGGTGACTAAGTTACATGGCTTCACGACGGCCACGTTTCTTGATCCGATACAGATCGCCGCGCTGACCAACACGCTGCTGTCTTGGATGACCACCTATTACCCCAACCAGCCAGACGGGACGGCGCATCCCAAGATCGTTGAGGAACTGGTCGACGTCAGCCCAACCTTTCGCATTGAGGGGACCAAGCGGCCCGAGCTGCCGAAGGCCGAGGCCGAGGGGAAGGCTTGGCGGGTCTTTGGCTTGGTGTTCTTGGTGGGCACAGTCATCGGACGCCTCTCGACATTGGTGTTCCCTACCTGACGCCAGACAGCAGACAGCAAGCAGACATTCAACCAGCACCCACAGAAAGGGTACGACTATGAGTATTCGTAATCGCAAAATGTTTAATCCCGATGGCTCGATGGCATCGGATTTGTTTCTCCACGAGTTGACCAACTCGGGGTCTGTTATGGGCCGCAATGGCAAACTCAAACTTCAAGCGACGATGGGCGAGATTGGTGCCTGCACTGATGGCGAGACAGTTATGTTGCCGCGCATCAATGCGGGGTCCATGGTTCCCGCCAAGGATCAGGCCTACTTGCGTGGCTTCCTCGATCACGAGGCCGGTCATGTGAAGCACACCAACTTCAATGAGATTGAGCGGCTCAACAAGCGGCACGATGCCAATCCTCTGACGAAGTCGTTGGTCAATGCACTCGAAGATGTCCGTCTTGAGCGCCGTGTCTTGGATGACTACCCGATGGCGGCGTCCAACCTTCAAGCAACGTGCGAGCTGGTGAATACCAGCATCAAGGCGGCGATTGCTGGTGAGATTGCTGCTGGCAACCCCGATCCGCTGACCAACATCAAGCAGATTGGGCCAGTGGCGGTGACGTGGGCCGGTCGCAAGGGATATGGCGGTGCGCAGGGTCGGGAGATGCTGGAGAAACTTGATCCAAAAATCTTGGCGGCTGTGTCTGAGGCTGCGGATTACTCTACCCGATGCACCAGTACCGCAGACATCGGGCGTCTTGCTGAGACAATGGCGGCGGCATGGGGTGAAGTTATCCAGCCACCACCACCGGGAACCCCTGAACCTTTCGAGGGCATGGGTGAGACAGGCAAGGGCGAGCATCGCGGCGAAGGTGAGGCCAAGGGGAAGGCTGCCCGAGGCAAAGAGGGGAAGGGCGAAGGCAAGGCCGAAGGCGAAGGCGAAGGCAAAGGCAAGGGTGCTGCTCCGTCTACTGAGAAAAGCGATGACGATGAGTGGGCACCCGGTGGCGGCAATCCATTGGGTGAGGTGAAGGCGTCTTCGTCTTGGAAGGAGACGCCTTCCCAGAAGCCGCTTGATGGGTTCGACGTGGCCGACGTTGTTATGAAAGAGACGTCGAAGTCCAAGTTCAGCGGGGGCAAGGGGTACTTTATTGCGATACCCGAGTTTGACATGGATCACCATGCCTCGCTGGTCAATGTGCCGCAGCCAGAGGACACGAAAGACCTCCAGTACAGCGGCCATTTGTCCGAGCGCAAAAAGCGGCGCTCTATCGACGCGTTGATGGCCCGTGGGACGGCGGCGGACTACGAGGCCTACAAGGCTCATGGTGCGGCTCACATCAATGTGATGCGTGCCCGGCTGACGAGGGCACTGATGGCCGAGCGCAAGCGTGCTTGGAAAGGTGGCCAAGAGGAGGGCGTGCTTGATGCACGGCGTCTTGTTGCTGCTGCTGGTGGCTCGGACACCGTGTTCAAGAAGCGCAAGTCCCGCAAGGCTGTGAACACGGCGGTCGAAATCGTGGTCGATCTGTCTGGCTCGATGTGTAACGACGGCAAGGCAGAAGTTGCGAGGGATTGCACGATTGCTTTGGCTGAGGTTCTGGACTCGGCGGGCATCGCGTTTCAGATCACCGGCTTCCAGAATTGTGGACGCATCTCATATTTGACGCCGGATGGGAACAAAAGGTTGAAGTCTTCCCATCTCGGGGAGACGTGTGACACCTGCTACTTCAAGCGTTGGGACGAGACTTTGTTTCAGGCCAAGGGGGCGTTGAGTGTCTTGCATCGGTGCGCCGGGGGAAATAATTCCGATGGCGTGTTCATTGCAAATGCGACGCATCGCCTGTTGAAGCGGCCCGAGCCACGGAAGGTTATGCTGGTGCTGAGTGACGGAAGCCCGGCAGCTTGGGGGCCTGCATCTGATCGAAATCATCATCGGGATCATGCCCAAAAAATGGTGCGGCAGGCTGAGAGGCTTGGCATCGAGACTGTGGGCATTGGTATCTGTGATGGTTCGGTGCGCAGTTTGTATAAGAACTTCGTTGTCGTGCATGACTTGAAACAGTTGGCGGGGGAAGCGATGGGGAAGTTGGCCGGTATTCTGTTGGGCCAGCGGAACGTCATTGATACCGCACGGTTGGCGCCGTGATGTACCAGAAGGCCAAGCCTCCGCGCCACCGGGTGCGTAGAGAGTGGTGGTCAATCTACCCGGAGAGGGCGGGACACCTTGCGTTTTGGTTGAGGGTCGCCCGCCTGATGAAGCATCGGCACATCCGACGCAATGACCGCAAGGGTATCCGGGCGCTGTGTCAGGAGGTTGATGAGGACATGGTGAGAGGGGGCGAAGTGAATAGGGTGTGAGTTGGTTTGACAGGGTGGCACATCTCGTGTCACCTTTTGATTGTGAGCAAGGGTGGGTTGCGACGGCGTGTTTGAAAATTGTTTGTTGCAACCCACGTTTACTTTCGGCTAAGGAAGGAGTGTTGAAGATGAGTACCGTCCAACGAGACGCAGGTGAGGGACCAATCGAGGAGAGATTGGCGACCATCGAGCATAAGATTGACTGCCTTTATGATGCCGTGGCTGGCCTGTTGCATAAGCATTACGACAGAACGATGCCCGGCATACGCAATAATTACGATGACGATGACGATGACGAAAAGGGAGGCGGCGGTCAGACGTGGCAGGAAATCCTGCCGCGCATGACTACCAAGCAGCATGCTGTCTTGCAGATGCTAACCCGAGCGGCCAGCAATCAGGAGATTGCGGATCGCCTTCAAGTGTCAATTAACACCGTCAAAGTACACGTTCGGTCCATTGCCAAAAGGTTTGGCGTGAACCGGCGTGCGCAGATTGGGCTGCGCGCTGGGCGCTGGCTCGATGAGCTGGATGGGCCTGTCTATGAGGCCATGTCTGGAGGGTTGCCGTTGGATTGGGATGAGAAATTCTCTGAGCCTGACCCGGTGGCGATCTTGTATCGGTAGAGTGGGAGTATCGAGTGTATCGAGTGGGAAGACGGTGACGAGAAGGAGTTTACGATGACAATTAAGTTGAAGCTTGGGATGCGTGACGGCCTGTACCAGATATTGGGGACTGTTCATCAGTCTGATGGTCAGGTTGTCAGGGTGCGCCGCTCTACTGGTTTGGGTAGGGGGCGGGAAGCTGAGGCTACAGCCTGTATGCACAGGCTTGCTGCCTCCTACGCAGATCAGAACGCAGGGTTCGATGTGCCAGAGGACGAGGTCAGGCCTTGGCGCAAGCCGTTGATGGCCAAGGACACGGTGTTCGTGAGGGACGTGGTTCACTTCTATCTGCGTCGGCCAGAGGGGGTGGGTCGAACCGACAAGTATTTTTTGTTGGCGTTCGAGAAAGAGTTCGGGGACATCAGTGTCTTGAGCGTGAGTAGCTGGCAAATTATGAACTGGCTCACGGATCGCAAGACAAAGCCCGGCACGGTGCGGCGCAAGATCGTGACGTTGCAGGCAATCTGGAACCACGCCACCAAAATCGGGATTGAGTTGCCGCCCTTGAAGTTGGTGAAGCCGAGCGTCGATGATGCGCGGACGCGCTGGTTGAGTGGGCCAGAGCGGGACAGGTTCTTGAAGGCGTTTGATTGTGCGGCTTCGAGAAAGTTGGCAACGTTTCTGTTTTATACGGGCGCTCGTCTTGGCAATGCGATGCGGCTGGAATGGCAGCACGTTGATATTGAGGGCGAGACGGTGCTGCTGAACTCTCGCAAGGGACGGAGCGCGAAGTTGCGGTGGCGCAAGGTGCCGCTGGTCGATGAGGCGTTGAGCGTTATGCTCGATAGCCGGAAGCGTGGTGGTGAGGGTGGCCAGAAGGTATTTCGGCAGAGGGGTGGGGCAGACTGGAACCCGCTGTCGAAGGGGCCATTTTATAAGGCATGGGATGCGGCTTGTGAGAAGGCTGGCATCAAGGACTTCCGACCCCATGATGCGAGGCATACGTTTTGTTCGTTGCTGGTTCAGCAGGGTGTGAGTCTTGTGATGGTGGCCGAGCTGATCGGGCATCAGGGCATGAGTATGGTTCAGCGGTATGCTCACCTTGCGCCAAGTCATTTGGCTGGGGCCGTCGAACTGTTGAGGACGAAGCCGGAGGCGACGCTGGAGCCAGTGGGTGTGGACAGGACACCTGCGGGTTCGGGGGCTGCGGCACAGGGTGGTAGTGGTGAGGGCATGGATGACCGACTCAGTTGGCGGGGGGAAATGGCGGAGAGGAAGGGATTCGAACCCTCGGAAGTCGTTAAACTTCATCCCCTTAGCAGGGTTGTCTGATGGGGTTTTGACACCCAAGGCATGGTAGTAGGGTGTTAAGTAGTTGTTCCAAGGCATGATTAGGGGGTTGTGGTGGTATCCTTTGGGTGCCATCATTGGCTTGGCTGGTCACAGTTTTGGCACGGCGCGGCACACGTCTTTGGGTGTGGTTGAAGCACCCGAAAGAGACATCATTATTGTTACGGTTGCGGGAGCCAACGATGGATTGGACGACGAGACACAGGTTTGTACGCGTTGCTGAATTGAGTGGGCGCGCGGCACAGGTGTTGGAGGAGGCGCTGATTAAGGTGGCCTCCGAGATGGTTGGCGTTTCAGATGATGAGACGCTGAGTGGGGCGGTCAGGCATGAGGCGGACGATCTTGCTGATGATCTGGTCGATATGATCGGGGACTTGCAGCGTCTTGGTAAGGCGCAAGCGGCAGGGACGGCAGGGAAGTAGCGCGTGTGAATGAAGCTGCCCGTCGACATTGTGTCGGCGGGTTTAATTTTATGGTTACGGAGAATGTGATGACCAACTTTGATTGGAATGGCGTGGTTGAGACGGGCCTGATGATGGGCCTTTGGTACTTGGGAATTGGGTTTGTTCTTGGGGCCGCGATGATGGCCCTCGATGTTTATGCGAGTGCCAAGGGGGGGGAGCCGACCGAGAACGAGAACATTTATTTGAGGCTGCGAGGGGCCGGGGCGTCGCCAACCAAAGCGAGGATGGGGGTGGCGTATGTTGTTGTTGCCTCGTCGCTGTCTTGGCCGCAAGGCCTGTACGCCATCTTCGAGGTGGTTTGGAACGACGTTCGCAAGACGCCTTCGGATGAAGATATGCGAGACATTGCGAAGCTTGAGGCGTTCGCTGAACGTCTCAAAAGCGGGGGCATGGGTAGCGTGTCGCTTAATGAGGCCAAGGCGGCGAGAGCGCTGGCGAATAGACTCTCCAAAAAGATGCGTGGTGGTGAGATGAGGCCGCTGCTTCTCAAGTTAAGTGTGGCCATGGGGGAGGCCCTCAATGGGTCGTTTGAGGAGCATCGGATGACGACGGAACGGGTCGAGGAGATGCTCGCTGCGGCCAAGCGGGACGGGGTCGATGTGCCAGAGGACGTGGTCAAGCTGATGAAGGTGAGGGCCAAGGCGGTGGAGATGAAGGTTGAGCGTGAGCGCATGGCTGCGGTGGCCCGCATGAAGGAGCATGGACCGAAGAACGACTTCAAGGGTCGCTTCACCAAGCGCGAAGATGGGGAGGGTGGGGCATGATTGTTTGGTTTGTGATTGGACTGATTTGTCTTGTGTCGGGTGTTGCTGTGGGCTGGCTGGCGCTGGTGATGCAAGACCCGTTGATGGTGGCGCTGATTAAGGGCGGGGTGGGTGCGGTCGCGGTCTTTGTGATGTCGACGTTCCTTGTGGTGGCTTTGATTGAGATTGGCCAGTGGGTGGTGGATCAGAGGGATTGTGGCGTTGAGCCGCTGCCCATGTTTGGAAGGGAGTATGAGGCATGAAGGGTGATGCGATGAATGAGAAGGCGATGTTGGATGGGCTGCGCCAGAAAAGGCGTGATGCGATGACGGTAGCGCGGTCGCATCGAAAGGATGGGGGTAAGGCGGCAAGGCCAAAGCCCGAGGCTATTGATCGGGAGCATGAGGTTTTCTCGGGGAGACTGAGGGCTGCGATTGCACAGAGGCGTGCGACGAGGGCCAGCCTGAGCCGTGTCTTGGAGGTTTCCACGAACACACTGTCTAGCTGGGCAAATGGGCAGAGCCTTCCGACGCTTAGAAACGTGGTCGCGTTGGGTGCTTTTCTTGATGTCAGTTTGGCGTGGCTGCTCGATGTGGAGCCGTTGCTGCCAGACAGCGAGAGATGGCCAGCGGCGGTGAAAGTTAGGGAGGATGCGGCATGAGGGCGCGGCACGCGGTTACGCTGCGAGAGAGGGCTGCATTGGCAGGACCAGCGCCGAAGATTTATCCGCTGGATTTGTTGTTCTTGCAGGCCTTGAAGGATCATGGACCGACGCGTTGCTACACGTTGGCGTGCGTGGTGACGAGGGGCCATGATCGTGCGCAAGAAATTGTGAACGATGTGCGGAGGGGTTTGGGCCGGTTGGAAAGGGCCGGGCTGGTTGAGTATGTGAGTGATGGATCGAAGTTGAGACTTTGGAAAGTTGTGGAGGATGAGCGATGAGTGATGAAGCGATGGAGACGAAGGGTGTGCCCGTTAGGGGATTTGATTTGAGTTGGGAGGAGATGCACCTGATTTATCAGGCGGCAGCCCGAAGGGTCGAAGGGAGATACATGCACGACTACTCGGGGCGGGCCATGTATGGCGCGCTTTGTCCTGCGATTGTTTGTGATGCAGACGATGCGACGATGATTGGATTGGCTGTCTCGACTGCTGCTCATGGGTTGGGGTGGCATGATCCCAAGTTGATCGACAAGCTGGTGCCTCGGAGGAAGGATGATATGGGGCTGGACATTGTGATGTATGCGCCAAGCATTGTGCTGACGAATGATGTCCCTCGCCCAGAGCGACGGGCCGGAGAGGATTATGATGATGAGTGATCCAAGCGACGAGATGATTGAGGAGGGGCTTCGGCAGGAGGTCGCTCGCATGGATAAGGAACGGGACAAGTAAGAACTCCGCAAACTTGATAGCAAGACAGGGGCGTGCCTTCGGGTGCGCCCCTTTTTTTGTCTTGAATTTGCGCGGTAGCGTTAGGGATTGGGGGATGGGCGACGTGCGCGTACGACCGTTGTGCCAGAGGGGGAGGACCAAGGGTCGATGTAGGAGGCAGAGGTGCGCGGGTCTTGTCTTGGATCGTAGTTGGGGGGCAGGGGCAGGCGGTCGATGAAGGGTTGGTTGTAGGCGTCGAGGGCCGAGCGTATGCGCGCGAACTCGCCGGAGCGAGAGGGGTCGATGGGGTCGCCGCCGTAGCCGTTTGGGTAGTTGGAGAAGCGTTGGGAGCCGTCGCCCTCTGTGCCAGTGAGCATGGAGTTGATTGAGTCGACACGGAAATCTCGGTCGCCAGTGGACGGGTTGTTGACGATGTCTTGGAGGGACGCAAAAAGTTCGTCGGCGAAGGAGTTGGGCGTGAAGGTGCCGGGTCCGTAGGACGTGAAGTTAGCGGCGCGAAGCGCGTCTTCTACGGGGCCGAAGGCCTCGGGGTTCTCGGCGTCTAGGTGGTTGCCAGCTTGGTGCTGGTGTTCATGTTGATCTGTCTTGTCGGCGTCCATTGAGCCGGGGTCCGTTAGGGCCTCGATGATGCCGCCGCCGTCTTGGGTGGAGGCGAGGGGGCGAGGGGTGGACCTGCGTGGATCAGCCAGACGGGTGATGCGAGGGTCGGCGAAAAGGTTTTCGAGGCTGTGCATGCCGGGCATGTTGGATGTGGGGCTTGCGCGCCCGGCGACTGGGCCGCGTACGCCGTCGAGATAGTAGCGGTCGACGCTCTCGGCTGGGAAGTTGCGGTAGCCATACATGGCGGCGAAGTTGCCAGAGGAGCGGGCTGCGGCGGAGCGGTCAGCGAACGCTGAGGCCGCGCCACTTTCGGGGGAGATTTGCGCTTGGAGCCATTGGTCGAGGATGGCTTGCGAGAAGGGTTGGGGGCGGCGTGCTGGGGCTGGGACGTGGGATGTGTATGCCGCGTCTTGCGAGGGGGTGCGCGGGATGGGCGAGGATGGAAAGTCTTGGAGCATGGGTAATTTATGGGGAGTGGATGGGGGCGTGTCGTCCTAGTCGGGAGGGGGGCGGCGCTTGCTGGCTGTCTTGCGGCCAGAGATGGGGGAGCGGTTCTTTTGTCGCTTGAGTTCGACGGCGGAGATGGGCGTGCCGTTGGGGTTTTGCCAGTTCTTTTGGGTCGCAATGTGTCGGACCATCTGGCCATGGGAGAGGGGCATCTCGGCAGGGAGGATCGTGCAAATTGTTGAGGGCTGGGCGATACAGAAGGTTAGTTCGGGGGTTCGGAAGATGGAGGCGCCCGCGCGAACGGCGGCTTTCACTTCGGGCGTGAGGATGTGGCTGATGATGTCTTTGGTGGTGAGGGGTGTGCCAGAGAGGACATGGGTGATGATGAAGATTTCGGGGGCTTCGGTGGCGTGGGGGTGGCTCGCCAAGTAGAGGGCTGTGGCCTCGGCGACCTCGTCTTCGAAACCACAGCAGCGTTCGAGGTAGCGAACGATGGCGTGGGCAGAGACGAAGACACGGCGGGCCGGATCAAGCTGGCAATCGGTGGTCACAGGATGCCCTCCAGAGTTAAGTGAGATTTGTAGAGGCGCAGGAAATCGTCGAGGCGGAGCAGGACGTAGGATTGGCCAGTGGACATGCGGTTACGTCGATTGATGACGACGCCCATGTCTTGGGTTTGAGTTTGGATAATGTTGCGCTCGGCTTGAGCCATGGCGGCAGGGAATGAAAGTTTCTCGACGCGCTTGGCTTCGATGAATAGGTCGGGGGGGCCAATCAAGTCGGCACCGCCAGACAGGATACCGACTACGCCACCACCTGAGAGGGGTGCGCGGGAGCAAAGTTCGCGGCCAAGGTACTCGTTGATGTAGGCCGCGAGTTCGCGCTCGAAGTTGTCGCCTTTGGCTTTTTGTGGATTGGCCATGGGTGGTTACTCCGGGGTGTGGGTTGGTGGATCGACATAGGTGAAGGCGAAGTCGGTGCTGTCGTCATAGTCGGGCTTGGAGGCGTCGAGGAGTTCGTTGATTAGGGCTACGTTGGGGAGCCAGTAGAGGTTGGCGGCACGATTATCGCCGCGCTCGCCGTTGTGATGACCGACACGATCCAACTCCATCTCTCCGACTGGCGGCAGGAAATGCTGCGCGACGAGGCGGTGGATGTAGAGAAGGTTGCGCGGTGAGCCACCGGGGCGAGAGAGACGGACACGCCGGTAGTCTGAGGGCATTGATGAGCCGCGCAGAATGTATGGGTAGAGGCGCTTGTCGTGAGGGGTGGAGGCAAGGCGCTTGTGGGATGGAGGCGTGAGGCGACGGATGCGTCCCTCGCTGGACACTTCGTAGTCGGAGTACCCCTTGATGGGCACCCAGCGTTCGCCGGGAATTATTTTTGGGGGGAGGTGATCGGTCATGTTTCTTCGTAGCCGTTCTTCTTTCGGCAACTGGAACACATGAACCAATTGCGGGGACGGGTTTCAGGTTTGGAGCAGAGGATGCAGGGGCGGGTCCACTTGGGGTGCTTGAGGGCGGCGGTGTATTTGGCTGCTTCAAATTCTTGGAGGCCCTCGCGGGCGAGGATGCGTTTGAGGGTGTCGACATGGCAGCCAAGCTTGGAGGCCATGGCCGTGTAGGTGCTGCGTGAGTGGTTGGCTTTGAGCCACTCGATGTTCTCTGCGCTGACGACAACGTTCCGGGGCATGAACAGCGACCACGCAGTTAGGGTTGGTGTTCGTGTGAGTATGGCATGCGTTAGGTGTTACTCCAATACCTAACGCGTTGGGTGGGGTGTCTTTTTTGAGGGGGCGGAGTGACAATCCAACCGCTCCGGGGGAGCGGTTGGAAACGCTTGCGTAGACTACGGAAATTCCAAGCAGGCCCCCCCCCAAAGGGGGTCTGCTGACCTGCGCATTGGTGCTTGGGTTGGGGGCTTGAGCTGCAAAAAGGTGTCACACCCTCGTTGACTTTTGGCGCGAACCTTATTAATCTCGCCGACGAGTTGGTGACATGAAATGAAGTTTCAGGTCGCCACCCCCGACGCCCCTTGGGGGGCTATGGGGGCGGCTGACGCAGTCAGTTGACGAGGCCTCTCGCGTAGCCGGAGAAAGCGCTGCTTTCGTAGAGCTACTCGTAGGCGAGACTAAGGTGACACGCCTCTCTCAAATAATCCGAGATTTTTCAGGACTTTAGACATGACGAAGCGACGCGGCTCGGAAGCCGAGCGTGCACGGATAATCGCATACAACAGAGCGCGCGACCCGGAGGTCGCGGCGCTCGTTGATGATGTTCGAAAGTATTTTCCGGGGGCGGTGCTGACCGCTGTTAGGCGGAAAGGCCCAGCCATTCCCGCACCGCCCAAAGAGGACGGCCAAGCTTGAGTGAGATGGCCTCGGGCGTCATGCCGCCAGACAGGGACATCCACTTGGCTCGCTGCTTGGTCGACGAATTGGAAACCATTGTCCGAGCGCCAGTCGTATTGTTCTGTGCGAAGCCGATCCACTGGACACGGTCATGCGTCTCTGTCCACTCGCGCACTTTCCCGTACCGCACTTCCATCACCATGTAGAGCGTGAAGCCCGGATCGTTTTTCTCCAGCTTGTCTTGGAGCTGTGGCCAGATGGGGTTCTCATAGTCGTCATCGAACAGGGCCGCATTGTTTTGGGCTGTGTCCTTGTCGGTGAAGACCTGAGTAATTCTGATCTGAGTTTCCAAGACAGTGAGCTGGTTGGTTGAGCCTGCCTCTCGTCCGGTCGCACCCTCGCCCGGCTTGTTGGCGTGGTGTACGAGGATCACGGCCATGCCAGCGTTGCGGAGTTTCTTGGCCAGCGTGTTGACGGCAGCCCATTCGGCAGCGTCATTCTCTTGGAGGCCGGGATAGCCTGTCCGCACCGTGTCAATCACCACGACCTGTGGCTTCGCTTCTCCGATCCAAGACTGGAGGCCAGCCAATCCTTCTCGGGTGCGGAGGTTGATGTCTTCGTCGTCGCCTACGAAGGGTGCCCAAATCTGCAAGCGATCAGCCGTGTCGCCGTGTGTCTCACGCAACTCGATCAGGCGACGGGCGATGGTGCCCATGCCCATTTCGAAATCCATATAGAGGACGCGAGACGGCTTGCCGATTTCGAAAGGACCAACAGACCTGCGGCCCGCCGCCAGTGCCGCCATGCAATGCTCGACAAACAGCGACTTGCCGTGACCAGAGTAACCGTAAACCTGCACGATTGTCTGAGCCGGGAGCCAAGGTTCGATCAGGTATTCCCGGCCACCAGCCTTGGCCAACAAATCCTCGGCATCGGCCATGGTAATGAGCTTGGCCTTCGGGCTTGCGACTGCGGGGTCTTGCTCATGGATCGAAAGGCAGGGCTTGAAGATGTACTCCCCGCTGGCATCAAAGCGTTCAGGATGGTTGCGGCGTTCGGCTTCCTCCATCGAGCGGCAGGTGGCCTCGAACTCATGCTCAGTTAGTTCGCTTTCGAAGAACTCTCGCATGAAAGCAAGACCGCGAACACGCAGCATGCTCCCGAACAAACCCTCCATGATGCACTCGCTGATCCAGCGCATGACCCGTTCGTTGCGGCCATTGCCCATGCCGGACGGGATGCGAAGTGTCTCGGGGAACTTCTCCACCACATAGCGGGCCGTTCGATCCCATTCGCTGACGAAGCTGTGCTGTGCGCGAACGGCAGTCAGGTCAAGATGGGAGAAATCAAAACCGACCACCCCATCTGGCTTCAATGAGGGCTTCCAATCTTTCCATTCGGGCGTGTCGTCTTCGCAGCAACCGGCTGCGATCTCCCATGAATAATTTTTGGTGGGCGGAAGCAGGACGTATCCGCCGTCCCCTCGGAAATCGAGGCCATCAATCTTTGGCCAATCGGCACCCCTTGTATTCACGCCAGCACGCGGGCCGCGCCGTATGCCATCGCGCGGGTGTGCGAAATAGAGATGGTGTCCACGTTTCGTCTGGACCTTGACCGGCGATACCATCCCGGCTTGCCGCGCCGCCTCGGCGGCTTCTTCATTATCACAGTCGACGACCACAAGGCCGGTCAACTCGCCAGTGACGAGGGCGATGCCATCATTGGGGTTCACTGTCCACCAGCGCTCGACCTCCTCTGAGGTTGGCAATTCGGTCTGGTACTTCCTCCACTCAATGCGGGGGCGCTTTGTATCAAGGCAGATGGGGATCACCGACCAACCGCGATCCAGATATTCGAGAGCGGCGTCGACCTGTGAAAGTGTCGTCATGCTTTTTTCTCCAGTGGGGGTTGCCAAGGTGTCACACCTAGCCTATTTGTTGGGTGTCCACAAGATGCCATCTGTAGCATCGCCCCTCGGAGAGTTTTCTATGAAAAGCGCAAACTTCGATGACTTCGGAAACGAGCCTGACGAGAAGCCTGATGTTCCTACCTATGTGAAGGAGTTGGAAGAAATCATCGCCGTCACAGCCACCATCCTTTCCACCTCTCCCACCCCTCTCGTCTCGGTTAATTGCGTAGATGAGAGTGGCGTGGGCCGAACAATCGAGACGCGCTTTCCAATGGATGAGGCAACGCGCCGCCTCGTTGAGATTGATGAACAGATTGCCGCGCTCAGAAGTGATCGCGCCGCCATAGTGGACGAGTTCAACCGGACCTTGGACCCGGACGAAGGCGTCACATACTTCTCGACGCCTACCGGCACGATCAAGGCCAAGGTTTCGGTGCGGAACATTTGGGACTCGGACGGCTTGAAGCGGGCTTTTGAGGCTGGCCTTGTCTCCCGCCCACCTGCTGTGACGTCCCGTTTCTCGGTCGACAATCGTACCTATGAAGCCCTGTCAATTAGCGGCAAAGAAATTCTGGACCCCTACCTGACCAAGAAAAAAAGCTCACCATCCCTCTCGGCAGAGCTTGCGCCGGGAGCGGCTTGGAAGACCGGCATGACTTTGGATGCCAGCGGCGTGGTGGGTATCGGGACACTTGCGCCACTTGCGCCAATCACGACGACCGCGTCGTCTGACGACGACATGCCCTTCTAGCCTTCCCCCCACAACTCTCAGTCCAAAGGACACGCCATGAGCTTCGCCACTATGAATACGTCTGAGTTGCAGGAGAATGGGCCGACAAAGGTTCTGCTCTACTCGCACCACGGCTTCGGCAAGACGTACCAGACACGCTACTATCAGGCGCGCTACGGAAAGGGTCTGATTATCTCTGGCGAGAGCGGTCTGAAATCCCTCGAAGACTGCGACATTGATTACCTGCCGTTCGTGTCTTGGGATGGGAAGCACGATCCTGAGAGCGGCATCTATTCCTTTCGCGGCATCGTGAAAATGCTGCACTCGAAAGAGTTCCGCGAAGCCGGGTACAATTGGATCGCCATCGACAGCCTGACCGAAGTGTCCGAGCGCCTACTCGAACACCTTGAGCGCGAGAACCCGGAGGGCGGCTTCGCCATCTGGCAAGACTATTCGCGCCTGATGATCGGCTCCCTCAAGTGGGTCCGCGATCTGCCGATGCACGTCTATGTGACGTGTCTTGCTGGCGAAGAAAGCGACGCCAACGGAACCACCCACTTCTGGCCTCTGGTCAAGGGCAACAAGGTTTCCAAGCAAGTCCCCGCTCTGTTCGATCACGTCCTGTGTGGCGTGCGCAGTACCGAGCGTGACGACAAGGGCGTGGCGCGAGTTCGTCGCTTCGTCATTACCGATGAAGTCTCAGGCTGGCATGGGAAGGTCCGCGATCCACGCGGTCGCCTCAAGCCTCAAGAGCCTGTGTCTGACGTCACCGAACTTCTCCATCGCATGAGCCTCTCGGAGAAAGACTATCAGGCCATGCACAAAGCAGCCCCCTCAGAGCCGACCGAAGCCAAAAGCGAAACGGTCACTGTTAACACGAAGGATACCAAATAATGAGCTGGAATGGTTTTGACGCACTCGATCTGTCTACCATCGAAGGCAGCACCGCTATGCTCGGTGCTGGCAAATACATCGTCAATGTCGGCGACGCCAAGGTGGAACAGGTTGGCCAGACAACGAACCGCCGCCTGACCATAGTGCTGACGGATACTCAGGGCGGTGGCGACCTGCGCGTCGGGTTCAATATCCATCACACATCGGCGAAGGCACAAGAGATTGCGCTCTCGCAACTCAAGAGCTTTCTGATCAGTGCCGCGCACCCGTCACCAGACCGTCCGGGGGACATTACTTCCCTGAACAACCTGACTGTCGGCGTGATTATCGGATACGGGAAGCCGTACCTGAACAACAAGGGCGAGAAGCGCCAGTCCGTTGAGGCCAAGCGCTTCTTCCCTGTCGCTGACTTCGACAAGTTCACCACGCCCACCGAGACACCGGCTGATCTGTCGAGCCTGTCGAGCGCCGGTAGTGCGCAACGATCTGGCGGCGGTGCGCACAAAGACATGGACGACGAAATCCCTTTCTAGTCCGACAATAAGCGGGCGGCACCAACCCTCCCACCTGCCGACGACTGAGGCGCGCAAGACAAACTGCGCGCCTCTTTTTTTTGATCGGGTTTTGATTGCGGTTAATGGAGTTACTACAAATGACAAAAACAACTAACCCAACCAAGACAGCCATACCAATCAAGACGGCTTCCGATGTTGTAGATGCAATCAACGAGGGCTACCGAGCCAGCCAAAAAGAAAAGCCGCGCCGCTATATCGGGGCCAGTTCAATCGGGAATACCTGTGACGCGAACCTGACGCTCTCGATGCGCGGCTTCCCCAATGATCCGCCCGAGCCGGGGCTGGCGCGTATCTTCAAGCTTGGCCATGCGCTGGAAGACATGGTTGTGGCCGACCTCAAAAAGATGGCTGGCATCAGCATGTGGGAGGTTGATGGCGTCACCGGAAAACAATTCGCCTACACCGAGTGGGGTGGCCATGTGGTGTGTCATATGGATGGGCACATCGAGTTCGCCGATGAGGAAGTTCGCGTGCTGGAAATCAAGTCGATGAACTTGGCATCCTTCGAAAAATTTATGAAGGTCGGCATCAAGCGCTCGCATCCTTCGTACTATGCTCAGATGCAGATGATGCTTGGTATGTCGGGCATGCGGCAGGCTCTCATGCTGGCGATCTGCAAAAACAATTCAAGATACCACGCGGAAATTGTTGACTTCGATGAGCTTGAATACGCGTTCATCTGCGAGCGGATAAAAAATGTTCTTGCCGGTAGTGCAAAGAAACGGGTATCACCTGACCCGTTGGACTGGCGTTGCAAGGGTTGCTTTAAGCGCTCGGCGTGCTGGGAGCCGGAGCTTCAAGAGGTTGTTCCCTCTTGCCCTACCTGCGCCTTCTCACGCCCCAAGCCAAATGGAGATTGGGAGTGTACGAAGTTCAAGATCGATGCCCATGAAGCCTGTGGCTCATACCAACGCTTCATCGTCGACCCCAAGGAGTAGGTATGACGACCACCATAGAGAGTGAAACTATGACGAAAAAGCATGGCGCGTCGGTTGACGAGCCGCCTCACAAGATCGCTATAGGAAGGTTCCGCGTCGAAGCGCTAAAGCTGGCGGCGTTGCGAACAGCCGCCCTCAGCATTGAGGGCCAGATTGGGTCTATCGAGTCGCGCATTTTCGAGCTGACAGACAAGGGCGCGCATCGCACCCCGCAAGACACAACAAACCCGCTGGTGGATCAGTACGCCAAAGCAAAAGACAAGCACCGCCACCTGAGAGACGAACTCGAAACGCTGACCAACAAGGTCATTCGTCAAGAGGTCGAGGTCGAGTGTGCCCGCATGTTTGTCTTCGCCAGTGTGCGAGGATACCTAGACATTTAGGGGCGACAGCTTTTGTCACCCGACGTAATCGTCACCAGACAGCTCAAAGTGCCCTGAGTCAACGAAGGGCGTACGCCCTGCCGCCACTCGAATGGCGATGTAGCGACGGCTCGCCGCCTCCATGTCTTGCGCCCACTGGCCAACATCGGGGACTTGCCACGCCCCGCCCCACCGGACAGATACGTCCAGTTCGATACTGGCATCGCGCACGGCGTCTGCGATCTTGTGATAGAGCGGCGCTTCCCAACTCCCCCTTGATCCCACATAAGCCATCACGTCGACCGCATGGCCAGTGAGGTGCTTCGATGACATCGTCTGACTGGCACCCGAGGCGACGAGAGCGCGCTGTTCTGATTGGGTGCGCAGGCCGTCGATGATGCCGAAGTCGACCTTGGAGATGGCCAGTGCGCGGGCCATCACGCGTTGAAGTTTTGGATCGACACCTTCGAGATGTCCGAGGGACCGCTTCGAGAACTTAAACGTCATGGCTATTCCTCCGCTATGAGCTGGCGCACTTCGGCGAGCTTGTCTGAGCAGTTTTCCCAAGACGTGTAGCCCCACCGCAAGACAAGCGCGATTTCGGTATCCGATAATTCCGTGTCTGGAATATCTGGAAACTCCGAGCAGGTCAGAAGGCTAGGGGGTATCGTCTGCGCTGGCGCGACGAGTTGTCTGACGGTGCCGCAACTGGTCAAGAGCAAGGCTAATGGCAGGGGAAGAAGCACACTCATAAGTGACCGGGACATTTCTGATTTCTCTTTCATCTTGCAGCGTTCCCGCAACGCGGGCAGCATCGCGTGCCGCCGACGCTTCGGCGCTGATGCGAGCGCGGGTTTCGATTTCGACGTTCTTCTCGGCGAGAGCCAAGCCGTCGAGGGCAAACACGAGTTGGGTTTTTGTCTTGTCGAATTGCCATTCAACCCAGACCAGCCGACCCCCACCAAAAAGGATCACCGAGACAAGAGCGCCTATGATGATTTTCCAGATCATTCGTTGCCCGCCGCTTTGCCAGCTTCGCGTATGCCATAAAGCAGGACCAAGAAGGCCGTAAGCACCCCAAGTTTTGAGGCGTCAACGGACGGCAGGAAGACTGCCACCGGCAAACAAAACACCCCGACCCAACTCAATGTCGGGCGAGGAAGGGAGCGATAAAGCTCCCGCCAGTTGGTTGGTAGGGCCATGGTTACAGCTCACTTTCCCCGAGTTCGCTTTCACCAAGCTCACTCGATCCGATGCCTGTCTCACGCTGACTGGTAGATGATCGTCCCGCGACAACGTCGACGGCCTGTTCGCGCAATGACCGGACACCGCCAGCAATCGGGATGCGTGTCGCAAGCTCGCGCGTCGAGGACCGGGCTTGGGCATTGGACGACCCGTCGCCGAAGGCTGCGTCAGCGACACCCGCACCAACTTCGATGGCCGAGTAGCCGAGGCCGACAGACGGGCCAAAGAGAAGCGATGTGATGCGTGTCTTGCCGTATGCGCCGTTGTCGGCTTGGTCGATGATGCCAAACATGGCGTCGCCCAGCAGGCCCATTCCGCCCATCTGCAACAGGCCAGCGAAATACCAGTTCATGTAGTTGCCCACGTCGCCGTGTGTCTCGGCATCGTAGCCGATGGCGTCGAGGACATTTGGCTGGCTGATGGTGTGTTCACGGCGCTCATCGCCGCCACGTCCTTGGATAATGTCCTTGGATGCGTAGGCGATTGCGCCAGAGCCAACCCCAAACGTCGCCAGATAGAGGGCAGGCTTCGGATTTCCGGCCATGAACTCCTCCACGACATAGCCAGACAGGCGGCCCATCATCAGAGGGAACGACTTGAACTGGAAGATCATCGCGCCAATAGGGGTTTGCGCCCACATTGGAATGTCATTCGGGTTCGGCTGGAAGATAGCCTCGTCAGAAAACTGGATAATCGCCATCCCGAGGCCCGCATCGTCTTGGAGAAGCTTCTGCGTTTCGAGTGACTCATTCGCGCGAGGGCCGTCGGGCAAGAAGTCGCCAAGACCATAGCGCTTGAGGAAGCGCGCCGAGGTTTTGTAGTCGGTGCTTTGTTGGCCGATTTCAACGCCGGGGCGATAGCTCTTGGAGGCGCGACGCTGCATGGTGCGGAAGGCTTCGAGGCCTGTTGCGCCAGCGAGCTGACGCTGAACGTCCGTCCAAGGCGTGAGGCCAGTCATGTTGAAGAAGGCGGTGGAGAGCTTGCCATCGGTCGCCCCGTACATGCCGACCATGCGCTCATGGACGATATTCTCCATGGCCACGCCGACATTGACGATCATCTGGCGGTACTCTTTGTCGCCCGCAAACTTGGTCATCGCCTTCGTCCACGAGGAGAAGGAGCCTGACCGAATAATCGGCAGCGCCACGTCGCCGAGCGACGACAAGACAGTGAAGCCCAGCAACGAAACATTGTTCATTGTACGGAACGCCCCGGACGCCCGGCGAAGGGTCTTTTGGCTCTCGCCAATCGGGTGCTTCATGGCCAGACGGAGGGCGTCTTCGGCGAAGTCGAAGTGCGGCTTGTCTGAGGTCAAGGATTTCGGCTCACCACCGAAGTCTTGGAGGCCGCCGACAATGGCCTCGACGCGGCGTTCGTAATCGGTGCTGGTGCCGACTTCCCCGATGGCTTCCATAAGGCGACGGCGTGCGTGCGCCGGGCCATTGGTGCCCTGCTCTTTGAACTCCGCTAGAAGTTGGTCTGCAAATTCCTTGGCCCCGACTTCGTTTCCGATGAAGGGCAAGCGCATGTCGCGCGTGAGTTCGTGATGCCCATAGCGCACGCCGTCGAATGACGTGATGTCGCGGGAGAACACCTTCGGGTGAGACAGGAGGGTTGCGATAGCCTCGCTGCCGCCCGATGCGACCTTCATGTAGTCGTAGAAGGCGTGATTGTTCACGCCCATCTTTTTGACGTTGGACAGGCGGCGAGATGTCCCGTCGAAATACTTGATGGTCATCAGTTCGAGGTCATTCACGAGGAATGGCTCAAGCCGCTTCATCATCTCGGGGTGCTTTTCGAGTTCGATCACACGAGAGAAGTCGATGTGATCGGCTCGCAGGCCGGTAGCCTGTGGCTGATGTTCGCCAACCCAGACGCCGTCGGAG
>Ga0099847_1000153_pt1 | contig 21791 bp, 20 predicted proteins | sample CB_VirMetaG_2_FD_78178 | JGI IMG/M metagenome (GOLD analysis project Ga0099847, IMG submission 78178) | Freshwater to marine saline gradient viral communities from Chesapeake Bay - CB_1504_2 Viral MetaG | ecosystem: Environmental > Aquatic > Marine > Coastal | place: USA: Chesapeake Bay...
AGACGCAGCGCGTAACAGTGCCGCAACTTTTGCCCCGACCCCGGATGCTGCGTCACAGTCTCTTACTGCTGCGGAAAGATTAGATGCCTTTAATGTAAAACCGCTTCGCACGGCTTTTAACGGAAATCAACTTCCCGTGGAGCCCTACAAAGTCCCCGATTTAACAGAATCTGCAAAAAACATGATTACTGGCGGCGGCGAAGGTCGGTTTGCTGCGGCGAAAGACGTGTTCATGCCTGCGGGCCCGACCCCTGCACAAGTTACCGCGGCGGGCAACCAAGCTTATCAAGCAGCCTACCAAAACGCAATGTCCCTCCCCGGCATGACCCCCGAATTAGCTGCGGCTCAAGCAAGCAAAGCTATGCAGGCCGTAACAGCGGAAACACTAGGTCCTAGCATGATGCGGGCATATGGCCCTGCCGCCGCGCTGGGTACAGCGGGTGCCGCAGCCGCCGGTTTCTTTGATGCACCAGAAGAGGAGCCGGAAGAAGAGCGTTTGAGCGTAGAAGAATATTATCAGCAAGACCCGAGCCGCTTCGGCTTGTCTTCTTTCCAGAACTACACCCCGCCAACAATGTTGTACCCGGGGGCACGGCCTTCCCCTTATGCTGACGGCGGCCAAGTTTTCCCGCGTCGTAACGGCGGCATTATGCCAAACGAGGGCATCCCGAACCAAGACAGTGTGCGGGCAATGCTGATGCCGGGTGAGTTTGTAATGACCACTGATGCGGTTCGCGGGCTAGGAGGCGGAAGCTTAAACAATGGTATTAACAACATGTACGACATGATGCGTAATCTAGAGTCACGTGGAAGGGCGTTTGCATAATGGCTACTGATACCCAGATTCAGATTATCCGGGAAGACCCGGATATTGAAGCCTACCGGCTTGGATTAATTAAAGCTGCAAAAGGCCTCGCCGACACCCCAGTCACTCTGCCGACACAGCAGGTAGCCGGTCTCACCAGTATGCAGCAAGAGGCTTTGCGACGCGGGCAAGCGCAAGCGGCTTCCGGCATTGGCGCATACGCCCCTTATATGGCACAGGCTTCCGGCACTTTGACCGCCGCGCAGCAAGCTTTAGACCCGTCATCTTTGTCTACATACATGAACCCGTATCAGCAGTCTGTCCAAAACGAGATTGCTAGGTCTTATCAAATTCAAGCGCAGCAAGCCGGGTTAGGCGCAGTAGGTCAGCCCGGCGGGCCTTCCGCTTACGGCGGATCCCGTATGGCTGTCCAACAAGGCGAGATTGGCCGCAACATGGCGCAGGCAATGGCGCAGGCCCAAGCCGCGGCGTTTGAAAACGCACAACGCCAGCAGCTAGCACAAGGCGACGCGCTGGGAAGAGTTGGTCTACAGCAAGCTTCTCTTGGCGAAATGGCACAAGGCCTTGGCCAGAAAGAGACCTCTTACCTATACGATTTGGGCAAGCAGTTCCAAGCGCAAGACCAAGCCACTTTGGAGGCGCAGCGTCAAAGCAATATGGCGCAGCTATACGAGCCGTATCAGCGGTTGGGCTTTTTGTCAGACATCTACAAAGGTGCTCCGACTACGCAGCAAACACTTACATCCGCCACATCACCTAACGTATCTCCGGCGCAATCCATTTTGGGTATGGGCATTGCGGGCTTATCAGCGTATGCTGGAGCACAGAAAGCAGGGTTATTCTAATGATGAATAGAAGCATAATGGATCGTCAAATGTTCGCCTCCGGCGGCCCGGTTTACATGCAGGAAGGTGGTGCACCTATGGACGCGGGCATTGCTGCCGCAGTTCCTCCTGCACCTATGGCGCAAGAGCAAATTGACCCGGCTATGCTTGAGTCAATGCTGACTCAAGCGTCACAAGGCTTGGGTGACTTGGAAGAGTCCGGCAGCTTTGAAGAAATGATGAACATGATGCGCGGAGATGAGGCCCCGATTGAAGCTCGCCGCGAAGAGCTTGCTGGTTTGGTTGGCCCGGAAGATGCCGCGCAAACCCCTGAGTCTGTTTTGGCATTGGTGCAGCCCGTTATCCAGCTAGCTTCTGTGGATCAAGGCATTGGTGAGTTGGCCGCGGAACAAATGACGCAGCCAGTAGAGGGCGCAATGGCGGAGGGCATTATGTCAACCGTAGCTCCTCCTCCGCAGCCCGCGGCTCCCGGCCCTATGATGGACCCCGCAATGATGGGGGCTGGGCAGCAACCACCCGTAAATTTTAACCAAGGCGGGCTGGTCCGCCGAGGCGACAACCAGCCGGTTCAATACTTTGAAAAAGGCGGCGAAACTCTAGCAGATGAAAAAGGCGGCGAAACTCTAGCAGATTTTCAGAAAATGCTAGGCGTAAATGTTACGTCTCCACAAAACTTGTCTCAAGCGTCTTCTCTTGCGGGGACAATACCGGCGTATGAACCTAACTATGACGAGCGTGTTCTAACTGCGGCCAAAGGCGCGGAGGCCCGTTATGTAAAAGCAGGGTTAGGGTCTGCCGAATCACGAGCCGCGGACCTTGAAGAACAAAAGCGCATGACGCAAGCCCAGATGCTGTTTGATATTGCAAACACAGCATTAACTTTTGCTGCGCCTATGGGAGGCGAACGGCGCGGGATGAGCCCAGCAGAACGCTTGGCTATGGCTGCTACGCAAACAAAGCTACTGCCGACTATCGGCGCACGGGCTCAACAGCAACTTGAAGCAAAGAAAGCTGCGGGCAAAGAAGAGCGGGCACTCAAGCTTGCTGCGGTACAGCGCGGCGAAACACAGGTTGATACTGAAATAGCTGCGGAACAGGCTTTAGCAATAGCTAAAGCGAAGAAAAAAGATAAAGAGTTTAAACCTATGAACATAGTTATTCCGGGCGGAGTAACCGTTCCGTTTAACGGTAATTCTGTTGAAGAGGTAGAACAAGCTAGAGCTTACATAAACAAATGGAATGAAGAGAACCCCGATCAGGTTAAGGCGGGCAACGTCGCTAAAATGTTTAACGTAGGAACGGAACCTACTAAGACAGGAGAGGCCGGAACAAAAAAGACCTATACTGTAACAAAGCCAATTGTGTTTAAAGGTCAGAAAGTTCCCGCAGGAGATGAGATTACAGTTAGTTCTATTGAAGCTAACTCAATTACAGGTTTTGCCACTTCGACTAGACCGTATACAGCACCTGCTGCCCCGTCATTACAGAATGTAAAATTTCCTGATGGCACCAGCCAGACATTTACTACGGGTACTGATGAAATAGCTAATGCTATCAAGCCTAAAAAAGACGGTGGTTTAGGTGGCGTGTTGGCGGGTAAAGCCTCTGTAAGCGAAGACGGTGTTATTAACTTATACATTCCTAATGAAAATGGCGTTAATGGAAAAACAAAGGCATTTAAAGAAAACTCCAAAGAGTTTTGGGATGCGATTGGTAAAGGCGCATTATATCAAGGCGCTTACACCCCGGAAAATCCAAAGTTACAAGTATTTAGAAAAGATGACGAGATTAAAACCGTACCTGTTGGAAGTAAAGACTACTATGAGCTACCCGGAAAGGGTTGGAATCCGGGTGCTATCGTTTCTGAAACAAAGCCAGAAACAGGCACCTCTAACGTAAGAACAACGGCTCCTGTTAAAATAGGTGAGATAACTATTCCGGGTGGAACGGCTGTTACGTTAGGCAATCAACAGATTGCGGATGTTTTAGACGCGCAACCGGGTGCCTTTGAGCCTGTTGCAGAAAAAGACAGAAACAAGCCCGTATCCCCATTTGATTCTGGGTCCGCTGGAAAAGCCCTTAACTATTTTGTAACGGCAAAGGTTCCGGGCACAGATACTTTGGCACTAGACGCCTATGCGGACGGAGCAGATGACCCGATATTGGAAGCTCAATTCGCAGCGTTTACAAAAGTTACCACAGACGCAACTGGAAGAGCTCAGAAAAACGCTCTGCCACCATTTGTTGTAGACAAGATTAAAACGCGGGTTCTTGCTGGGGGTAAATCCCCTGTTCCGTTAAACACGTTAGGCTTAACGAGGGCTGAAAAAACTCGTTTGTTGCCGAGTCAAGATGTCCCACTTATTAATCCCGTCACCAAAAAGGTTAACATCGAAAGAGCTTTAGCTGACGGAACCTTTATTATAGACATTGGTGCCGATTTAACTCAAGCGACCGGCTTTACAAGCACCGTGGACCGTGTTGCCAATGCTTTTGCGAATCAATTTGGTAAAATAGGCATTGGACCCGGTTATGCTGGTGAAGAATCTCTTTTGACTACTTCGGCAGATGTGCAACTAGACGAACTGGCTAGACGAACTATTGCCACTTTCCGTCCAGATACTCGCATATTTAAATTAGACGTTCAAGGTTTAGAGAGTTTAGTAAAAGGCTTTAGACCCGGCGGGTTTTCCTCGGACCAAGGCGCTTTAGCATCTTTGAAAAAGACCAGAGACAGTTTAGCTTTAAATTATAGCAATGCTCTTGACGATTTACAAATGCACGACGAGGTTGCAGGGTCCTTATCCCCCAAAGACTATGGAATAGCCAGAACAGCAGAGAGAGATTTACGCCAGTTGATTGCAGAATACACAGCGGCTATTGTGGCGTTTGAAACAAATATGAGGCCGGGTGGAGCAACAAGTGCGGTTTCAACCTCGTCAAATATTACACCGACAGTCACGAGCACTTTACCTCGTGCGAGTCAATTTCCACCCGGACCTTAGGAGCTTTACGTGTCTGATTTAGAAATAGATAAAGTAATAGTAACTCCGGAATATATTGACGATTTCCGGTTACAGTTTGGCGAGGATGCTCCTAACGCTTTTGCGGCAGATTTAGTGGGAACTTTTCAACAAGATTTTGCAACACAAGTAGCTGATGATCCAAATTTTTTAACTTTGGAAAGTATGAAAAACGGAACAGCAGGTTTTTTTGACAAACTTAGTCCAAACTATACGTTGCCCGTATTAGATTCCAGCGGTGTTGAAACACAAGTACCTATTCGGGATTTAAACGCTCAACAGAGAAAAGCTTTTTTTAACACAGACGATGCGGTATCTGCTTTTTTTAGTAACGCCGAACCCGGCTCCTTACTTCGCAGTGGTCTAGGTGAGTTTCTAAAAACTGCTCCTAGTGTAGCCGCGGGGGTTGAAGCGGCAAAAGCTACGGCGGCTAGAACTTTTCGTACACCCCCTAAGTCTGTGCCGGGATTAGTGCTAAGAGCCGCACCGCCCGCCGCCGCTTTCATTGCGGGCAGTATGTTATTGTACGAGGGAGCAGACTCTTTAGAAGAGCTTGCCTTGGGACCGGATCAAGTAATTCTTCCGGGCCACAAGTATGCCCATGAAATGGCAAGAACTGGAGGCGGCGGAGCAGCCGGTATTCAATTTCCATTTTTAATGAGTAAAGCTACTAGCTCTGCCGCAAGAAACGTCATAGCTAATTTAACGGAAGACGCACCGCGGCCCGCGGCTCTTCGTTTTACAGCTACTTTAGAAAAAATGATTGAAGACATGGGGGGACTTGCAAAAGGTTCTAAAACAGGAGCGGGGTTGACCATAGGAGCCGAAGGTGTTGCCGTTGGTGGCGCATCAGTAGGAGCGGGATATGCTGAAGACGTTTATCCCGGTCAAACAGGCCCTAGACTTGGTTTTGAGCTATTAGGCGGCATGACTTTTGCTTCTTCTTTTGGAAGACTTTTGCCTAAAGCTGTAGCTGGCATTAGAAGCAGTGGCGATGAAAGCGACAAATTTCTTGAAAAGATGATGACGGGCAAACAAGAGAAGCTGTTTACCAGAATTAAAGAGCTATACATAAAAAACGAGGGTAACTACGAAGGCATGATGGCCGACTTAGACAGTCCCGAAACAAACGCTATTTTGAAAGAAATTTTTCCTGATGTTGATTTTACCGCGGGTCAAAGGCTTGACGACAACACCGGTATTATTATGCAACTTGAAGCTAAGATGGCGGGAGAAACCCCTGATTTAGCTGCTGCTCGTCAAGTATCTCACCGGCAGGCAAAAAGTTTTTTTGAAAAATGGATTGATGGATTAAATTCAGACGGTTCTCCAGAAGCTTTGCGGACCGCAGCTATTTTAAGAAAGAACATGTTTACTGATTTACTGCAAAGGCGGCTCACTCTTGCCGTGGATGCAAGGGTCGCCGCTCGTAACCGTCTTCTCACCGGTGACGAAGCAAACGCACGGCCTCAATCTCAAAAAATATTTGCAACACAACTTGCCGATACTCTTGACACACAGTTAGAAATTGCTAGACGAATGGAAGGAAAACTTTGGAAAGACGTTGGCGGATTTACCGTTTTTGAGCCCGCAGATATTATTGACACTGATTTTACGCCTGCTTTCATACTTAAATATGATGAGGTGTTTAACGATTTGTTGCCGAGGTATCAAAAAAAGTTTATTGATTCGGCCCCTGAATTATACAAAACTGTTCAAGACATGAAAAGACGTTTAGGGCTTGATATTCGTGATGGTATTAAAGAACAAAACAATATTATAGCAAGCGTAGACGCACAAGACAGCGGCCCTGTTTCTTTAATAAGAACTCAAATAGAGAACAACATTAGCGGTCAGCCCCTTCAGGCTCAAATAAACCGTATGGACGAATTAATCGCTGGTTTAGAAAACGGTAACTTTAAAGGAGATCCTAGGTTTAATCTAAGAGACCCTGAAACGGGTGCCGGGGACATGGAACCTACAACTTTTTCCGTTAAAGGGACCGAAAAAGAAAACTATCTTAAAGTAGCTAGAGCTAAAAAGAAGCTTTTAGAGTTAGAGCAAGCTAGATTAGACCCTTCTCGCGTTGAACCAGTGAGCGCCACTGAACTAGTTAAACTTCGCAGAGAAGTACGCAATGACGCAGTAAACTTGTATTCTGGAGCGACAACTAAACTGGGCACTGCAAACCAAGCTCGCCAATTTGGAGAAATCGCCGAAGCTATTTTAGATGATTTAAACAGCGTTCCTGACGGGGCAAACAAAGCCTACGATCTCGCTAGAGCTTATTCTTTCGCACTAAACGAAGTATGGACACGATCTATTGCAGGCAAAGCTCGTGCAAAGACTGCAATGGGTGCAAATCGAATACCTGTAGAATTGTTAACTCAACAATTCGTTAGAGGAAACCCGGACGTTACAGACCTACGTATTCAAGAGTTACAAGGCGTAGCTGAGTTTGCCGTTGAGCAAGGGTTTGAAGGTGCAACCGGTGTGTTCACAACTCTTAATAACTTAATGGAAGGTGCCGTTAGAGCGGCGCAGAAAAAAGTTATGAACTTTGAAACAGGGCAGGTAAACGCCGCTGCTTTAGAAGCTTTTAAAAGAGACAACGCTGATTTATTAGACCGGTTTCCAAATTTAAAAAGTGATTTAAATGATGTGGTAAGTGCTCAACGAACCTTTGAAGCTTACGATGCTAGAAAATCTTTTGGAAGAGATCTTGCGAACAAACAAAGCTATTTAGCGGCATTGATTGGTAACACTTCTCCAACAATGGCTATTAGCGAAGCCCTAAACTTTACACCTAAAAACGCTCAACTAGCAGACCCTGTTGGTGGTTTACGAAGATTGTTTCGTTTGACCAGTGTTAAGTTTAAAGGTCCTGACGGAAAATTGTTACCTTTTGAAGAGCAACAGAAAATATCGAAAGGTGTTCAAGAGGGGTACTTAAACGCTATTCTTCAACACGCTGCAATGAAATCGGGCATAGAAGGTAAAACATACGATCCTATAACTTTTCATAGAACACTTTTTGCACCATTGCCCGGACAGGGCGCAGGCAAACGCTCTTTAGTAGATTTAGCCGAGAGCTATGGTATAATGGATGAGCAGCAGATACGCAGAATTAGAACTATATCTAATCAAATGGTAAAGTTAGCCGCTGCGGATGCCGCTGGAAATTTAGATGATCCGGAGCTAATTAAACAATCTGGTCCTATTTTTGATTTCTATTTAGGTATGATGGGTCTTGCTGGAGGCACAAAGGTTTATCAAGGCCTAACTGGAGGCACCGGAGGCACGGCTTCGATTAGTGCTGCGGGATTTGGTAAAAACTTTATTTTGGATTTATTTAAAAATGCGCCCGCCTCTAAACGAGCAGAAATGCAAGCTTTGGTTTTTAAAAATCCAAAAATGGCTGCGGCTCTTATAGATTCGCCAAAAACTGAAAAAGAAGTATCTAGGCAACGCGGAAAGATACGAGCCATATTTGAGGATAACGGGTTTAAAATATTTGGTGCAAATTTACCGTTTGTTATTAGAGAAGCTGGAGAAGACGAAGATGTCGGGACAGGTCGCACGACGCCAATTCCTACACCACGAGGCATGTCTGTAAGCTCTGTCACACCAACAGCTATGCCCGCACCACAACCAGTTCCGGCGCAACGAGTTGCACCTCCCACCAGCACTCTTGCGTCGGCCACACCCGTGGCACCACCGCCCGCGGCCAGCGGACCGGTGAACCGTCAACAGTATGCGTCTCTGTTCCCCAACGATATTGCCTCTGGCATGATCCGTCAGCAAGGAACTGCGCTTATGGCCGACGGCGGCGCGGTAAGACACTTGGCCGCGGGCGGCCGGGCTGATGGCCCCGGAAGTGAGTCTGAGGGGCACTCCTCGCACGGTTTTGGTGATTCTAATAGTAATTCAGGTAATCAAGATCGGTCTATGACAGTAGAGGAGCGGTACAGGGATAACTCTAACCGGATGAGATCAGATGTTATGGCGACTAATCGTGCCGCGCATTCAGGTATTATGGCGACTAATCGTGTCGCGCCTTCAGCGATAACCTCGCCAACCGCACCCGGGCCAACAAAAGCAGATGTTTTGGCCAGCATTCAAGCTGCGGCAGCGCGATCGCTTGCGACAAAAGATCTTCCGGACGTGGTCGGGGATTTCAGAAACCAGCTAGCCGCAGGACAGTTTGCCCAAACTAAATCGTCCGTTCAGCCCGCACAAAATGTAAACCCGACCACAGCTAGTTTGCCGGGACCTCCTTCAGGGCTGTTTGGAATTAGTATGCCAACTATAGCTGCGCCACAAACTCCTATAAATAACGTGGAGTTATCAGCTCCTCCGGTAGGGCAGTTTGATATTCCAATTGGGCCGGGCCGGTTTGCTCCGGGTTATAACCCGGCGACAGGCGCTATAACCGGAACATACTCCGTACCTTTCGCTAAAGGCGGCGTAGTACAACAAGGTATCGGCAGCATGTTCCGCAGGGTGCGTTAGACCAACCAGTCGCGAACCTCTTCGCCCAGAACTTTTCCGGCAAGGTCGATCTTGCCACGCAAAGCTTTTAGTATTTTTTCGTCAATGGTTCTGGGCGACACAAGGTCAATATACGTCACTTTATTCTCTTGACCTATCCGGTGGGCACGGTCTTCGGACTGTAATCTTATTTCCAAATCATAGCTGTTGGAGTAATATATCATCGTGTTAGCCGCGGTCAGGGTGATCCCGTAGCCCCCTGTCCGCGGTTGACCGACAAAGAAACGAAGCGAGCTGTCTTTATCTTGAAACTTGTTGACAATCTCTTGCCGCTCATCTTGCGGCGTAGCTCCGTAATAGGTTGCGACCGCTTCGGGCCCAAAGCGATCGCGCAGGGCCGAAGATACCTGTTGGATGTCGTGTGTATACGTCGCCCAAATGATAGCTTTTCCCTGTAACTCGTCTACTACTTCCATTAATTCCTTTAACCGATTGTTATCCAGCTCTTGGATTTCTCCTTCGTCAGGCTGTAAGAAACCACAACATATTTGTTGTAAGCGCATGATCTGCGTCAAAACACTCGCCGTTGTCGCAAGCTCGCCGTTTTCCAGTTTGGCCAGCGCAAGCTTTTTCATCTGAGTGTATACACGTTTCTGCTCATCTGTCAGCGCCACGTCTCTTCTGATGTACATCTTATCGGGTAAGTCAAGACAATGCTCTTTTAAAATGCGGTTACTAAAAGAGTCCAGCTTCAGGTTGAGTTCGTCCAACCGTCTGTAACCGACGATCTCCTGAAAAGCACGAGACCCCATCGTGCGCTTTTGAACAAGCGCGTACCGGTTTTGAAAAGAATAGTAGCTATTAAACCCCAAAGCGTCCGGAGACAAGAACGAGCATTGGCTAAATAAATCCATTGGGGACTTAGTAACAGGAGACCCCGTCAGGATGCGCTTATACTTAGCGTCTTTTGCCAGCATTAAAATGTTTTTAGTGCGCGTAGCTTTGCGGTTTTTAATCGTAGTGCTTTCGTCCACGATCATAATATTAGCTGGGTTTTTGCATAGAAAGGCGTATGCGACTTGGGTGCCGCGCGGCGTTGACAACGCTTCAATGTTCATAACAAATATTTTTATGCCGTCAAAAGCGTCATATACCAGCGCCTTCATGTTTTCCTGAAAAGTTTTTGAAGTAGATGGCGTCCACCGCACAACACTGCGCTTAATGTCATCAGGCAAGTGCGTAGGTATTTCCCCTTGAACCCAGTTGTCATACACGCCTTTAGGCGCTAGGATCAAGGCCGCGTTGATTTGCTTGGCTTCATATAAAGCGCCAATCGTATCAATAGCCACCTTTGACTTACCCGTGCCCATCTCCATAAACAGCGCGTAATAGTCCGCGGCCCACGAATCTTTTAAGGCCGTCATTTGATGATCAAATGGTTTTGTTTTGAATTTATAATCCCGCATAACTTTCTCCTTGACTATGCGAACATATAAGAATATATACGTGGAGTCAAGACCGGAAACGTGTCTTTAAAAAAGGAGATTGCGATGAGCAATATATTTGACCAAATGGAAGCTGACTTTGAAGAAAAGCTGGCTTCATCAGTTGAAAAACTGGACCAGAGCGACTTGACTACCGTCGCTGGAATGGCAAGAGCAATCCGAGATCAAGAAGAAAGCGTAGCCCAACTTGAGCAAAAACTCAAGGAGGAGAAACGTGCTTTGCTGAAGATGACGGATGAAGACTTGCCGACAATGCTGGCAGAAATCGGTTTGACCAGCATGAAGCTTGATGACGGTTCTGAAATCTCAGTCAAGCCAACCTACGGGGCGAACATCCTCGTGGACAATCGTCCGGCCGCTTATGACTGGCTTCGGGAGAACGGGTATGACGACATCATTAAGAATACCGTTGCTTGTACGTTTGGCAGAGGGGAAGACGATAAAGCGTCTGCCTTCAAAGCCTTTGCGGAAAAGGAGGGTTATTTTGCGGAGCAAGACACGGGTATCCATCACTCGACGCTTCGTGCCTTTGTCAAGGAACGTGTTGAGAATGGTGACGACTTCCCAATGGAGTTATTTGGAGCATACGTCGGACAACGTGCCATCATTAAGAGGAGTAAATAAAATGGCTGAAAAGAAAACAGAAGTTGCAGAAGCTAAGTCTGCTGAAATAATTCAATTCGATCCTACTATGTTTGAGGCAGACGCAGGCGTCGGTCTCGAAAATATGGGTCAAGACGATCTTGCGCTACCCTTCCTAAAGATTTTGGGCGGCATGAGTAAAGAATTGGACAACTTAGAGGAAGCGCGTAAAGGCGACATTTACAATACCGTCTCTGGGCTCGTTTCAAAGGGCAAGGACGGGCTTAACGTCATTCCGGTTGCCTACCAGCGCCGGTTCATTCAATGGGCCCCACTGGGCGAGGGAACGGGCGCACCGGTAGCGATTTATTCGCCCGGAGAAAAGAAGCCCGAAACCAAGCGCGATCCCGGCGACAACCGTGAATATGTACAAGACGGCTCTGGCCAGTACATCGAAGAAACGCATCAGCATTATGTCATCGTCGTACATGATGACGGCTCGCTGGAAACAGCTCTTGTTGCGATGAAATCAACACAGTTGAAGAAATCACGCAAGTGGAACAGCATGATTTCCTCACTTACGCTGCAAGGCAAGAATGGGCCGTTTACACCGCCACGTTTTAGCCACGTGTACAACTTGAAAACAACCCTTGAAGAAAACAGCAAGGGTAGCTGGCACGGGTGGGAAATGAGCCGTGTTGGCCCAGTCGAAGATGTGTCCACCTACAACCGTGCTAAAGATTTTGCGAAAAGCATTATGGACGGCGAAGTTGTTGTAAAGCATCAGGACGAAAACGCGGGCGGGGACAGCTTCTCCGACGACGTACCGTTCTAACCAATTGGGGTGACGTTATAACGCTTTAACGTCACCCCTTTTGCTTTTTGGGGGCATCATGTCAGTAGAAAAGTTTTCCGCCATATTTAACGGCCTGCAATTGGCCTACGGCACATATAAAGTAGAAAAAAAGCAAGCGAACGGGAAGAACACCGGACGTGCGGCTATCGTGCGCGAACCACGGACCACGGACCTGTGGGAAGGCCACCTGTCTGGTAAAGGGCGGGGTATAGGAATTATACCTATTAACGAAGACAACCAATGTGTTTGGGGTTGTATCGACGTTGACCAGTATCCGCTTGATCACAAGTTGCTTGTAGAAAAAATCCGGAAGCTAAAACTTCCGTTGGTTGTCTGCCGGTCAAAATCCGGCGGGGCACATTGCTTTTTGTTTACCACTGCGTGGGTGGATGCAAAAGAGATGCAGGATACCCTAAAGCAGGTGTCTGCGGCGCTTGGTTACGGCGGCAGCGAGATATTTCCAAAGCAGGTGAAACTGCACCTAGACAGGGACGACGTAGGTAACTTCCTGAACCTACCTTATTACGATGCGGAAGAAGGCCTGCGTTATGCCATAAAAGACGACGGTACTTCTGCCACGCTCGATGAGTTCTTTGAGCTATATGAAGCGCACAAGCAGACCCCCGAGCAGATTTTAAAGTTACAGATAAGCGAAGAGGTAGAAGGCGGCTCGATGAAAGACGCCCCGCCTTGTTTGCAGTTTCTTACCAAGAATAAAATTAGCGAGGGTGGGCGTAATAACGGCTTGTTTAATTTAGGCGTGTATCTACGCAAGGCTTACCCAGATAGCTGGGAGACAGAAATCCTAACGTACAACATGATGTATCTTGAGCCGCCGCTGCCGTTGAACGAGGTCAACATTGTTGCCAAGCAGCTACAAAAGAAAGATTACACCTACCGTTGTTCGGACTCCCCGATTAACGCGCACTGTAATAAAGAGTTGTGCCAAACAAGGAAGCATGGCGTGGGTTCCGCCATACAAGGGGCTACTATAGCTAATTTGCGAAAGTATAACTCTATCCCACCAGTGTGGTTTGTAGATGTGAACGGCGAGCCCTTAGAGCTGGACACAGAAGGGCTGATGAACCAGACCGCGTTTCAGAAGGCCTGCATGGAGCAATTAAACAGTATGCCCCGCACGTTAAGTAAGCAGGCGTGGGAAGTACGTATTAGTGGCTTGATGAATGAAATGAAAGCTAATGAGAGCGCGATAATAGACGTGGCCATAGAAGCAAGCACTAGCGGCCAGTTTTACGATTATCTGGAAGAGTTTTGCGCCCATATGCAAAAGGCAAAAGATAAAGAAGAAATATTGCTGAAGCGGCCGTGGACAGATGACGAAACAAATTTAACTTTTTTCCGCCTAAAAGATTTTGAGGCTTACCTGAAGCGTAATAAATTTTTCGAGTATAAGCCTTATAAGATAGCCCAGCGTTTAAGGGACATGGGTGGAGACAGCAAAGTTTTGAAAATTAAAGGCCGACCAGTACGAGTGTGGCAGATACCCGCTTATGAAAGCATGGATATAGAATTCACTACACCTAAATTTGGAGGACAAGGGGAGGCACCTTTCTAATGTTAAAAGCAGATGGATTTAACGACGCCTTTGTAGGTTTATGCCACCGCGCGGCACAGCCCGATGTTATTGCATATGATTTTGATAAATGCGTGGCAATCTTGTGTGAGCGTGACCGTATGGAATTCGATGAAGCGGTAGAGTTTATGTGGTTCAATGTAGTTGGCGCGTGGGTGGGAGAAGAGACCCCCGTGTTTATTAAGTTTATGGCTAACATAGAAGACATAACGGACGAAGAACATGGAAACTAAAATCTTTCGCATTTACGGTCCCCCCGGAACCGGTAAAACAACCGCGCTGTTAAACATGGTAGACGAAGCCCTATCCAAGGGCGTAGACCCGTCTCTAATTGGTTACTTTGCCTTCACCAAACAGGCCGCTAATGAGGCCACAGATCGCGCATGCAAGCGGTTTAATTTAGAGCCGTCGCAGTTGCCTTGGTTCCGTACTCTGCACAGCTTTGCGCTTCGCCTATCGGGCATCCGGCAGGATCAGGTTATGCAGCCAGAGCATTATGCAGAGCTTGGTAACGCCTTGGGGTTCGACCTTAACGTCGATAAATCAAGCCTGTCTGGAGAGGACGTGTTTGACCTAAAAAAAGACAATAACCCCGTCATCAACCTGATCAATCTTGCACGATTACGTAAGGTGACTCTTAAAGAGCAGTATGATCAAAGCAATATAGATTACCCGTGGAACACCACAAAGTATATCGCCGACGCGCTAATGGAATACAAGAATAGGTTCCAGCTTTATGACTTTACCGATATGCTAGAAGTGTTTGTACGAGACGCCGCGCAGTTCTGCCCACGGCTCGCGCTTACATTTATTGACGAAGCGCAAGACCTGTCACCCTTACAGTGGGATGTCGCCCACGTTTTAGAACAGCATTCTAATAAAATATATTGCGCCGGAGATGACGACCAAGCGATTTACAAATGGGCGGGCGCAGACGTTGAACACTTTATCGGGCTGAATGGCGGGTACGAGGTTCTAGAGCAATCCTATAGAGTTCCGTCTACAGTGCACCCATTAGCAGAACGCATTGTCCGCCGGATCGCAAAACGGGTTCCTAAAAACTACCTGCCGCGACCAGACAGTGGGCGCGTTGAGCGTATCGCCGATACCGGCTCTGTGGATTTTTCGGAGGGATCGTGGCTCGTGCTGGCGCAAGCGTCGTACTTCCTAACTGAAATCCAACAAGAGCTAAAAAGCCGTGGCCATTTGTTCAGTTACCGCGGTAGACGATCTGTGTCTGAAAGCCTGAGTGAGGCAGTCAATGGCTGGGAACAGTTAAGAAGGGGTAAACAAATTACGGGCAAGGCCGCACGAACCGTGTACAGTTATATGTCAGTTGGAGACAGAGTCAAGAGGGGTTTTAAAAAATTACCCGCGCTTGACGATGATGATATGGTGACACTCGATGAACTGATCGCGGATCACGGCCTTATTAAATTCGTTCCCGTAGCAAACACTATGGACTACATTTATAACTGTGTCTGGCATACTGCAATGGATAAGCTGCCTAGTACCGAACGCGCGTACATCACGGCTCTGTTGCGGAGAGGTGAGAAATTTAACGCCGAACCCCGTATAAATGTGTCCACGATCCACGGCTCTAAAGGCGGCGAAGCCGACAATGTGGTACTATTCACCGGTTTATCCCCCGCTGCGGCTAAAGCAGCCGAAACTTCCCCCGACGACATACATAGAGTTTTTTATGTAGGCGTAACCAGAACTAAGAAAAATCTTTTCTTAGTTGAACCCGAAGACACAACAAAGGCTTATTTCATATGAACAGAGAAGAAATTTTAGACACCGCCGGAGATTTAATTAACGGCGACCGTGCAAAAGATTATGGTGATGCTCATAAAAACTTTCAGGACATAGCAAAGCTTTGGTCTGTTGTTTTGGGAACAGAGGTTACGGAGCAACAGTTTGTGCTCTGTATGATCATGGTTAAGGCCGCAAGGTTGATGAAAACAGACCACGAGGACTCGTGGATCGACATTTGCGGTTATGCTGCGTTGGGCGGCGAAAACCTTATTTCCGATACTGAGCTTTTTTAATGGGGTTACAGATGACAATGTTCGGACCCAAGAGTGAATGGGTTCCACCCGCAGAGTTGCCTGACATCTTCGAGGCAAAGCAAATTGCTATTGACGTGGAAACCCGCGACCCCAATATCAAAACCAACGGGCCCGGATGGCCGACCGGTGATGGTGAGGTGGTGGGTTATGCAATCGCCGTTGCTGACTGGGCGGGATACATTCCAATCCGGCACCTTGGTGGCGGTAATCTCGATGAGCGGATTGTTAACAAGTGGCTTAAAAAAGTTTTTGAATGCCCTGCGGACAAGATCATGCACAACGCGCAATATGATGCGGGTTGGATACGCCGGATGGGGTTTGTTTTAAACGGCAAGATAATTGACACAATGCTGATCGCTTCATTGCTGGATGAGAACAGATTTAGCTATAGCCTAAACTCTTTGTGTTACGAGCTGCTTGGTAAAATCAAAACAGAGAAAACTTTGCAAGAGGCTGCCCGCGAGTTTGGGCTCGACCCAAAAGCAGAGATGTGGAAGATGCCCGCGATGTATGTCGGGCCTTACGCACAGAACGACGCGGAAATCACGCTAGAGCTTTGGAATTACTTGTCCACACAGTTAACGAAAGAAAACTTGTGGCAGATCGCAGAGCTGGAGCTTCAACTGTTACCGTGCCTGATCGACATGACGTGGCGCGGTGTCCGCATTGATCAGGACAGAGTTGAAAGAACACGCAACGCGCTTATCAAAAAAGAAAAAGAAATTGTCAAACAGATAAAGCACGTGGCGGGAAGAGACGTAGAGCTCTGGGCGGCAAAATCTATCGCTGTTGCATTTGATGGGTTGGGTATTCCATATCCTAAAACAGAAAAGAACGCGCCGTCGTTTACCAAATCGTTTCTGTCCGACCACCCGCATGAACTGGCACAGCTAATCGTGCAGGCCCGAAACCTAAACAAGACCAGCGGCACGTTTATTAACACGATTATGAAACACTGCCGGTCTGATGGCCGCATTCATGGGCACATAAACCAGATAAGATCAGACGATGGCGGTACGGTTTCGGGGCGCATTTCAATGTCAAACCCAAACTTACAGCAAATCCCCGCCCGCGACCCTGAACTAGGACCTATGATCCGGAGCCTGTTCTTGCCAGAAGAAGGGGAGCAGTGGGCAGCCATTGACTTCTCACAACAGGAACCGCGCATCTTGGTTCATTATGCACATGTATACGGCAAGTCCCGCGGAATGCAGATGGCTGGTGTAGAGGAGTTTGTTAATGCTTATAGACACGATCCTAATATGGATTTTCATACGATGGTTGCAGAAATGGCGGATATCCCGCGCAAGCAAGCGAAAACAATTAACCTAGGCATGATGTACGGCATGGGCGTGAATAAATTGTCCGACCAGCTAGACATTGACGTTGAAGAGGCCAAAAGTCTGGTTAAGCAATACCATGAACGTGTCCCGTTCGTTAAAGGTCTGATGAACGGCGTTCAGAAACGCTTGAACGACCGCAGTAGCAGTGGCTCCGTCCACTCTATCTTAGGCCGCAAGTGCCGGTTTGATCTGTGGGAGCCAGACACCTTTGCCATGAATAAGGCTTTGCCTTACCGCGAAGCGGTGCAAGAGTATGGAGAGACTACGCGGCTCAAGCGGGCTTACACATACAAAGCTTTGAACCGGTTAATCCAAGCATCTGCGGCGGACATGACCAAACAAGCTATGGTTAATTTGTATGAAGAGGGCTTTGTTCCGCTCATTCAAATCCATGATGAGATTGCCATGTCGGTGAAAAGTAAAGAAGATGCGGAAAGAGTTGCCAACATAATGGAAAATGCTGTACCATTGGAAGTACCCAGTAAATGTGACATCGAAATCGGTCCTAGCTGGGGAGAGGCGGTGTAATATGGCAAACGGGTTCGGAGTACCTTGGATTGACGCTATCCAAATCGTTCTGATGCTGCTTATTTTGTACCAAGTCAAAAAATAAAGCATACGTTTTCATACTTTCTCCCTAAACTACGGTTCTGTGCCCGTTCAGAGCCGTTTTTCTGCTTGTATTTCCGTATGTTCTCCTATATATTCGCTTACAAATGCCATATGTAGGAGCTCTTTATGGACATAACTAAATGGAAATCTGTTCTTGTACCGATTGAGGTATACGATCAAATTCGTAAAATAGCCAAAGCAGAAGGCCGCACAATTAGTGGTCAGCTTCGGATTATGTGGGAAGTCTACAAGGTAGCAAAGCCAAATGGCTAAACAAATTTTAGCTCATGTGGCTAAAAAACGTATCCGCCGCCCAAACCGACATAAAAAACGGCTAAACAAACGCGATAAAGTAAAAACCTTTTTCGGTTGACCTATTTTTTTATTAGTGGTATGGGATAAGTCTTACACATTTAATTGGGAGATTAGAATGGACTATTCAAAACTACTCGTTTCAACTATCGGCGATGTTTTAAGTGACGCCGAAGACCACGGCATGAAGCCGACGCCTGCTATGAAACGGCTCGCGGCCTACGGCCTTTTGGTTGAAGCTCAACTTGACGACGCCGAAACCGCTAAAATACCGGACAATGTCCACTTTACCCCTGACGGGGAAATGGCGTTCGAGTTCACTCCGGAAGGGGCGAAAGAGCCAAAAGTAAAGCGCAAGAACGGCCGTAAAAACTGCAAGCATTGTAGTACGCGGCTCACGGGTCTTCAGCGCGTCTATTGCTCTAAATATTGTTCCAAGCGCGACTGGGCAAAAAGCAACCCTGATCGGGTAAAGGCTCATTATGATAAACATTATAAGAAGTCAAAACAAAAGCTCACTTTGGTGAAATGAAAACTTGCCCTGAGTGCGGCGGGGAGGGACAATGTGAGTATGAAGTCTCAGTGTCCTCCCCAATGTCTTGGCGGGGCGGGTGGCTTGAAGACCGGTTGTTAGAGTGCGAGCTTTGTGGCGGATCAGGGGAATTGGAAGATGGTGAAGAATAGAGAGCTGAACTATCCCCCTAAACCTTTTGGTGACGCCGGTAAAGTGCAAGAACTGCTAAACAACAACCAGTGCCCGCGCTGTCGGACAAATTTACCACCAGTCGAAGTGCACGGTCATGTGCAATGCGCCGTGTGCAAACTTTATATCAACGAATGCTGTCAGGGAGAGCAATGTGATTTGCCCGAAGTGTGAGGGGAAAAGTAAAGTATATAATAGCCGACCTAAAAATAATACAATCCGTCGGAATAGAAAGTGCCTAGAGTGTGGACATAAATACACGACCCTAGAACTACTGGAACACCCCGCAGAAAAAATAGTGCGGCCTACGAAGCCAAAATTAACACTGGTTAAAAAGAAGAAACCGAAGCATAAATCGCGGTTCACGGACCTTGATTTTGATAATATGTCTGATGAAGAACTGGAAGCAGCTATCTACGAAGGCCGGTTATAGCGTTAGGCATTTATCCCACGACCGCGCTTCTAAATCATCTCTATCAAACTTTTGGGGCAGAAACCGCTTGGTTATCTGCCCCTTTAAACATCCCACTCTTTTAAAAATTACCCGCTCTCTATCCAGAGCAACAAACGCCACGATGTCGCATTCGTTTTCTGTCAGTGGCCGTTTCTTCCCGCCATGCGCTAAAGAAAACTGATACCCCTGCCCGCTGTGATTTCTTTTGTATTGGCTGGACTTGACCTGAACGCGTAAAAGCCCCTGTTCTGTACTGGCGACAATGTCCGTGGTCTCCATGTGAACGATCTCACATGTAATACCCAGCTTCATCAACCGAAGCAGACAAATCAACTCACCCATTTTTCCGGCTTCGACAGCTTTGTACATGAAATTTAGTTTATAGAGAATTTATTGAAAAAAAACATCTTTTTTGCCTATTTATATGTTGCATTTCCCATACAATCGTATATATTCAGCTTTGTAGAGCCCCCAAGTTCTACATTCCCGTAGTGAAAACCCCCAGAGTCATGCCTCTCTGGGGGTTTTCTTTTTCCTGTTGACAATATGTTGTCATTTATATTATATGGGAGGTATCTTATGCACTACGGGAGAACGACTATGCTTGTGTACCTTGCTACAAATTCTGTAAATGGGATGCAATATGTAGGGGCGGCTCTTTGCCTAAACAAAAGAAAGTCAGCGCACCTGAGTGCCGCTCGCCGCGGGCGGGGGAGCAAGAACAGCTTACAAGAGGCTATTCGCGTCTACGGCGAAGATAACTTCATTTTTTCCGTTTTAGACACAGCCAAAGACCGCAAAGACTTATCCAAAAAAGAACACCAGTGGATAGATAAATTAAACACGGTTCACCCTCACGGCTACAACCTGTTGCGCGGAAACTACAGCACGGATCTTAAAAATAACGGGAAATATGTAAGCGTTAAAGTAGATGGCCGGACATTTCCCACCATAAATGCCGCCGCTAAACATTACGGGGTGAGTGTGTCCAGTTTTAGGAACAGGTTACAACGTGGATGGACGCCAGAACAGGCGGTAGACTTAGTCGATCCACCCGAAGATTACCGCGAACAAAAAACTTTTGTCCCAATTACCATTGAGGGAAAAACTTTCAAGTGTAGCACAGATGCCGCCAAACATTATGGGATGGTTCTATGCACCCTGCGGCAACGATTAAACAAGGGCTACACGCCAGAACAAGCGGTTGGACTTGAGCCTACGCCGAAAAACCGCTTCCTACACCCCAACATGAACAGCATAACAATCAAAGGCAAAACCTTTGATAGCGAACGGCAGGCCTGCATCTATTTTAGTGAAAAACTCGGCATCAAAGCACGAACACTAAAAGCACGGTTAAAGAAAGGCTGGGACTGGGACGATGTCCTGTCCCCTGAAATTTCGCACCGCGCACGAGTGCCACGCAAAAATAATTACAAATATGTAGTCGGAAACAAAACTTATCGGACATCTAAGGAGCTTGGAGCGGCTTATGGAATTTCTGGAAGTTATGCGCGTGTTCTTATTTATAAGAATAAAGGTAAGACCTTAAATGAAATATTTTTGAAAGGAGACAACAATGAATAGATCAGATATAATTCAAGATAAGGTGCGTGAAATGGACTGGCAAACAGCCCTGACGCTGGTAAATACAGCAGTCGATCTCCACGCATCACGGATCGCATCTCTAGGCGAGTTCTCGCCAGACGCTGTTGACGCATCACTTAACGTGATCGCAGCTTGGAAAAGGATACAACGCGGATGAGTAAGATTGAAAAAGACTTCGATCTAGCCGGTGAAATGATCAACGAAGTCTTAGATGACTTTGAAGCCGGTAATCTAGACGCGGGAGCCGCGCTTGGCGGCGCAATGACCGCGCTTGTCTTTCGTATCATCCTATCCTCACCCGACGTTTCAACAGCTATGGGCATGATTACATCGTCTATGGCCAGCGGAGCGCAGCTCGCGGCACACTACCAAGACGCTATCGACGATGATGAAGTTCGCCATTGACAACTTTTTATTTATGTAGTATATGGGATAAATCGTATACATATAGCTACGGGAGATTGCTATGGAAGAATTACCACTTGACCACGAGCCTAGTCTGGATCATTGGGCAAAATGTATTGCCGATGATGACCTAGCCACTGGCTACCACACAAACTGGGATTATGCTTATGAGCAGGCGTGGCACTCATTGGATGCCGAATATAATTATAACTACGAATATCAATGGTAGCTACGGGAGATTGCTATGACATTTAACGCTAACGAACGCACCAGATATATCGCTAAATGCGCTGGTGTAGATTATGACGACCTGATCACACATCAGGACGCCAACCCCGCCATCACAATGTATCTGGATGACTTTAAAGTTATCGAGAACGAGCTCCGCGCTGCGTATATCGTAGGCAAAGCAACAAAGACCGCGGCTCACGGTTCTTCGAGCCTTATCGACAGCCTTGAGCATTGGGCTAAGTGTTTCAGGGATGGAACCTTGGACGACAGCAACGCAGAAGAAATTGCGTATTTTCTGGAAGACCATGCACATGGTCTGCGGACGTGGGAGG
>Ga0099847_1000154_pt1 | contig 21757 bp, 33 predicted proteins | sample CB_VirMetaG_2_FD_78178 | JGI IMG/M metagenome (GOLD analysis project Ga0099847, IMG submission 78178) | Freshwater to marine saline gradient viral communities from Chesapeake Bay - CB_1504_2 Viral MetaG | ecosystem: Environmental > Aquatic > Marine > Coastal | place: USA: Chesapeake Bay...
CTGTTTCACGGTTCGGTGAAAGCGTCCCGTTTTGTCACGGGTTGCTTTTACTTCCTCCGGTAAAACAGGAACTTGCCCGCCTTCCGAACTTCCCACTTGCCCTCTTGAACCATCTTATCGGCGCGGCTCTTGTAGGTGCTGCGCTGCCTTGACTTGTCGCTGGCCTCGTAAAGATCGGCGGCTGTGAACTCGCCTTCCTGCCTTTCCGCTGGCTCGATGTCGGCTAGCGCTTGGTCGATCAAGCTCAGAGTATCCCTTGCGGACTTAGCCAGTGGCCGTTTTCCTTTTTCACGTTCCATGCGTTCCAGTGTCCTGTTTTGGTGTTGATGTAGCCGTAGAGCCAGCCCATGCGCCACGATAGCTTGGCGGGTGTCCTGTCGGCATAAGAGAGCTTGTCGAGATCCGCCAAGCATCCGACCGAGAAACTTTGCGAACCCTCGATGTGGCGGGCGGTGTATTCGTCCGGCTTGTGAACATGTCCATGAATGCACGCGCCCCAGTTCTCGAAATGAGCTTTCGCGGGATACATTGTGGAGCGGAAGCCATGAATCAGAGCGGGCCACCTTCCGGCATTCTGAGGATCTTTGAAACGTGGTAGGGTATCCAGTTGATCTTGAGTTGCTTGAATCGCCGCTCGCTCGCTGCCGCCAGTTCCTGGCAGCGTTCGCGCAGGATTCCGTCTTGGCACTTTACCGTGTTCATCCAAATTCGGTCGTCGTGGTTGCCGAGCGTTAGGAAGTTCGGTCGGTATTTTTCAAGGAACTCCATGCCGCGTGAGTAATCCTCGCTTATGCCGTCCGCCTTGTCCTCCTGTGATGCGCCACGGCGCAGGCAACCGAAGTCCCAAACGTCGCCAAGGTGGATGCGGTGGTGAGGCTTCCATTCATCGCAGAACGCGAGGAACTTCCTTTCGGCTTCGGAGGATATTAGCTCCCCGTGGTTGTCGGTTCCTACGATGAATCTTTTGAAGCTCATTTGTCGTTGTGTTTGTCGGTTATGTCCTCAAGCCACCAAACCAGCGCGATCAAAGGAACGGCGAGCGCCCCCATTGCTAGCGTTACGTTTGCCAACTCGATCATTTATTTCGATGCCTTGTGGATCTTCCAAAGCAGACTGGCGATTGTCAGCAAGCCCACGAGGATGCCGATAATCAGGGATGAGCATCGCAGCCAAAACTCGATGCTCTCTTGCGTCGATGTAAGGACAGCGAGGATGTTGATTGTGACTGCGCCGAGTCCTTTGCAGATTTCCGGGTGTTCGTGGATCATGTCAGGCGTTTCTGAGGTAATTGAGGATCGCCCCGGTATAGGCGCTTGCGAGGCAGCGGGCGGTGATGGTGCGGCAGTCGCTTTCGTTGCTACCAAAGAACGGTTCCAGGATGATCGCGGGGCAATGCGTTAGGCGGACGAACTGGGCGCCACGGGATGAACTGTTGAGGGGTTTGACTCCGCGTGCCTTGATGGTCGGGAAGTCCTGCGTGAATCGGTCGTGGAATGCCTGCGCCAGTTTCTTGCCTCCTTTCGAGCTGTGCCAGTAAAGCCATTCGTGACCGTTGGCGGATGGGGTGGCGGAATTGAAATGAAACTCAACTGCCAGGGTCGCGCCCATAGCCTCGATCTGCCGTGCCGCGTCCATCATCGCGGTTGTGTATCCTCTCCCGGCGTATTCGGAAACGATGCGGGATTCCACGCCTGCGCTCTCCAGTAGGCTGTGCGTGTAAGTTGCGACTTCCATATTAAAGTCGCGCTCGTTTTTTCCGAGGTGTGGGGAGTATGCGCCGCCGTCATATCGCCCGTTGATTCGGCGGCTGTGGCCTACCGATAGCGCGATCATTTCACGCCCTCCACGATGATTGCCCTTGCTGGTGCTGTGAGCGACACGGAGCCGTCAGGGTGAAGCGTCAGCGTTGTTCCTGCGCACGATCCCAGCGCGAGGGCTGCGGCGATGGCTGCTAGGGCGAGGGCTGCTGTGGTGAGGGTCGTTTTCATTTGCGGTTATCGTTCCAGGGTTTGCCGCCGAACATGCGGACGGCTCGAAATACGGTTTGGCGCTTCCAGAATCCCACGCCCAGCCAGACCATGGCGGCGAGGAATATCCGGTCGGCTTGCTTGCGGGTGAATGGCGTTTCGGTGTCGCGGTAGATGAAATCGTGCAGCACGGCGGCGTCGAAGTAGTCGCCATCGAAGGGGGAGATACCGAGCGACCATGCGAACCGGGGGACAGATGCGCCGTCGCTGATCGTGCCGGATGGGATCACGCCGCAATGACCCGCGAATGACCAATCTACATCACCAACCGTGCGGATGATAAGACCCTGGCTGTTGCTCCAGCCGTGCTTCTCAAATGCTATGGGGGCGGAAAAGCTCATAACTTGCGAAAATCTTGGATTCGGCAGAAATCAATCTGGTTGGAGTTGTGGTAACTCTGGGCGACTCCCTTTTTTCCCATGCGGATCACAGCAAGCAGGTCATCGCCGTCGATGATGATTGAGGGGTATTGGATGCCAGCGGCAGCATAGTCCGCTGCTTCGTTGCGGGCGAAAGTCAGGACGCGCCTCCAGTAAATAAGGTCGCTCGACCGATCCAAAACAAGGAGGGTGCGGCGGTCTAGCCCGTCGCTGATCGGGAGGGAGTTCCGGGCTAGGAAGTAATCACCGGAAACTTCATCCTTCACGATCTGGAATTTGACGTTGCCACCATCGAAGGAATACCGCTTGGATAAGGTTAGGGTCAGGTCAACCCCTACTGTGCATTCTAGGATCTGACACACTTGTGTGGCGGAATCCACCCGGACGAATACGCGGATTTCCCCGGATGTGTCTGTGATGGCGAAGGATTCGCTAATTCCGTATATCCCGGATGGTGTTGTGAATTTAGCGCCAACCGTCCAGCTTTCGGCGGTCATCAGATCCCCCACCGGACATGAGAGCATTACGATCCCCTCCCAAGGCCATGTGTAATCCGAGTCCGCCACCATCAGCATGTAAAGCACCCCATCCTTTATCAGTGGAGGGAAAGGTGCTTGCCCGTAGAAGTGCGATGAGTCGATCACAACAGGCGTCCCCCATGTCACTCCTTCGTCGGTGCTTTCCGAGATCACCACCGATTCTTTCCATGCTGATACCCCGACTCGGTATAGTCCCTCGACACCTTGAATGAACGCTGGCATGTGCATCCCGTCGGTCGTTGCGATCCGCGACCACGTAGCGCCGTTGTCTTCCGATGCTACGACATGGGAGCGATCCGTTCTGCTGTTGCTGTTGGTGTGAGCGGACGCACCGAACTCATCGTGGCTGACAAGCAACTTACCGCTGGCCAGCTTGATTATGTCCGGATTCCCATAATAAAGGGTTGCTGGAGTTGGGCTGACAGCCACAGGGATGAGATCGGGGGCGGTCATAATCCGAGTCCGAGTAGGGCGTTAAGGTTCGCGTGGATCTCAGAATAGTCGGCGGAAACATCCTCAGACCAGAGGATGGCGATCTGCATATCCCCGGTAAATCTGGAGTTGCCCGCTTGGATGTCACCAATCGTAAATACCGAAGATTCGATGGTTGTGGCGGCCAATGGAGTGCTGCCCTCGGCTGTTTCAGATCCACCTGCGAATGCCTTCAAGTCGGTGGCTGTTTGGACGATCAGGAAGGAGTTTTTAACCGTGCTCGATGTTGTGGTGAAAGTGGAATATGAGGTTGGATCGACCCGCTTGAATACTCCGGCAGTTGTGGGGGTGAAGAGCGAGAAACTTGTCCGAAAGTTTGCGCTGTTGTTCTGTGAAACCGCCGCTGCGTTGGATGCTCCTGTCATTTTCCCTACCACCATGCAAGACCATTGCCCGCTGGTGATATGTGCGCCCGTGCCGACCAGCTTATCATCAACGCCATCGAAGGTGAAGCCTGCCGAGTTCCACGCCATCCCGCCCGCGATGGTGAGATTCATCGCCGCCTTGAGGTCGCGGACGATTGTGCTTGTGCCGTGGTTGTATGCGCTCTGCATCAGATATATGCCCTTGGCGTTCGTCCAGCGGTTCGCGGAAAGTGTCGTCCATGTCGATCCGCGCCGGGATGTGGAGGAAGCCGATCCTTTGAGCATCTTCACAACGTCGTCGATCACGAAGGCGTCGGCTCCGGTTTTTCCGGTGGCGTTGATGTAGGTGAGGGCGTTAGAGTCTAGGTCGGCGGATGCAGCCATGTAAATCTGCCCGCCGTTGTTGGTGATGAAAAGTCCTGGTGATGTGGTGACGCCGCTGATTTCATCTTGAACGAAATCATATACCGCCTTCACGCTCGGGAACTTCGTGTCGCTCGCCTGATCGGTGGTGATGCTGGTGGATTTGTTGGCGGTGTCTTCCTTGTCGGAAAACAGCGTGGCAATGTTCGCGGTGTTAGCGGAGACGTTGACTGACAGGGCGGTGTCTGCGTTCTGACGGTTGGTGGTTTCAAGGGTCAACCCATTATCAACGGCGGAAATTTGCATTTGCGCTGATTCTAGGGCTGTGGCGGCTGATCCGGCTGGGTCGTAATCAGACGGATCGAACGCTTTGACGGCGGCGAGGTTTGTCACCTCGTCGTCCATTAGGGCGTCGGCGGCTCGGACGTTGGCGGTGGTTACTGATGCGTCGGAGCCGTTGGAGCCGTTCGTGCCTGCTGGGCCCACTCCCGTATTAACGGTGAGGGTGCGGGATTCGCCGGATTGGGTGATGATGAGGGTTGCCATTAGTCTGTGATTTGCGGGAGGAGCTCCCAGTTTCCAGATAGTAGAGTGGCAACATTTCCGGCTGCGGTCGTTGTCTCCAAATCGTAGTTATGCAATCCAGCGGTAAGCGCAGCGGAAGTTGCTGCGCTGATTTCATCCATTGTGAATGCCCATGCGCCGGATGTGGTTGTTGTGATGGTTATTCCGGTTGTGTCTGAATCGAGATTTAGCGCAGTTGTTCCCTCTGAGTCCTTAATCTTGATTCGGACACGGGATAGCGTGCCTGTTCCACCATAGGCGAACTGCGCCGCAGGGTAGGTGTCACCAACGGTAACGGGCGGAAGATTATACTTCAGGGGGCGCAGATCCATAATCAGTCAAGAATGGTGTTCTGTAGAGTGATCGGCAGGCGTGTTGTCGCCGTGGTTGATCCGTTGACCGTGTATTTCACCTGGAATTCACACGCGGCGATTGATTCCGTTGGATTTGCAAGGAAGTAAGCCGATGCCGCTTCCGTGGTGAGATCGAGAGAGAAGGACGCATCCGGTGTCCCCCGGTTGATTGCGGCAGTCGAAGAGGCGACGTAAGCGCCCCCGTAATCCCCCTGAATCTTGACCCCTGCCAGCCATGAATCAGCGGGCGGAATCGGCTCAATCGAAGCGCCACGGCACAAAACGACAGAAATTTCGTAGACGCTGCCAAGCGTCAATACCGGCTCCATCCAAGGCGGGGAGGTAGATCCGGGCTTTCTAACCCAATCGTTTGCGTTCAGATCGAAGTAAAGCACAGGGATACCTTAGTAAACCACTCAAGATTGTCAAGAATCATTTAGGGTGGAATTTCACGCTTGCCTGATTGGGGTGATCGGTGGTATTTGTCCTGATTATGAAAACGATATTTGCCGCATTCCTGCTGTCCGTCCTGCCCGCTGCATCCGCCGAGAAATACCTGATTACCCAGGTTGTTGGGATGGGGAAAGGCACGCGCACAGTGAAGGTGATTGCCCGGGCGCCCGCATCCACGCATCTGACGGTTGAAACCTATACGACAACCACTGATGATAAGCCCAAGAAAAGGACGATTCCAGCAGGCCAGACGGTCACTTTCGAGTATAGCGCCCGAACCGATTACAGGGTGCGCCTGATGCACGGCGAACGGGTGATCGCGGAGGAAAGTTCCCGCAGCAAGCAGGGGCTTTAGGGTGTCCCCTCGTATGTATAGCTGCCACCAACAGGCCAGATGTCATCCTTCACAAACTGTTCCTCAACAGTGGCAATATCATCTGTGAGTGAAACCTCCGCAAGAACCATGGCGAAGTTTCTCCCATCGTCCTGGGGGTCATAGGTGTCCGGTGCGGTGGTCGAAAACACAACCGTCGGAGCGCCAGAAAAGACTTCCCGCTCGCTGATTAGCTGAATGCTACCGGGTAGCGTATCATCTGCCACGATCACAAGCCCGATGTCAGAAAGCGCGTAAACATATCCATCGCCCGTCACCGTAATCCCCTCTTCCCCTGCGTAGGAAAGGAAGAACCCCACAATGGAAATCGGGTCATTCAGATTACCTGTCCCGTTTGTCCGGTGGGTAGCCATACGCCCAGCCGATACATTTATGGTGTTGTCCCCATTGCTCAACACTTTCCATGGGTGTCCAGGAATCCCCCTTCTTCTCCTTATGGCTGAGACCGTAGTCCCCCCAGGGGTCTGCGTGACCCGATACCCGATACCGGGCTGGATCTGGTTGGATTTCTGCCCCCCGCTGACAAGGTTCAACCGGGATGCGGAAAGCTGCTCTAACGCGGGCTTCCCCGCCTCAAATTTTGGGAATTCGTTCATGCCGCTTCGTAAAGGTCTGGATCCCACCCGCCCGGGCCACTAAGTTGGTAATCTTCCATAATCGTCACAACCCCGGCTTGTTTCGTCCATGACACGCCGACGCAAAGGTAATTCTGTCCGGATGGCGGGGTCGGAGCTGGCTCCCCTGGAGTTGCGATTTTCCCCACCTGATTCATTAGCGCAGCTCCTGGGATATCCGGTGAAGCGTATGTCTTTTTATAGATGCCACCCGGCCTCAGGAATGACTCGATACCCCTTAGCTTCTTATCGTATAAGGTTCTCGCCGCTCCGGTGAGTGTGGATGGCGGGGGTTGTGCGTTTTGCAATGCTAGCTCAATAACCGCTAGATCCGATGGGGAAACAGGGGGATTATCAATCGGAACGTAGAATTTCGGATGGGTTTCAATCGGGGATTCCGTTGTTGTCCTTGCGAAATCGTGCTGTGCCAGCTCCTCCGGGTTGGATGCGAGAACCCCCTTGTAAATTGTGGTGATGCGGACAATCCCGCCCAGCTCCTGATCCAAGTCCGATTCGTAGCACTTTAACTCAGGAATGAACGGATGGGCTGAGAGATAGGCGGGGATCACCACAAACGCAGATTCACTTGTGCATTTATAGGTAAGTGATGCCGTCGCTGATCCGTCCGGGTTTAGGTGAAGCGGGCGCTCCGCCTGATAGATCGCCCCGGTTACGTTGCCGATTTTGATGGTTGCCATGGTATTATCTTGGGAGTAGTGCGTGGCGCGTTGGGTTCTTCTTTGATTCGCTGTGCATCGCCTTAAGCGTTTCTGCTGTCTGCTTGGTAGCCATCGCGGTTTGCATGGCGGAACGCTCCTGAAGGCTCATTCCGGCGCGTAGGAAGCCACCACCGCCGCCAACCTTGGCGAGACTATCCGCGATCACCTTGGAGGATGACCCGGAGAAGGAAGTCAGCACGGATTTTGCGCCGTCCTCGTCACCCTTTCGCTTGTCGCGCGACGCTTCCTGCATTTCGGTTCCGGCCTTAAATCCTTTCTCGATCAACTCCTGCAAACGCTTTCCGCTTTCGGTAGTGTCGAAGACGTTTCCCTTCTGGAAGGTGTTATCCTCGCTTGATTGGAAAAGCCCCTTGGCGAATTGCCCGAATCCCTCGCCGCTGCGGTCGGCCAGGGCTTGCCCAGATCCTCGCACATTGTTGATATAGTCCTCGGAAATCAACCCCTTGTTACCCTCCATCATTTCACCGAATGTTTCACGGTTGCTGCCGCCGATTCCAAGGAGCTCGGATGCGCCTGGGATTGCCTCGATTGCGGATTGAATCGCGTATTGAACGCCCGATGCCATGGCTGCCACAATGTAATTGACTGCCTCCAGCATCTTCGCAGAAAACTGGGCGGCGATCCCAAGGAATCCGTCAGTGATGCGGGAAAAGGTATCCTCGGAAAACAGGAAGTCCCATGCCTTGCTAAGTGCTTCCATGGAAACAAGAAACGCTTTTCCAATCAATGGCCCGATGATCCCAGCCACGTAGTTCATGCCGCCAACAAGCCAGTTGACCCCATCCTGAAACGCGAGGGTCAAGCCAAGGCGCAACACCTCCATCATGTCGCCATTCTTGAAGATGCCAGTGAGTATCGTGGCGGCCTTTCCTATCGCCCTGCCGAAGTCCTCACCGACCCCGGCAAGGTCGATTGCGTTCAGGTAGTCCAGCGCGGTCTGGAGCGGCAAAACGAATTGCTCCGTTGCGGTCAGGAAGAAGGTTTTCACCTTTGCACCGATGGCTTCCATCGTATTCCAGACGGATTGCAGCTTTTCGGCGGAACGGGTCAAAACCCCGGCTTGTGCGCCGTAGTCCGCCGCCGATGATTTGAGCGCCTTCGCGTAGTTATCGGCACCTCCGAAAAGTTCGGACACGTTCCGCCCCTCCTTGATGAAATCCCCAATATGCCCCCGCGCCTCCTCAGCGCCCATTCCTGCTTTTTCCAGAGCTTTCTGGGTGAGAAGCAAGCCGCCCGGATCGAATCCGCCCATGGCACGGGAGGCGCTTCGCATCTCCTTCCCGAAGTTGATCGCCTCCTTGACCCCATCCTTCAGGAAATCCCCGATCTTGTAGGCGGTGAATCCGGCTGCGAACGTCACCATGAGGTTCTTCGCTGTCTTTAATGCCTGATCAAATCCTGAAATGTTCAGCTCAAGATAGCCTACTGCCTTTGCATTGGTTGCCATTGGTTTTAGAATTTATTGGTTAATGAATCCGCAAGCTTGTTCAGTCTCGATTTGAAGCGTCCGCCTGTCGCCTTCTCCGCCTTGTCGGAAACCTTCTTGATCTGATCGACCTTTTCCGATTCCGCTGATTTGTTCGTGATCCAGATTCGGATTTTGAATTTCTCGCTTGTGATATTGGAAATGAACCATCCCCGCGCAAACGTGCCACGGGCGCGAATACGGCGGGCGAGTTCCTTTCCGGGTGAGATTCCGGGCTTACGCTTGATCCGCCCCTTGAGCCGCTTCGCTGTGGCCGTGATCGTCTCTGGAGTCGGCGCGATGATCCGTCCCTGTTTCTTCGCTTCATTCAGGAAGTCCTTACCTTGAACGTCGGCCATGGTCTTCCCTTTGGATGCCGCCTGATCGCGCATCTTGTCGAAAGCCCTATTTAGTCCTGACGGGTCAAATCTCATCAATCATCCTTATGATATCCTCGTCTGCGTCGGCGGGTTCGGTGTTGACGTTTTCCAAGCGCATGAAGGCGTGGCAGTAAGCGTTTCCGCGTGCCATCGGCAGTTCCCAAAGTATGAATTGTTCCGTCCATCCTGTGAATTTTGCAATCAGCGCTACATACGCCGCCTCGTCGGGCGGGTCTATTCGTTTCCCAGCGGGTCTTCCATCATGTTGGGATCGGATACCGGCTTGGCTTTATTAGCCTCACTGTGTTCCATGATCTCCTGAATGACGGTCTGCGCCTCCTGTCCGAAGTCGGCAATCTCCAGCTTCTCCTTTTCGATCCAACGGGATACGGTTTCATCAAACCATTCCGGCTTGCGGAGGGCTTTTGAGATTTCCGATTGGGGGCAGATTAGCCCGTAAATCAGGGCGGCCAGATCCCAAGGGGTGATCCTTGTGAAATCGACCAGTTTTGATAGGTGGAACTTGCGGGCGCGTGAGAGCGGTTTAATCTCAATACCCTTGAATTCCCATGTCTTGTGCAGTGTGTTGTCGTTCATAATTTATAGCATCTTCTTGAGAGTTTCCTTATCCTTCTTGCTGATACGGGGGCCAATGATTACCGTCCGATCCCCTTTCTCGATCACGCGCATCTCGGTTGCGCCGTGGTGGAAAAGGTGCAGGTTTGCCGCCCTGTTCTCCGCGAATCCCTTCATCCAATAAAGCGGGTGTTCGTGATCGAGCGTGTATTCCTCCCAATGACGCGCCTTGGAATAAGCGCCCATGAGTGTGTGCGCCCTGTCGTTTATCTCGTCATCGGTTACGTCATACCACCACTTGCCGGATGATACGTCCTTCCCGTTATATTCCCGGATTTCACGGGTCACGGGGTCAAACGAACGCTTAGGAATTCCGTATGCGTCGAGGATCGAGGCAAGGGTAATATCAACTACAAAGATTGTTCTCATATTTTAAGGGTGGTATTACGCGAACTTGTATTGGGTCGCGTTGGTTGTGATCTTGCGGAATTCGGTGTTGCCGCCTGCAAGTTCCACGTCGTCGCAATACACGCCGCCTGTGGTGACTCCGTTGGTGACTCCCTTGTTGGCGATGGTGAGAGCAACGCCAGGGGCTGCTGCTGCGATTCCGGTTGCTCCTGCTATCACGCCAGAAACGGACAGCTTGCGGAGCGGATTATAGAATGCGACAAGTGCAAAATCCCCTTGCTCGTCGCGGACTTCGTTCTTTTCGCGGGATACTTTGTCGGATGTGGTCTGGACAAGGATTCCGGTTTCTGCGGTGAGTCCCCAAGTTGCTCCTGTGGTTCCAATAGTGATTACGGCCATGATGTTTGGTTGGTTCGGTGGTGTTGTTTAGGTGTTGTCGATTGCCATGCAATAGACCCAGTATTTCATATCGTAAGCGTAAGACTTGGTTTCCGGCTCATTTGTCATCTCCGCGCTTGTCGGGTGCCATCCGTGGCAGTGGAAGTCATCAAGCCCGGAGAGTTTCGCGGCGGTGGAGTCGTAGGCGAAATTGTTGATTGCATCCAAAACGGCCTGGCGATCTTCCGGCGACGTCTCCTTGGTGTGGCTACGGAAAAGGATCTCGCCCGCAACCTTGAAAATTCCGCTTCCCGGCGTGATGTCCTCTTCCGCCGAAACGCATTTTACAACGATGTAGGGCATCTGCTGTTTCGTCTCGCTTTCGTCCGCGATATAAACGGGGATTGCGCCGACCTCATCTGCGATGCCTTCAAGATGATTCTGGAGGACTTCCTGAATGGCTAGGTTTGCTGCGTGTAGGATTTGCATGGTCAATCCCCCCTAACGGTTGCGATCAGTTCATTCCCATCCGCCGATTTGATGGACGATAGAACGATCTTGCTTTCCCATGACCCTGGAGTTGTTCCGGGCTGGGCTTTCTGGCGGACGGCGAGCTTGCTGCCGATCTCGATTGACCCCTTTTCGGTTACAAGGAAATGGACGCGCTGAACCGATGATTCTTCCCCGCCTCCATACGCACCATCCTCTTCGTTCAGGAGGTCGTCAATCAGCACGGAAAACGTCTTTGCTCCGATCTTGCACTCAGCGGGCATGTCGCGGGTGAATAGCTGGGCAAGGTCTGCCGCCATGTAGGATTGCATACTCACGCCACCACCTCCAATTCCCTTACTGGTTCGCTCAGGAAGCTATTCGCATCCGCTTTCGGGTTGCGCTGGGCAAAAAGTTCCGCGCCCGTCCGGTAGTTGTCAGGGTGGTTTTCCCATTCATACGTCGCATCCATCGGCACGCCGGGATTAAACATTGGGTGGTCGTGGTAAATTACGAACTCCGGTGCGTCGATGTATTCGCAGAATCCTTTCTGCCCGTCCCTGATCGCACGGAAACTGTTTTCAGTGTCAGGAAATACAGTGGTGTATCCACGATGGAAAAACCCGTTCTCGCCCGGATCGCGGCTTGCCTTAACCTTCATGTAGGCGGCGGTCAGGATCGAGTTGACCGAGATACGGTCTGCGCGGTGTCCGTCCCCACATGCAACAAAGACGGATTTCTTCGGGTCAGGGATCAGCTTTGCAAGCTCAACGTCCCAGCCGTCCGGCGGGTAGCAATCATCCTGCGCCTGGATGATGATTTGCCCCGTTGCCGCCCCTGCTGCGGTGTCGTAGTTGATCGCCGCGCCTTTCTTGTCGGTGACAGTGTGCTTGAATCCCGATAGGTATTTGACGCTCGGTTCATCGAAAGAATGCAGTCCGAAAATGTATTCAACGTTCTCTGGATAACGCGCGCGCGAAAGCCACATTTCACGGATCTGCAAAGCTTTTTCCGGCCTCCCTAGGGTGGCATGGATGAGGGAAAATGTCGGATGGCGGTCATCCTGATTCAGTTGGAACTCCAGATCGGCCTCTGCGGTGTCTCCAGTCAAACGCAGGCATTGGCGGTGCAGCTCCTGTGCCTTCCATCCATACCATTCGTTGTTCTGACTCCAATAGCTCCGGCTAGGCTTGGGAGTGGATTGGATGTGGCATGATAGCGTCAGCGCCGTATCGTGATCCTTGTCGATCAGCGAGTAACTGCAAAGCAACGCCAAAGCCTCGCGCCTGTCAGGCATGATTGCGAAGGCTTCGGCGGCGAGCTTGCGGGAGTCTTGCCCCGGTGTCTGTGCGAGATTCAGGAGGATCTCGTAACGCTCGATCTTTTCAAGTCCGGGACACGCGAGCGCGGCGGTTGCGTATCGGAGAAACTGGCGCTCGTCCCCGGTCTGGAAATACTCTTGCTGAAGGTAGAAGAAATTCCGCCAGGTGTCTCGGATCTCGTTTTTCAGGATAGCCACATTCCGGTTGTGCCCGCCCGTCTTTTCAGCCAGTGGTTCATGCAGGAAGATCGCATCCTTAACAATGCGGTATGTCGCATCCTGCGGGAATGCAAGCTGCTCATGGATCGCGTATTTCCAATGGCTGCCGATGGATGCTTTCACCATCCGCTCGCGCATGACGATCTGTTTATCACCGCGCACATGGTAGGGCATGATGAATACATCGTGGCTTGCGGATTCGGCGGCGGCTCGGATGGCCTCAGCGGCTCCGGGTGCGAGCTGGTCGTCAGCGTCCGCCCATAGGAGGTAATCGGTGACGTATCCCTGTGCTAAGTTCCACGCAGCTTGCCTTGCGTCTCCGAAATGGTCGGTATGCTTGAAGTCCTGATTCGCGTATCGAGTGGATGTTGAAACGAAGTCTTTTCCGAGAGCTTCGCAGGTCATTCTTGCAATCTCAATAGTATCATCCGGTGGCCCATACTTGGGGTGTCCAGATGCTTGAACCATCACGATTCGATCAACGGAGGGCGCGAACGAACGGATAAACCGCTCAATGATCGCTTCCTCGTTTCCAACGATGCAGGCTAGGGTAATTTTCATATTTTTGGGGAAAGGGTAGGGACGCGCCCGAAGACGCGCCCCAGGTTGCTATTATGCGTAGCTGGTTGTGATGAGTTCGCACGCGGTGGTGTCGATCACCTTCTCTGCGGTGTGCTGACGCACGCGCAGGATGTCGGAACGGCGCTCGTCGGAGCGGTAGGTTTCCGGGGTAAACAGGCCAGTGGTGTCCTTGCTCCATTGGATGGTGCGTCCGACTCCGCCTGCTGTGTATTCGCCGCCTGCGATGTAGGCCACAGCGAAGTAGGTATCGCTCCAGATGAACGAGCCGGAATAGGTCTGTCCTTTTCCGTTTGCGTTCTTCGGAGCGCGACCGACGAGGATGTTATCCACGCCGAGAGCTTGGGCAATGTCCGCATCCGATGGGATGAGGTATTGGCCAGCGCCCTTTGGAACAACGCCAAACACCTGGTTCTGAAGCAGTGTGGAACGCTTGATGCGCTCATGCACGTTTGCAGACATAATCACCGTGTTGGGGATATGTCCGTTCCTCAGTAGGCGGAGCTTTGCGAGCGATACGTCCGCAGGGACGTTGATCGTGGCAAGGTTGGCCTCGGTGTATGCGACAGACGCGGCAGTAGCCGTGAAGGTCGATGCGTTAAACAGTGCGGCAGCGATACGGGCTTCGTAGGAGATGCGGAGCGAACGCTCAAGGAGCTGCGCTTCCGTCACTTCCAGTCCGAAGAAACGCTCGGTTTCGGCAGCGTAGGCATCATCAATGACGCTTTCGAGGCCGTATTCCAATGCGTCAAACGTATCGGTATCATACTTGCGGTTGACGCGCTGGTATCCGTCGCCGTTGGCTCGGGGTTTCGCATCGCCATTGAGCAATTCGGCATTGCCGAGATTTGCCTTCATGTAGATGCCGCGTTTGACATCCTCACCCTTGACAGGGAAAACCTTGTCGCCGATGAAGAGTTCATTGCCCGCCATAGGGGCTTGCATCATCAGAGCGTAAATGTCGCTCCGTGGTGTTGCTTGTGAGTTAGTGTAAGCCATGGTCGTAGTTCAGTTGGTTGTTGGTTTCTCGATTGGTTAGACTTGCACGAACTCGGTCACGATCCCGTTGGATGCCACCGCCGATTCAAGGGCGACTAGGCGCGGGGTAGTAACCACACCGACGAATCCGCCCGTGATAATTCCGTATGATGTTCCTGCTGTAATAGCCGAACCTGATGCAGCTCCCATGAAGCTGCCGGGGGCGCTCCAGAGTTTGACGCTGCCGTAGTTTGCATCGGCTACGTCCTCTTGGGTGACGCCGATGCCCTTGGTGTTATCCGCTGCTGCGGTGATGGTTCCGTCCGCCTGAACGGTCACGATCCGGTATGCGGAGATCGCGCCCGAAGCGAGGAAGGACTTGAATCCGTTTTCGTTTTGACTGGCCATAATTTTGGTTGGTTCGTTGGTTGGTGATTATTATGCGGTTTTCACATTGCGGGATGCTTCCCACGCCTTGTATGCGTCGGGATGCTTGGCCTTGTTGGTTAGGATGTGACCCTCAGCCTTGATGCGGTCGCCGCTGAATTCCTTCTCGGCAATTTCAGCAACGTGTTCGCTGTAGGTCTTAATCTTGGCGGGGGCGGATGCGGGGACTCCTGGCTTGCCGAGCTTGGTAAGTCCGAGTTTTGCGGACATGGCCTTGATGGCGATTTCCGCGCCGCGCTGTGCAGCAAGCTCGATCTTCTTGTCGTCCTCGTCATTGTCGGAGCTGAGTTCGGATTTCTCCTCTTCCTCGCTGCCGTCTTCCAATTCGGATTTTTCTTCGTCCTTGGCCTCTTCCTCGGGTGGCGACTCAAGAGCCGTCAAGCGGGTGCTAAATTCCTCGAATTTGGACATGAGATCCGCGAGGGTTGGTTCTGTTTGTTCTTCGTCTTCCATATTGGTTATGTTGGTTTCTGTTTCGGTTTCTTCCTCAGCCTTCGCGGAGAAGAGAGAGCTATTTGCTGCTGGGTCATCCACCAGTGCGGCGGCAAGGACTCCATCGCAGCGGGACATGCAAACGGTTCCACGGGGCTTATCTTCGCCCGTGAACTCCATGCTGATCCCCATGTGTTCCGGGTTCTGATCCGCTATCTCAAGGATGCGCCCCCGGTTGCTTTCGGATTCATAAATATGCACATCGGCAAGCACCTTGTCGGCTTGCAGCGCGAAGTTATCCGCCCAGCCGATCACCTCGAAAACGCCGCTGCCGTGGTTGGCCTTCAGCTTGATCTTGCCGAGCTTTTTGCACTCCTTGAAAAGCTGCTCAAGTGTCACCTCATCAATGATTACCTGACGGCCTTTCTTGTCGAAATGACCCTTCGCATCGCCCATTTTCATCAGCGAGACGGAACGGATGATGCCGTTGTCCTTGTCGATCCGTGGGGATTCCAGTGCGGTGTAGAGCTTCATGGGTAGTATTGTTTCTGGATGTCTGCCGGAAGTTTGCTTTTCTGGAACTTGCCGCTCTCCACGATGTCGTAAGCGATGGCGTATGCCTCCTGCTCGGGTTTGCCGGATTGCAATAGCGCCTGGGTGAGTGCGTGGCGGTCATCGCGCTTCCTTGCCTTAACTGCCTTTGCTTCCGGGGTTGGCTTGTCGGATGATGGCTTCTTGTCATCACGCCGCTCCCTGCGTCCCTTGAGTTGGTCTAGTGCCACCTTGTGTTCCGTGAGGTAGGAGTTTGCCTTGTCGAGTTCCACGCGCAGGCGTTGGAGTGCTTCCGGGTTGCTTCCGTCCGCAAGATCCGTGATGGATTCCTTGATATCGGAAACCCAATCCTCTCCGAACTCCACCGCGCTTGTCTCCTTGTCGATGCGGGCATTGATTGAGGAATCGGCTTCGCGGTAGTTCTTGCGGGCGGAAAACTCCTTGGGTGCTTCGTCGGTGGTTGTGGATTCCGTGACACTCTCGCTGGTGGAGAGCGGTTTCGATGGTCCACTGCCGAAGATGTCCTCGACGGGGATTCCTGATTTCTCGGAAGAGACTTTCTTGATCTGCGCCCAACGTGTCATGGATGCGGCCACATCCTCCGGGTCTTGGCTGTTCTCGATCCAATGCTGCATCGGGTCAAGCAGACCGTGTTCGTAAAGGTTGACCGCTGCGGATGCTTCCTTGCCGAGATCCGGCTGCGGGTGCCTGCGGTATCCCCATCGCCCCTTGTGGATCACGCGCAGGGTGGAGGCGGGGAAAATGCCCTTGGCGATTGCGTCGTAAAGGAAGGCGTTCTTGATGCGGTTCGCGTGTGGGGTGAGAACCTTCTGGAATCGTTCAAAGGTCGCCTTCGCCATCTCACTTTCAAGGCGGCTGGACACGCCACCAAGTGCCGATGCGTCAAGGGCGAAAGAGTAGGGGAGATCGTAGGACATCGCCACGAACTTAAGAAGCTGGGTCATCAACCATTGCTCCTCACTCGATGGGGAAGTGGTGGATGGGAACTTGATATCCGTTCCAGCCGCAAGGTGGTTGATCTGCCCAAACTCGATGTCCTGCTGAAGTGCGGATTGCCCGCCCGGCGTGAGGTTGGTCGAGTAGGCATCGAAAGCCCCGCTCCCCGTCATCGCTCCGTTGGAGTTGGTGAAGACGGTTATGGCGCTGGCGAGCTTTGCCTTGCCCTTCACGAAATCAATCATCTCGTAAAGGTCGCGCAGGTTCTGGATGGCCGTAGCAAGGATGGAAACGCCCCGGTATTGGTCAATCCGCATCGGGTCGGTCAGATGGACGAAATCCGCAGCAGGAACATCAATAGGGTTGTCGTAGGTGTTCGTGGTCATCGACCGATGAAACACACGGAAGGAATCAACCTGCCCATGCTCCCCGATGTTCAGTCCGGAAACGTAGTCATTGGAAACGACGTTCTGATAGATGCCGCCGATCCTGTCCGGCTCGATGGCCTGGATCTTGAGAGGGAGCTGTAATGCGTCTTCCTCGCTGATTCCCTCGTATGAGCCCGGCCTTTGGAAAGCCCAGCCGTAATCCCCGCCCCGGTTGCAGCCCATCACGCCGAACTCAAGCATCTGGAAGAATCCGTAGCGCCCGGTGATATCGCAGCTAGGGAAAACCTCTTCCTCAAGGTATTCCTCAATTTCCTTGTCGAGCTTCTGATCCCCGGTCTGCGCGTGGTAACTCTGCGGGGTGACATACATCGCAAACTTGCGATTGAGCATCTTCGCAGGAGCAAAGTTCCTCTCCATATCCTCAGCCTCCCGCATGAGTTGCAGGCGGTCGCGCTGCACATCGAAGGAGTTTGGCGACATGTTCTGCGGTGCCTGCCCGCGCTTATGGTCGGACTTCGCGCCGTCATAACGGAATTCGTGAATCACGCGCTTTGCCGCAAGCCGTTTCAGCCCACGCTCCGGTGAGATTGCGCAAAGCATGTTATCGAAAACCCCGGCCTTGAAATCAGGTGTCATCGTGATCCCCTCCCGACGCTAGGGTTGAAGTTGGCGCGGGTATTGTGTGAGCGTGTCCCGGTGAGAAGCCCAAGCGCATAGACGGCCTCCTGCAATGTTGCGGATGCGCTTTCCAACGAAGGGAAGGAAAAGGATCGTCCGGCGATTGTGTAGGAAATGCCGCGCACGGTTCCTGCGATGATCGCAGCCTTGCACGCATCCCGGATCTCGATCAGGTCGGCGGACTCAAGTCCCACAAGAGTTTGCTTGATAGCCATCAGATGCGCCCTCCCTTAACGCAAGGATCACCCCCCGCCACCGCTTCAAACGGCGGCAGGGGCTTATCTTCCAATCCTTCTTTCAGTATGTTTCGCAACATTCCTGGGGAAACCTTAGTAAATCACCCAACAAAGTCAACATTTAATTTACAAGCCCTTACTTTTAAGGTAAGAGGGGACATGTCCCAGACCGCATTCACGACCGTTTCCACGAATAGGCTTGCTGCGCAGCCTGCATCATCCTCCCTGATTTACGTTAGATCGACCAGCGGAGCGGATACTGGAACGCTTACCATTTACGGCGATGTATCCGCAACGCCGGACACGGACGCAATCGCGCTTGCTGGTCAGGTTGAGGTTTCATCCGTGGAGATTTTCGACTCGATTAGCCAAGCGATCCTTAGCACGGCACAAGCCGGAACGGTTACGGCATACGCACCCGGAACGGCAGCGAGCGGGGATATTCGCACGGACGTAAACCCGACCGATGGCGACACCCTTGCGCTTGGCGGGATCACCTATCGCTTCAAATCCACGATGGCTGCGATCAATGATGTTCAGCTCGGCGCATCCGCAACAGATACGACACTGGCGCTCAAGAAAGCCATCAACCTGGACGGCATCGCCGGAACCGATTACTTCACCGGAACGGCAGCAAACCCGATCTATTCCGCCACGGTTGCCACTACGGTTATCACCCTTACCGACCGCATCCCCTGCTTGCGGCAGGTCGCGCAGACCATCACGGAATCCGCATCAAACTTTGCCATTCGGACTCCAATCGGTGGCGTTGACGGCACGCTTCTTTTCACCTTTGCAGTCGGCGCAACCTCTGCTGCCGATGTCCTAACGTTCTCCACGGAAGATCACCTAACCGCAACCCTCCCGGCGCTCATGCTCGGAACGTCCAACCCCGTCAATACACAGGGGCGGCAGGCGATGCTCCGTCTTTGGTCTGACAACGCGATCAGCTACAAGGTGCAATCCAGCACGGATCAAACGAACTGGACGGATACAAGCGAGGGGACTGTTGCCCTTTCCGCATCAACACTCACGAACGTAGTCCTTGCGGAGTTGCATGAGTTTGTCCGGTTTGTAGTCACCACCAACGCGAACACGGACGATACGATTCTGGATGCGCGGGTGATTTACTGATCTACCTTCGCTGTCGGGTCATACCCCAGATCAAAAAGAGCCAGACTCAGTTCCTGTATCCGCTCAAACGCCGCGTTGTTCTCGCGTTTCAGATCGGTGATTTCCAGGTCTTGTGCGGAGCGGGTGGGGTAGTTCTCCACCCTTGTGCCCCACATGAATTCAAGCTCGGATAACTCCCCCTCGGATCGGTGGATAAGATGATTCATATTCTCCCAATATCCGGGGTTTCGTGGTTTTAGCTCTTGGTTCATTCGTTCTCTTTTTTGGGTTCCGCTTCATTACCATCATCCCCGCCCGCTGTCCATAAGATAGGCTGGATTCTTGCGTCCATGATCGCAGCAACCAAGCACATCTGATCGCAGTCCGTAAGGTGGTTCGCCTTCGATGGCGGGAAATACCACTCCCATGTCTTCTTGCCCGTTGCCTTGACCGTAACCTGCCGCTTGAACTCGACATTGATCTGCGCCTTGTAGTCGGCGCACACATCGGCGGGAACGCTCCATTTGTAGGTGGTAAGCCCATCCTTCAGGCGGTGCCACATGTCCTTGATTGGACGGCCACACCAGAAAAAGTATCGCGCCTGCCGTTGCTGCCCTCCGGTGCCAATCCCAACATGCCCAACCTGCGGGCGGGAGAAGGGGAGATGGCGGGTGATCTGCGTCGGCCCATTCGGTGTCATTACCTGTGAGTGGTGAGGGAATGATGTCTTTTTGCCGGGGTCGCCCCATATCCCTTGCCATCCATACTTGATGCAAACCGCGTGGACGTTCGGAGTATCCCACGCGCAGTCAACCAGCACGCGGGCTGGTTCAACACCTAGCTCCTTGCGCTTTTCCTCTACTTCCTCCCATGTGGTGATTTTCCCCGCGTCGATCAGGCGGCACTCGTATTCACCGAACGAACGGCAGACGAACCACCTGTGCGCGGATTCGCCCTTGGATGCTTTCCCGGCCTGGTTATCCACGCACATGAAGCGGGTAATCTCATGTTCGTGCGGCTCTCCTGTCAGGTAATCGCCCTTGGATCGCTCAAACGCCGCGTCCCCATCCGTGTCGCTGGGTGCCTCGTCCCACGCCATCGCCCGGCGCTTCTGCATGTAGTCCTTGAAAGGCTCGATTGCCCCGCGCCGGTATGCCTGCACGGCCTGCATCTTTTCCATGAGAAGCTGGGAAAGGGGGAAGTAATGAACCCCGACCGCCTCCATGTGGAAGCTGCGGTGATCGGATGCCGCGTTGTGGTTGGTGGCTACATACGTGCCTTTCTGGGATTGCTCCTTTCGGAATGCGTTATCTGTCGGCCAATCCTCCCCGCACTTTTCGCAGTTGTAACGGACGGTAGGGAGTATCTTTGACCAGTTGTAGCCGCCGTCCTCGCCCTTGGTTTCATCGTCAATCTGGGCAAGCAGCCTGTCCCGGCTATCCGTCATTGGCTGATACGTATCACAATGGGGACACGGCACTTGCCATTCCTCACATGTCCCGGCAAGAAACGATTCGTCGGATTCGTCGCCAAGCACGGAGCCTGTCGAGAGGGTAACGATCTTCGGATCTTTCACGCCCTCAACCCGCTTCTCAAATGCGGACATCATGCCAGGGTCGTAGCAATGCGGTTCCTCCATGACTAGGATCTTGACCCGCTTAGATTGCGCCTTCGATGGTTTCGCCGCGATGCAGTAAAACGAAAAGCCGGGAAACGCGATCTTTTGCCGACGTATCTTGTCCGCCTTCTCCGGTAGTCGTCGGGACAGGAAATCGTTCGCCTCGATCATCGGCATGATCCGGTCTTCCACCGCATCCTTGGCATCATCGTCCGTTTGCCAGACGTAGTAGAAAAGCCCGTGGGATTCCACGATGGCATGGGCAACCATGATTTCCCCAATCAGGGACTTGGCGGCTCCGGCTGGCATCCGAACGTCAACGCGCTTTGTCTGCTTCGCTGAAATCGCCCGCATTGGCTCAATCAGCCACGGGGACTCATTGGCGATGTAAATCGGATACCGGACGGAATACGGGATTTTCAATTTCCCATCCGCCCATGATACCATGTCGCCATCGTGGGGGATCACGAAGCAGTCGGACAGGTAGGGGCGGGCTAATTGGGAAGATGTCATTGGAGATGGCGGGGAATCGGATTCTGGTATTGATCCGGGCAAGTGAACCTTGAATTGGCTGGCTGCATGTTTGGCGTCACCTTGAGCTTCTGCCGAATTTGGGATGATCGACTGTTCTGGATGGAGATAGAGACAGCGAAGAGGGATCGGCTTCTTCTCTCGTCAACGCGCCGGAGTAGGTCAAATGCAGCTTGGGTTAGCTTGGGTCGGTTCATGGCTTATTCCTCAAGTATGTCCCCGATCCGGGTTTTGCACCTTTCCACGAAGACGCGGTAATGGTCTTTCTCCATCAGGTTCTTGGCCTCCTCCTGCACGATGGATGCAGCCCGCCCCCATTCGGATTTAGCTTCGGATAGGGGTATGGTCTCCCGCTCCTCCCGTGCGATCTTCGCACGAAGCAGTTTTACCTCCGCCTCGGTTTTCTGGCGTTTAAGTTCGGCGGCATCGGTGAGGGCTTCCCCCTTCCCTGCTGTGTCCGGGTTTTTTTCCAGCCAGGATACAAGCGCGTCCCGGTGGATTCGATGCTCCACGAATGCCGGACATCCCGCCGCCTTGGCAATAACCATGGTTGATTTTGAAATACCCCACAAGGATTCCGCCTGCTTCATGGACTGTGCGACGTTCGGTATCTGCTGGGATTTTTCTTTGTCTGGTTTACTTTTCATGTTTGCTTACTATTGCGAATCGGTTGCGTTTTCAAGTTCATTTTTTTTTGAACACGGACATGAGACACCGGAACCAAACC
>Ga0099847_1000155_pt1 | contig 21739 bp, 26 predicted proteins | sample CB_VirMetaG_2_FD_78178 | JGI IMG/M metagenome (GOLD analysis project Ga0099847, IMG submission 78178) | Freshwater to marine saline gradient viral communities from Chesapeake Bay - CB_1504_2 Viral MetaG | ecosystem: Environmental > Aquatic > Marine > Coastal | place: USA: Chesapeake Bay...
CGGAAAGCGAATATATTGGTAGGGTTTGGATTCACCGGAGTGATACTCATACACAGCCGATGTTGTCCTGCTGTCATGTATGCCATTGACTGCTATAAAAATCATAAACCGATCAATACAAGTCTCATCGCATAGCGCGATTAGTTCCTGCTGAATAAACGTCCACTCCCGCAAGTATCGCCCGAAATTAAGCGCATCACGCTGTATCTGGAATTCTTTTTCGACATATTTCTCTGCTTTCTTAACGTCAAATTTTAGCTTTCCGATAATAGCTACAACTACAGCGCCAATCATCCCGATTACAGCAACTACAATTTTTCCGTAATCAATATCATCCATGACAATAACTCTACTGGGCATATTGGAAAATCCTCACCTGCTGGAGTCCCCTATCACCTTGATTGAGCATTCCTCACCAGCCATTAGTCGGTTCTTGCTACAATAAAGGTGAAAGCGTACAGCGATATCCCGGCCAACCCAACACCTGCTTTTGTAACCTGTGTGCCCGCGTTATTGTATACTCTGGCCTCCCAAGTATTTACAGCAGTAGGCCTGCATGTAACAAAACACAAAGGGTTATTAGTAGGTTCGTACCACTTAAAAGGAGTTGCGGTAATTACCATATTGGAGGTGTCAGCGACACTGTCTGTGTTCGTTACAGTAATAGTCCCATCTGTAGCAATAACAGCAGTACACCCATCTCCGGTAAACGAAATATCATCAGCAAAGCCTAGAATGCGCCCAAACGCGACTTTGCGGGCGTAACGGTCATCCGCCGTAGTTATGTTTAGCACGTTGTTGTCGCCGGTAATAGAGGAAGGGTCAATAGATAAATTGCCGCTGGGACTGAAGGCAAAGACTTTTGCCCCGGCAGTTAATTTTATATTTCCGTCTGGCGCACTTATTTCTAAAAAGCCATTCCCTTGCCTGCTAATGTGTTCAATAGTTGCAGTTTCAGAATCAACAGTGTTAGTAAGGCTGAGAAGGGCACTCGTGTCTTTAATTGTAACTCCGCCTGCCACCAAAAGGTCTTTTAGCTGGTTAATCGCGTTGACCACTGTAGCGCCAGTTCCAGCTCCATCAAACACCAGAAGAGTTGACTCCCCACTTTGCAAAACATAATCATTTGATGCCGAATAATCACCCTGAAAAATATACAGATCTTGACCGCCAGACAGGCTGTTTTTGACGATGGCTATCTTTTTTGCAGTATTTGGCGTTACCCGAACATAAGATGGCCCACCGAAGTCTGCTCCAGCAATCTCGATGTAAGGATAGCGACCAGTATCAGTGTCGGAATTGAGAGTGCCGATATCTAGGTCATTGGGAGCGTTAGTGGTCCCAGCTCCTGACAAGGTCTCAACAAGACGGCCAGAAATGGATTGATCAATAACAGCCAAAACCTGATTTAAGACCGTAGCCCATGTGTCCGTTCGACTGCCAACCTCCATCTGCAACAAGCCGAGGTTGTCTGTGTTCGTGTCCATTAGTCATCTCCTGACTTGTTGTTAATTAACAATATTGATTTCATTTGTTTATAGCGGTCATATATATGTCACCGTCACAGTACCCGATATAATAGTCTGCAAAGAGAACCCGGTATCATCATATACGGCCATACGCACATCTCCGCTCGGCTGAACGGTAAATGGCCCCCCGCCATAAGGACCGGGATCGGCCCAGCTCCCAGACTGTGTTCCGGCGACAGGCCAAGTACCTTGCTGGTTTGGAGCGCCGCCATCAACGCCGGGCAAAATATCCCAGTAAACTACATCCCCATCACCTTGCCCGTCACTGACACTGAGCACTATGTTGTCCATATAAGTGTCAACGCCAGAGGTGTAACTGAGGTTGGTATAGCTTATCGCGGTTATCTGAGAGCCTGCAGGGATGTTCTTGGTTACAATTGTGTTGGTCGGGTCTGTATAGCCCCCATTGGCCACATACCCAGCAAGATCAAACTGCAGCGTTCCGCCTGACACTGATACTGACGCAGAGTAAGTCACTAATACCAAATCCTCAGTAGCAGCCGATATAGCTGTGTCTCCGAGGCACAGCCAATTGCCAACAGGAAGGTTGTTTTCGCAGTTCCACTCGGCATCGCTTGGGTCATCCGCACATAGCCATATTCCCTCAAACTCTATTGTCGCGCTAAATACTGTCAGTAACAAGTTAACAGTACTTACTGCTACGCTTATGTTATTACCTGTTGTTACTGTTGCTTGGTAGGTCGCTAGCTCCAAAGACTCCGTTGCAGCGGAAATATCTAATGAAAAACCAACTTGGGCCTGATATGTGGTTAGCTCAAGAGATTCCGTTGCCGCCGAGACTGCATTGTTGGCAGATATTGACGCCTGATAAGTGGTTATCTCAAGCAATTCTGTGGCTACAGAAATATCTGAACTTAAATTGACTGCGGCCTGATATGTGGTGAGGACCAATTCCTCTGTGCCCACGGAAATAGGGATTACGGTAGTTTCCGCATCCCACTCCAAGTAACCAGAATCTATCGTACTGGTGAAAGTTTCCCTGAACTGAAATGTGGCGCTTTCATCATACAAAGAAACAGCAGGAACATATGTCCCCGAAGAAAGTCCAGTGACTATCGTCTCTGCCGTGTTGTCATTAACTTTATACTTGATGGTGCCAGCATCGATGTCAATCATCAGCATGACTACATCAGTGGACAAATCCCAAGCTGTCGCTCCAGTGGTTACTGTCGCGTTATTATTCCTAACTACACCATCTTGATCTATCGACCACGCAAAAGAGTCCCACCCCAGCTTTTGACTTAAATTTACAGAGCCGCCGTCTTTGATGAAGCCAACAGCAACATTTTTGCTTGCAGAGCTATTTTCTGCTGGCTGAACCTCGTAAACCCACTTACCGTAATCCCTAGAGAAAAAAGTATCATTTATAGCGCCCGCTCTCCACGCAGCGCCGCCAATAGTATCTACAGTAAGATCGACAGCTCGCCGGAGGTCTGTCGAAGCGTTTAAATAAAAATAACTAAAAAAGTTTGTGTATAAATCTCGCCCAGAGTGGGTGTAATTTGCCTTAGATACCCCTGTGGGGGTGTAACTTGCACCAGTTTCCCTTGCTACTCCTCTAGTAAGCCTTACGTCCTCTACATGGCCATCAAAAATCCAAGGAATCGCATCTCTTCCTGAGCCGCCAATCTTTAGAAAATTGTCAGCCCCGTTACCGACAAGAGTAGTGGAGCCCAACTCCGTTTTTGGGGCCGAAACCTCCGTGCCGTCCAGATACATATGAAAAGTATCTGTTGCCAGTTCGTAGGAGCACATAAGCTCGTGCCACTCATTCTGGCTAACAGTCGATCCATACCAATATCTTATATAAGTGCTGTTACCGACCCAAGTGGTAAACTTAATACCAGTACCCGTGGTCGTGGCATTACCCACTAGATACAAGGACCAGCCATTGAACGATAGTTTGTTGTCCAGAGAAGAAACGAGAGCCGCAGTTCTCTCAGAGTTGACATCCAGAGCACTGTCGCCAGCAATATAGAAGTTGCACTCTATTGTAAAGTCGCTTCCGTGAAGGTCGGCCTCACCTTCTTGTGGAAAGTTCAACCAATCCCCGGCAGCAGAGCCTGTAAACAATAGGTTGTTGTCGCCGTCCCTCTGGTTTGTGTTGGTAGCAGCTACATTGGTAGGAACAGTGTTGTCTCGGTTGAAGTCGCTCGAATCGACAAAAACGTCAGTCTCACCGTTAGCTTCATTGCCGTAAACCATAGCGATGACGTTGGCCCAATAGGGGTCATCGATAGCCGACCCAGTTGCAATTGAAGCCTGATAGGTCGTTAGAGTTAAAGCCTCTGTGGCTGCCGATATAGAGGTGCCCGCAGCTACTGAGGCCTGATAAGTTGTTAGGGTTAGTAATTCTGTGGCTGCTGATATAGAGGTGCTTGCAGCTACTGAGGCCTGATAAGTTGTTAGGGTTAACAGCTCTGTGCTTACGGGTATATCAACATCAAAAGAAACAGATGCAGAATAAGCCGTTAATGTCAGGGACTCGGTGGCAGCCGATATGTCCGTGCCTGCACTTATCGTGCTCTCAAAATAACCTTGATCAGAAACGACTAGGCTGCTGTCTGTTTCCTCAAAATAGCCATCCTGAGTGACTATGACAGACATTAGCTAACATCTATTTTTGGACAGATATAAAGTGCATTTGCGCCTGTATTTTTGCAAACATAGATATCGACATATGGGACGCAAGCTGCACCGCCTGACACTGTCACGGATATCTTATACTGATTCGTCCGAGTAACGCTCCACGCCTCCGCAGATGTCGTTAAAGTCGTGCCAGCCGTGAAAACAGGGTCAGCGGGTCGAGTGGTTGTGTTGTCTTGAACATGTTTATTCGTGGAGTCAGGATATCGGACAACTACATATACGTCAGCGTTTGTGAGCGTATCATTAGACTGCAACTCCACAGTCAGCGTATCGCTTGCAGCGTTTGTCAGGTCTGTATAGCGTGGCCGCAGGGTCAGGATGAATGGTCGATGGCGGCTGGTTGAGGCTGTTGTATTGACCTCATAGCAGACCTTGGTCGCGTCAGAAAAACTGTAAGTGGCTGTCCTGTATATTGTTGAGTTATTCTGTGCCGTCCTGCCGCCTATGTTTTTATAAAACTGGTATTCTCTAGCCGCAGACGTTGCTGCGCTGTTCAGCACAGTCAGTTGATAGCGGTCATGCGTCCAAGTGTCTGGAGTGTAGGTTACCGAGGCGTGAAGCTTGCAGTCCCTGAATGACGCTATAACTCCGTCCTGCGTAGCTATATCAGTTGATGAATCAACCAAAAGATTGCCGCTTGCCAGCGAAAAGTCACATCCGACAAAATCAATCTTTCCTCCACCGCTGTTTGCGATGCCCTCAACTATTCCAGTCCTCGCAGTGGTCAATGTGCAGTTTACAAACTCGCTCACCGCACCGCTGCCAACAGCGACAAACGTGCCTGAGCCTGCTGCTGGTGATAACGTGCAATTTTCGAATCGCGTATTGTTCCCGTCAGTTGTTAAATAAATGTTGTCGTTTGTGCTGCCGTCAGAAATTGTGCAATCAAAAAAAGTAATGTCTTTGGCTCCAGCAAAACCCTGCTGGCTCTGGTATAACGACATCCCATAAATCGCGCCCAATCCTGCAAACGAAAAAGAGTCGTTGCTAGCTCCAGCCTTTTCCTCTGCTCCAGCCAGATAACTGTCGCAGTTGGCAGTGTCCACGCTCATGATGATGACCCCAGAGCCTTCAGTTTCTGGTAAAGTCCAAGTCAGAGGAACGGTTGCCGCATCGTATGCGTGGTCTGACGCTACACAAATAACGTCACCGTGCGTCAGCGTACTATCAGCCAGTGCCAACGTGACAGTCGCATAGACATCGGTATTCGTCATTGAAGAAAACGCACCCGTGCGGGCGGTTCCATCTCCGCCGTCTACGGTTTTGGTTCCCGGTATTTGATTGCTGACGTAAAAATATGCCATAAATCAATTATGGAGCCTTGGTAATCGTGGCGATTCCGCTAGCATTCCAAGTGATCGTCAGGTCTCCTGCTGTCATGTCAATAACAGCACCAAGGTCAATATATGCGAGCGCCCGCTGGGCCGTGTCAGTGGAGTTATATATAATCCCCCATCTCGCATTGGTCGGGTTTGATGCGTTCTGCAGCCATGAAACGGACGGCCCAGTGTCATCAATTGTCACTATCGCATTAACTTCCGTGACCATGTTGGTCCAAGTATCCAGCACTTCTCCGCCAGCGGTATAGTTGCCGGTAGCCGGGGTAACCTCTGTGTAGTTGGTGGTTCCGCCAGACACAAATGCCGGAACAGCATCTGCTGCTGCTGGCGTTGAAGAAGTAAGCCCAAGCTTGATGCTATCTGCAGCCTCCCAACCCCCGTCCAGCATATATTCCATTGCCTCTTCAAACCATTCTATAGCGCCTGCTGCCATGTCGTTCTCCTTACAGTCTTAAAATTGCGTTCAATTGATCAGCGGTCGGCATGCTGACGGTAAATACACTAGACACCGAATATCGAGTGCCGCCGAAATCCAACACCATAATGGCGTTTGTTCCAACCGTAGAGTTGTACACAAGAGCGCCAGCCGCAGACAATTCACCAGACCATGACGGGTTGGCGAATGTCGTAAAAGCTGTCGTACCGCCACTGGTGGGCTCTACATTAGTCAGAGCAATGCCTCCGGCTGTGTAGCCAGCCACAACTATCTCGTCAGTGGCTGTATAGTCGGTTGTTGCCTCGGTAAAGCTTGCATTGCTGTCGTATAGCGCCATTTTGAATGTGTCGCCGCCAGCATCAGAAAAGTTGTGCAACCCTTTAAGTAACTCTACCTTAAAAGAAGTGGCTACCTTGTTACCAGTAAAAGCCATTCTTATCCCCTCGGAACTCGTGGTGTGCCTGCACGATACTCGTCAGCCTGACTAAAGCCCTCGCCCAGTTCTTTCAGATCAAACAAGGCCTCCTTATACCGCTCAAGATACATCGTCATCACATCCTGATCCCCCTTCAAGTAGGTATAAGCCTCAACGAGACTGCCGTACAAAAGGCAGGATTCGGCGTTGGTGCCGATCCATGAAGGCGAGGTGTCCACGATAGAATCGGGGCGATAGAAGTAGTTTAGCTCCACTGGGTAGTTGGCGTCTGGGGTCGGGCCAACAATATAGTTGGCATCGTCATAAATAGCATAAAACTTTGGTGTGCCCGTAACAGTCGAGTCTGGATACATTCCTCTTATATAAGACACATCCTTCAGCAAAAGATGCTCCCAACCCGAATTGTTTAAAGAAAAACCATAAGAGGAAAGGTAGCCGGAAGGGACGGCCAGATAAGGGCTGTCTGCGGTCAGCACACTGGTACAGGTTTTTCTAAAGAAAGGAAGCTGAACAGCATTGAGGATTCGATCCTCGGCCTGCCTGACAAAAACCGGAATGTTGGCAACAAACGAGGTTTCATCAGTTTCGCAATATTCTTGAATAGCTGTTGATAATTGTGCGTATGTTAGCGCCATCAGGAGCCCCCAACTGTTACTTGGCCTGCCTTGAAAGAGATGTCGAGGCCTACAGTTCGACTACCAGACTCCGTGACACCGCCGCCAACAGGGCTCCATGCCGTCATGGCCCTGCTCTCGGTCTGTCCACGGTCTGGGCGAGGGTCACGCAATGAAATGTCCTCGGCCATATTGATTTCGCCAATCTTCCATTGTTCATGGTCGATGTCGAGCATGTCTCTGCCGACCCGCTGACCGTTTGGCTTTCCGTTCTCTATCTGCTGGACAAGGTCCGACAAGGGATATCGAAATCCGGTTCGATCACAGAACCCATAAGCTTCCTTGCCGCGAGCCATTAGATATAACCCACTTCAGGCCGAAGGAATATGGATGCCTTTTCTCTGGCGGCCTCAGATGCCAACTGCCAATGCTCTTCATATATTTGCTTGAGGCCGGGAGCAAGCGGCGCTTTTTCAATGTCTTTCAATGCCAGATTGTAGGCAAGGCCGCTGACCAAAGCAGGAAGATACCGATCAGGCACATCAATGGTGTAAGCGCCAGAGTTTCCAGTATCATCAATTCTTTCCATGTAGTAATAGCCGAACGTGTAAGAGCCGCTGTCAGGCACAGGCCAAAGGTTAACCGTGATTGAGCCGGGAACCCTTTCCAAATAAAACTGCGTAGGGCGGCCTTGTGTGTTCTTGTTAGCAAGTTGAGAGTAAGAGCTGACAGATATCCGCTCCATGCTGTAATCAACCTGACTAGTACCAGAGCCTGTTCGGCAATACGCTTCAATGATATCCAGCTTTTCGCCTGTCAACGTATAGGCTGCGGTTCCTGAAACCAGCGACTCTGTTCCTTGCTTTACTGTCCACAAGTTAAGGCCACGATTCTGCCATTCCAGCATCATCAAGTTCAGGCTTCTTCGTGCCGTCTTAATGGCATAGCCAGTCCGCGACTCGCTGCCTATACGCTCGTAGGCCTCCTCAATGATATCAGCGACATCAAGAGTAAAGGCTGTAGTGCCGCTGGTAGCCATGAATTACCAACCTCTTGGGTTGCGCGGGCGCTGTTTTGCAATCGCCTCGCTCACGGGGACAAGTGATGGCGGCGGCTTAGAAACAGGCTTCTTCTCTGGAGTAACTTCTGCGGTTACTTTTTTGGCAGGCTTTACCTGATCCTTTCTTGGTGCTGATTCTTTTTCTGCCATGAAAATTCTCCAATTTTTATATTATCTGAAGCCTCTGCCGTTGAAGCGACCACCTAGATATCCATCCATCGGGCTTTGCCCGCCCTGAATCTGGCCCATCTGGCTTTGCCCCATCTGTGCCGCAGACCTAGCCATTTGAGACTGGTCCATTTCAGGAGAAGACCGACTCATACCCATCTGGCCTAGTCCCATTTGACTCAACTGACCCATATCTTGACGGCCTTGGCCCATTTGCGCCCTATACATATCCATTTGAGACTGGTCCATTAGCCCCTGCTGCTGCATCGCCCTTGGGCGCATCATATCCCCAAGATATGGACTCTGACCAAGAGCCTGAGACATCTGGCCGCCCGACATTTGGCCCATATCTTGACGGCCTTGGCCGCCTTTACCCGGCTGCCCCATGTTTTGCTGAGGCTGCTGCAGCATGCCTCTGTACTGAGCTGGCTGCGTAATCGATTGGGCATAATCTGACTGACCCATATCTTGACGGCCTTGGCCCATTTGCGCCCTATACGTATCCAGAAGTCCAGACGCTCCTTGGTTCGTCATTTGGCCGCCCATCGGCTGCCCCATGTTTTGCAGCATGCCTCTGTACTGAGCTGGCTGCGTAATCGATTGGGCATAATCTGGAAGTCCAGACGCTCCTTGGTTCGTCATTTGGCCGCCCATCATTCCGCCAAACTGCTGCTGCATGCCGCCGTAGTTGTTTTCTGGGCCAGCCATTTGCCCGCCCATGAAACCACCCGCCTGCGGACTGGCCTGTCCGCCCTTGCCCGTAGCCGCCGGGCCTTGGTTTTGACCAAAACCGCCTGATTGACTCTGCCCACCTTGACTCATAATTTTCTCCTAGTACCCTGATTTACCTTTGCGCCAACCTCGGTTCTTCTTCTGGCTGGACACAGAGAGATTTTTCTTTGAATTGTTATTTGGGTTACGGTCCTTGTGATCAACATCCTTGCCATCACCTTTCTTGACCTTACCCTCCTTCTCCAAAATACTGCGGGCTGTATTGCGAGCTGCCCTGCGCTTTTTCTGCTCAGGCAGTGCGTGGTACTCGCGATACTCCTTCTTGTAGTTGCGCGACCTTTTCAACTTAGGCCTCGTACACTACTGCAGTAGCGGAAGCTGTGGCTGACTTGCTAAGACTAATCAGCACTGGACCAGAAATAGTCTGAGCATTTGTTCGGGAAGTCAGAACAATGCCTTTATGTTCCGCATCAATTAAGGCCTGATAGGTGGCTCCATTGTAAATCTCGGCTGTCACCGTTTCAGCGCCAGTCAGCCTTGGCACAGCAAACACAGTTATGACGCTACCGTCAGGAATGGTTATCACTGCATTAAGTTCTCCGGCATCTTTGCTGTTAGCTGCCGCAGTTTGAGAGGAAATTGCCGTTGTTGTCGTCATCTTTTATACCTTTATCTGTCGCAGTGTCTCGCCACCTAGCTAATGGTGAATGCAATCAACTTGGAGTCAACACTAGGGTTAAACGTGTAGCCGGAATTTTTTGCGTAAGCAGCCTCACCTGTGACAAAAGTGTCATCGCCTACATCAACCGATCCCTCTATTACAAAAAGATACTGTAGCCCAGCGTATAGAGGTACGCTTACGGCCACGCCCTTTTCAAAATCACCGCAATATGGCTGTATCGGCACCGCGCTCTTGCCAAGTTCCACGGCAATACAGTAAACGGTTGTGTCAACGTGGGCGTTCCAGATATAAGAATCTGCTGAACCTAAACCAGAGACCCAATTTTCTTCTAGTGTAAGTCTGCTTGGAGCAAAGCTGTCGTATCCGGGCGCGGGGGCGGCGGCTGGCACCTCGTTAATAAAAGAGTCACCTGACTGTGTCGCCACAGAAAGGGTTGCGCTCCCCCCAACAGTAAAGCCTAAATTTGCGCCCCAGTACGCACTGGCGTCCCCTATAATATCGAACAGTTCTGACGAGCCTCCCGCCATAAGATCAGACTTCCACACAGAAATGTCACGACCAATTAAAACGGCTTCAAAAGATTTCAATTCAATTACCCATACTCGGGGTGTTTATATTTGAACCCACTTGTCGAATTTTCTTTTTGCTAGCCTTAACCGTAACGATGAATCCTTCCGGGATGCCTCTAGGTTTAACTGGCAATACAACTGGCTTTCCTTTTCTCATTTTCTTAACCCTTTCTGTGGGGTCGTATTTTTCTATAAAAGCTTCAGCGGAGCGTGGAATATTGATTAAATATTCTTCGTCCGTGCCCTCGTTCCAGAGGACAGTGATCGTATTCCCCTGTCTTGACCATATCCGGTAAGTACTCATGACACTGAGCCTTCAACCCCGGTAGCACTATAGCCGCCTGTCCACGTTATATTTGAGTTTCCCACTATGGCTGCGCCAGCCGCTCCACCTTTAGAGGTGAAGTCCACACTGAATTCCCCATATGTGCCAAGGATACTAAGCCAAGTTGTCGCTGGGGTGTCCCACAATGATGATGCCGAGCAGTCATTACCCGGCTGACCCGCACTGCCGCCGTCTCCACTAAGCGCCCCTAGCGGCATATCGGTTATACCGCTAGTCTTAGCTCGAGCTAAAGTGTCAAAAAAAGCAGAGGCGGAATTTTTATAAGAGCCAAAATACAAGCCGCCGCCTGATCCGGGTGCCGACAAAGTGCCAGCCGATGGGAGAGGTATCTCTCCAAGCCCGCCGATCCAATAGGCGCCTTCGCTGTCAATCCAGCCCATAACAGGCGCTACAATTGCGCTTGGGAAATAATAGTATGTTTGAGGGTTTCCGCCGCCTTGACCGCCGCCTCCGCTCACACTCATCTCATAAGCACCGCCGCCCGTGCTGGCCCACCCCATGCCTCCTCCAGCGCCGCCGCCTCCCCATATGAAGGAGCCAGCCTCCCGCTCTATAGTAACCGCTCTCTGTACCGTCAAAGCAGGGCCGCCGTCCCCGCCCTGATACGCTAAAAGGGTATAGTCAAACCCCGAGTCTGTGTCATTGCTGTCGTTTAATAAATTGCCAGTAAGCCCGCTGTTGTTTATCTCAGTATCGAGGAGATAATCAGGAACACCGCCAGCTCCACTAATGCGGCCTGATCTCAACATTACCAGCGTAAGATTTAAACCTACATCGAGCGTATTGGGTATCAGTAGGGCAGGGGTGTCCTTATCGTCCGATGAGACATCTCCCGTCACATAAACCGTGACATCACCATCGACTATTCCCTTGGAATCAAGGTATGTCTTCATGTTGACGTTGGTTTGCCCGGAAAGAAACAGGCCAGAGGCTCGCTTGCCGCGAGGCCCAATAATCTTGCTGCCAACTATTGGGCTAAAGTTGTCGCCAATGATGGCCTTATCAGCCATGCTCTTAACCCCCTCCTATATCAGGAAGGAGTGATGTCAGCGCCGCCGCCAGTGGCACCCTTGTCAAAGGCCTGCCAAACGTCAGTTGCACCAGTATCAGTTGCGTAATAGACCTTGTCGTTGGTGCTGTCAATAACAGTACGGCCAGCGATCTTGTTGACAGTGTTGATGGCGTGAGTAGCATCGCCAATGTTAGCTGCGGTCTCAAGCTGCATAACGAAACCGTTATCAGAGATAACCGGACCAGAGAAGGAGGAAGTGCCCATAGGTATTTACCTTTTTACGAAGGATTAATCATGGTGTCTCGTAAACGTCCGCTGGGGCGGTCACCATGACTGGATTTTCCCAGATTGACTGACTTGCTCAGTGAACAAGTCCAGTTATTAACAAGTTATCAGCAATATTACGCTGCCGCAACTTATTTGAAATAAGGCGGATGGAGCCTCGGTGAAGGGACCGAAACCCCACCCTGATCGGGTGCCACCGCCATCCGGCAACGGCATCCTAGCCACTTATGCGCCGGGGGAGCCCCAGATACCAAGCGGATCACTGACGCCGAAGCTGTAACGCTCACGGGCCTTGTAGCGGACATTCCCAGTGTCGAAGTCACCATCCATTCCAGTAGACATCGATACACGGTTGAAGTGCTTCATGCCGTTAGGCACATCAGTCGTCAAATACCATGCATTGGTGTCAGTCAGGTAGTGGTTTACACAATAACCTTCTGAGATGGAGCCGTTGCTCTTGACAGCGTTAATATCGTTATCAGAGGTTCCGACACGGTACTCGGTTTCCAGCAAACGTGTCGCCACGAACTGAAGGGCCGAGGGAATGATCAGCTTTTTGGGTCGAGCTGCAATCAGAAGTCCACGCTCATCGGTGTAAGCAGCAATCTGAATGATCGCATCTTCCAGTGAGGTTTCGTTCAGGTCAGCCGCTACCGCTGGAGTGTTGGCATTAACGCCGCCATTAACCAGAGGGTGGCTGGAGTTGAACAGCGTAACACCATCGCCAGACAGGTAAGTAAGACCGGGAAGACCGTTGTTCAACGGTGCGGCAGCCTTAACCTGCTTGGTGTGTGCCATAGCACGAGCCAGAGCCTTGGTGTAGCGCGCCGAAAGCGACTCATAGAGATTGTCCTCCATAGCCTCCTCGGTGATGCTGAACCCCAATGCGATGGTTTCGTGGGTATAGCGAGCGGTGAATGCTTCCTGTGCATTGTCATACACCATAGCAGCGCCTTCGGCCTTAACCGGGGCGGCACCAAAGCCAGACAGCTTCTGCTCTTCTTCAAAAGATCGCTCCGAGCTGTCAGTCTCGTAGATCATCGTGTGCTCATCTTCGTACTTGGAGTACTCCAACCCGAATAGGGCGTTAAGCCCCGGCAGGAGTTCCTTGAGCATATTTGCGCGTGAAATAGCCATTGCTAATTACTCCTATTAAGTCGCGGCTGTGCCGACTGGGTTGGTGTAGGAGTGCGCGCCGTGGTTGAACTTGACAATAATGTCAGTGTACGCATCGCCTACGGTGGATGAATCGCTCTCAACAAAATCAACAACGCGGAAGCCAATTCCGGTGGTTGCGACAACCGCTGACGCATCGACCGAACTGGTTGAGTTGCCAGTAGCTGTAGAGCCTGTTGACGTTGACTGAGCCGCTGCAAAATCAATGTTCATGCCGAGGTCGGCCTGAAGCATTGCTCCATCAGCCTGCACTTGGAAAAGCGCATTAGGATCATCGACCACGTAACCAACAGCGTCTGCTGCAACTTGACCTGTCGGCCAATACTGATTGTGGACGGTGCCCATTGTGGCGTCGGTGTAGGAGCAACCTACGAAAACGCCAATAGTGCCAGCGGGGAAAAGGTCTGCTGCACCACCTGTCTCAGTTACGAGTTCCAAGGTGCCGCCTGACCCAATTTTAACAACCTGACCAGTGTACAGATTTGACGCATAGCCAGATGCGATCTTGATGGCGCGAGTCGAACCAGCATACGGCTGACCCCCGATCAAGTTGATGGGACGAAGCCCATACGGTGTGGATGTAGTAGCCATGATAAGTCTCCTATTAAGCTACGATTAAAGTAAGGGTTAACTTCCTTTGCCAAATTGTGTGCGCGATGACCGCTCTGGATTGAGCACTGGCATTCGCGGATCGTTCTCCCGCATAAAGCTGCTGTCTACTGACTGCAACTGCTGATTGGCGATGCCCGCATAGTGAGCCCTGCGTTGTTCGACCATTTCAGTCGGAATCTTGCACAACAACAGGCCGCCGATTTCGATCTGACCCTCAAAACGAGAGCCAATATCCGACATCACATGCAACTCAGGAACTTCCTCTGCTTTCACAGGGACGAATCCTTCGCGAAACCGCATGGATACGTTGGCGTTATCTGCATTCCCCTGAGTACCAGTACGAATCCATCGGAACGTCCACCCGTCTTGCGGGTTTGGAACTGGCAAATTAGCCTGCGGCGTCCATTGGCCGTTTGGCCGAACTTCGACCTCTCGACCTTGTGAGCTGCGTGGCTCTCGAGAACCGGGAACAGGGACATCTTCAATAACGGGAGTGCGCTGATCATCTGACATTACTTCATCTCCTTAACGAGCTGACTAGCATATTGTTCAGGTGTTAACCCAAGTCGTTTAGCGAGTCCGACTTGGGTGGACGTTAGCCTCATAGTGCGAGCCTTTCCAGCGCCGTTGTTGCGCTGACTCGGTGCCACAGGTGTGGCGATTTGCTGATGGCCTGAAGCAGGCTGTCCGTTACCGGAACCATCAGTAAAATAATCGGGAAAACGAGAACGCATCTGCGTGTCGATTTTCTCAAAGTACTCATCGGAGTTGGGGTCAATGCCCTCGTCACGAATTAGCTTTTCGTGGATGCCGTAAGCCAAGGCTGTCATGTCCTTGTGCTCATCCGCGCCAAACCATTTGTTATTTTCTGCCCACTGGGCCGCCTTTGGGGCTGGCTTGGGAACTGGATTCTGTTGCTGAGGCTGCATCTGGCGGGCCTGAGCCTGATACTGGGCCGCCGTCATCCTCTGCTGGTACTCCTGACCATAAGCCAGAGAGTTGCGAAGCTCGTTCTGGGCCTCGTTTAGCTGCTCTTGAGCTAGTATCAACTTGTCAGTATCACCCGTCTCATGGGCCTGACGAAGCTCCTGACGCGCCTTTTCAGCGGTCAAGACGGCCCTATGTTGGATATTTTCGATCAATCTGGCCTCGCCTGACGCCAGTGTCTGCTCCAGCTCTTGTGTCCTGCCGGATACCTGACGGGCAAAGCGAATAGCCTCTTCACGCTCACGATCAGCCGCTTCTGCTCGGCGGCGCTGCTCATTCTTCTCGAATGTCAGCTTTTTGATGCGTTTTTGTACGTTTTCGCTGTAATTAGCGAGGTCTTCATCGCTAGCGCCCTCTTCATCACTGTAATCCAGCTTGGCAGGTGGGCGTTGATCTTCGGGTGGGCGATCATCGACAACTTCAATTTCTATGTTGTCATCAACAGGCTCGACCATAGTTTGCATGCCAAAGAATTTCTCTTCGGCTGTATGCCCAGTATTCTCCGCAGGATTGCTCATACCTTCAAAATCCCCCGTGGGTCTTCGACAACAGCTTCAACCGTATCATCATTAATCAGACGGAATTCCTTACCAGCCACCGTGAAACGGGTGCCTGAGTACGATCTGAACATGATCCAGTCTCCTACCTTACAATAAGGGCCGGAAGGGAATCTCGATGGGTCTTGGAATGCGTCAGGGCCAATCTTCAGCACAAAGCCAGTAATAGAGCCGACTTCTTCCTGCTTCAGTGTGGTGTTGGCCTTGAGAATCCCCCCTGCTGTTTTTTCGTCAGGCTCTGGTAGCGCCACCAATAACCTGTAACCACTGGGATCAGGCAGCGTCTGAGCCACCCTCGGAGATTGCTCCTTTTCAGGAGTGTCTTGCGTTGCTAAGGCCTCAGCCATAGTGTCCTTCCTCAAATGCACGAAGTATTTACATGCGCTCCGCGAACGCCCAGTTGCTACTGACTTGTCAGCAGCACTATGAGAGGACTATATGACATATTTACTCAGAAGAGAAATTTTTCTTTAACTCCAATACTTCAACTTCTATAAGGGCATAGGCGTGAATCATTCCACATGCATACTTATAGTCCTCAAATGTACCGCAGCCGCCGCCAGACACATGATCTGCCTGATCGTTCATCAGCTCTCTAATTCGCTTGTGCATGTGATCCAGATACTGGAACGACACATCAGCCATCATCTTTCCCCTTCGCATTGATGTTCATATTGACAATATCTACAGCCTTCTCAAAACCTCTCAAAGCCTCTTTGGAAGCCCTGTCTTTGGCGGCCTGATCTGCTGCGCTTATTGTCTTCATTGTTTCAGCTTCTGCCTTTAACGAGTCAGCATTAACCTTTTGCGCCAGTTCAGCTTCTTTGATCTGGGCATCGCGCTCAATCTTCATGCGCTCGCGCTCATCTTTGGCCCGCTCTGCTCCTTCCTTGATGTCCAGCTCTCGAATGGCCTGCTGCAGGATGGGGTCTTCCTGCTTTTCAGCATCCTCTTCTGCTTTCTTGAGCTTTTGAGCCTTTCCGGTGACCTGAGCGGAAGCTTTGGCGACCAGAGCCGAAAGACGAGATTCAATATCTTCTGGCAACTGCTCATCGGGATGGGGAAGTTGTACTCCCATCTCTTGCTCAACCTTGTCACGGTAAGCAAAGGCAACGTGTTCAGCAATGTGAGCCGCCATAGCGCCCATAAGACCCTTGGCGTTGGGATGTTGTCCCAGCATCTCCTGTATCTGAGGATTCTGGGAAACGCTCATGTGAGCCTCGATGTGAGCCTCATGATCCTGATACATGAACGACTTAACAGGCTTGCCGTTGATAAGGTTCATGTTTTCAGTCACGGGATCGACTGGCTTCATATCATCTTCAGTCGGAACGATGCGCTCTGCCTCAGAAAGACCCAGAACCTCAATCATCTGTCGATGCAGGAATGGCATGTCATACATCTGTGGCGCAGACGCCGACAACTGCAAAGCAGCCTGATATTGCATGATTCTTTGCGCCATCGTCCCCGCATTGGGGTCGGAAACGGGGATAATATCGACTTTTTCGTCAAAATCTTCCGCTACAGTGGCCTGCTCCTCTTCTGCCTCATAAGGATACTGCTCTGGCCCATAATCCACGATAATATCGGCCAGCAACACCAGCTCTCGCCCCATAGCGTGGTGAATACGGGCTTGAATGGCACTCATAACCTTCATTTCACGCTCCAAGACCGCTAATGTGGTCCCGACAGGAGCTTCTCCGTTAATATCAGACGCTTTAACGTCAGCAGCCGAGGCAAAACGCCTTCCTTCCGTAACCAAATCGCCCAAAAGTTGATATAGGACATTACTTGGCTCTTTGTAGGGCAGGAATGTGATGTTTTCTGAGATCGATCCGGCTGGAACGTCAACATCGCGGAATTCTCCCGGCCTGATGGGCGTGTTATCGCCTTTAATCCGAAGTCCACGGGTCTTCAGGCCTCCCGGCAGATTGGATAGGGTGCCAGAGTCGATCAATTGCCGCAGGATTGACGTTGCAGCCTTGGATAATCCTCCAATGGTGTGAACAAGACCGAATCCATAGAAGCCAAGTCCCGGCAAATACTGGTAATGAACGTAATACTGGCGCGTGGCGTAGGTCTCATCGCCTTCTTTCCAGTTGCGCCTGATGCCCAGTATCTCTCCTGACGACTTCTCAATAGTAATAATGTAAGGGAGCGCCAAGCCAGTGGGGCACATGCAGTCATCCATGTCCTCAAAGCCTTTCAGGTCTACCTCTACCTGCATCTCGAGCAGTGTATGGCGTCCGTCAAACTCGTATTTCTCTTCCTCGCCCGTCAGTTTGGCAATTTTCTTGGCAATGTCGGTCTCGTCAGGCGTTGGTCCGTCAAGCTCGATGTCACGATACCAGCCATTAAGCTGCATCTTGCGTATCTGATTTTCTGTTTTACGCATGATGTGGGTTGAGCGTTCTGAGGTGCTCATATCTGAGCAGCCGTATGACACCACCATGTCCTCTGGGGGCACAAACATCGCGCAAGGACGCTTCATGGTCTGGTCAAAGTACACTTTGCGAAAGGCAGAGCCCGCTATCGGCAGGCAAAACAGCAGCTTTTCCGTTTCGTTGCGGTATTCCACCATTCGTTTGGTGGAAAGGTAGTTCATGTAATTGGCGACCCGAATAGCTTGCGCTAACTTGTCATCAGTAATTTTGCCAACCACAGAAGTCTTGGCTGGTCCTTTGGCCGGGAATACTTCCTGAATCGTTTGAGACTGAAACCGAACTACAGCTTCTGTCAGGAGGGGGTGGAATACGCCGGAAGCGCCCTCCCACGGCGTTGTTCTGTCCTCAAAGCGAAGCCCAAGCAGGTCAAGACCTTTGATATACGTCTTTTCCCAGTCTTCTCTGGATCGGCAATCGCTCTCAAAGCCCTCAACGAGTTCATCGGACAACAGCATGAGGTCTCTTTCGTCCATAAATTCGGCAAGGTTGTCGCCAAACTCAATGACATCGACTTCCATCGAGTCCTCTTCTTCCTCGTACTCGCCCTCTTCGTTGGGCAGGATAACTTCGATTTCTTCCACTTCGGCATCAATAGGCAAGAAGGGGGTCACTCGTTCTACAGCCATCTAGTAATACTCCGCAGCTCCGTAATATTCAGGTTCATCGTCTTCATCACTGTGTAACGACAGAAACCCGCCGTGTCGGAAACGCATGACCGCCATGACGGCGCAGTCAACATAGTCATCATGATCGCCTTTTGGAAAAGCAGCGATCTCATCGACCACTTCTTCGGCCCAAGGCATATTGGGTCGCCACACCATACCAGATGCAAACACATCCGTAATGGCGTTCAGTCTGGCAAACTTGTCATTAGGAGCCAGCTTGGAGCCCCTTGAAGGCACAAAGTCCTGTACTGGGATGCCCATTGCCCTTAATTCAAAGATCAGCGGCATACCGGAGGCCTTGCCCTCAATAATAAAAGCGTCAGGCTCCCTTTCCTTCCACAGCTCAATAGCTTTACGCTTGAGGTCTGGAAACTCCATGCGCTCTTTGAAGGCATCGAGCAATATCAAATTTGGCATATCGTTGCCAGAACCGTCTGGGTGCATAAAAACACCCCATGTCTGACAGGCTGAGTAGTCAGCCGTTTCGGCTTTGGTGAACGCCGTATCCCATGTCTGGATGATAAAATCACAGACAGGTGATTTTGCGCTTTCCCAGATGTTCCACCACTCCCTTTTAACCAGAGCGCCTTCATCACTGGTCGGGTTTTGCTGGTACTGGGCTTGCCATTTCGCATTGGGCAGTTCAGCCCTCAGCGCCAGCAGTTCCTCCAATGGCCAGAACTCAGGCCAAAGAGGCTTGTCTTTTGGTAACAAGGCAGGAAATTCAATCACCTCCCACTCATCGGGGGAGCCGCGCTGGGCCGAGTCATTGAGGATTCTGCCAACCAGATCGAGCTTTCCCCATCGGGTCATAATGACAACAATGGCCGCTCCCGGCTGTAACCGCTGCCTTGGACCGGATGTGTACCACTCGTAAACCTTGTCGAAAACCCTTGGGTCGGCCAAAAAGCCTTCCTGCTCTGAGTGGGGGTCATCAATAATCAGGAGGTCTGCACCCTTACCAGTAACTGCCCCTCCAACACCAATCGCGAAGTAATCACCCTTTTCAGAGGTTGCCCAGCGACCAGATGCCTTTGAGTCGGCCTTCAGCTTGGTTTTGGGGAAGATTTCTGTGTAATCCTCCTCTGCCACCAAGTCACGAACCTTACGACCAAAGCCCACCGCCAGCTCTCCGGTGTGGGAGCATTGGATGATTTTCTGGTCTGGATGGTGCCCCAAGTAATAAGCGGGGAGGTGGATGGAGCCGAATTCTGATTTAGTGTGCCGAGGTGGCATGCAGATGATGAGTCGTTTGAGATCGCCGTTGACGATACGATCAAATTTCTCAGCCATGATCTGGTGATGTTTGCCACCAATAAAGGCTGGCCACATACGTCTCACAAAGGGCATAAAACCCATGCGAGCGTTTTCGATAGATTGAGCTTCCTCCAGCTCACCCATGAGCTTGAGAAGGCCAGCCCTCTCTTCTTCGGGCAATGTGTTTATTTTCTGTACAAGCTGTGCGGAGTTCAAACCGTTATCTTCGGGCGCAGAACTGCGATGGTGAAACTTTATCCTATTGACATGTCAGGAGCAAACAAAAAGGCCCCCCCTTATCATCTGAATAATGGAGGGGGACGTGAAAAATGGCGATTTTTTGCAATAATTGACGGGCCTAAGAATTTAGGCCCTCGCAGGGTACGCACCCTTTGTAACTAGCTGCCTTCCACAGCTTATGCATCGCTGGTATTCACAAACAACCTTCTTCTTCCTAACAATTTGATGTTCTTTGGTCTCAGAACCACAACTGCATTGCATGCTTATTCTCCCTTCTGGTAACCCTTGGTAACCCTTATCCCGTTAATACCCCTATTTTGAGTTCGTAAGGGCTGCAATACGGAAAGGGGTTACCAAGGGTTACCATTTACACTAACAAAAAGTTTGAGATTCCTTGGAATCCGCCACCACATAACCCTATTTTTTACTTCTGCGTTTCTCGACACTGCGGCGGGCGGCTTGTGCTGCAGCCTTTTCTTCTGGCGGCCTCACAGCTTGAAGTGCAGCGCCAGCAGCAATGGGCCCAGTTATGCCACCAGCAGTGGCAGCAGCTCCCAGCATGGCGGGAACAACACCAGCCGCTCCAGCACTAAAAAGGGCAGCAGTGGTATCCTCAAAAGCTCGACCAACACGATCAGTATTGTCTTTTTTACTCTGGGCTACCTTATTCTGCCTCTCCCTGTTCATATTCTTCTTAGTTGGCATGATCTCTCCACTTATCCCAGACAATAAACGCCCCTAACAACATCCAGTCCTGATCTGGTGATCAAGCAGGACGTTATGCAAGGTCTAGATAATACGATCAGTAGAATTGTTATCGTGATCAAGTTCCACTGGAGTCACAAATTTTTCCCCAAAAAAAATTTAAAAGGTCTCGGTAGTTCATAGACCCATTTAAATGACATGTCTTGTCGCAGGATTCTAGTGGTTACTGGCTGATGCTCTTTGAAGGCTATATTCTTGCATAAAAATCTGGTCCTGTCAATACATTGCTAATCGACCTACGGAATTTTACGGCAATATTTTTATGGCATGTTCCACGGGGAACACTAGGGATATTTTTAGGAAATTACCTGTGTGGAATAGAAGGAACAAGGTTCCGAATATTTTTACAGAATTACCTGTATGGAATACTAACTATAAGAAGCAGGGGCGTTCGGCCTGTAGGGGGGGGTGGGGGTCCGTGGTTGGCGACCCCCCTGAGCACCTATCACCATGCTGGCACAAAAGCCCTCAACCACTGCCCTTAACTAGTCATCACTAATGCAGGCTATCTGGCCGATCCTCGGGTGGTTCATCCACCACACTATCAGTTGCCAGCAGTCTATCCAGTCGGTCCATTAAATCCGACTCTATATCGCTGGCACTACGCTTGCCATTGCTGGTCTCAACCACATCCTTGAACAGACCAACAGACCTGCCCAGTAGCTCTGCCGCCTTGATCTTGTTCGAGTCAGTTGGTTCGGCAGACTCCGTCCAATCCCTGAGCTTCTGTAGGACTTTCTGCCTGTCAGAGGCCGCTGCAGCCACAACTATGCTATCCCTACGCCTGATCAACTCGTCCACCCTTGCACGAATCCGTACATCCCGCATCAATCTGGACGCCACTGTGTGAGTAGAGTCGTGCTTGGTCCCCTCTCTCACTGTATACGCTTCACGATACGCTGCTGCCTGCGTCATACCACCTGCCACGCAGCGGCAGAAGTGCATCTGTTTAGCGGTCAAAGGCTTGTGTTGCTTGGTCCTCTCATCCCTTGCAGTCGTGCAGTCTGCCGTCTTTTTGCCTGCCATTCCGATCTCTCCTATTACGTTAGTCCTGACTAGTTTACACCAATTACCGACAAAGCTAATACTGGCTAGTGTATGTCAACCTGCACCTAATCCGTTAGTGATGGCTAGCTGTTACTACTGGCTAACATATC
>Ga0099847_1000160_pt1 | contig 21608 bp, 33 predicted proteins | sample CB_VirMetaG_2_FD_78178 | JGI IMG/M metagenome (GOLD analysis project Ga0099847, IMG submission 78178) | Freshwater to marine saline gradient viral communities from Chesapeake Bay - CB_1504_2 Viral MetaG | ecosystem: Environmental > Aquatic > Marine > Coastal | place: USA: Chesapeake Bay...
ATTACTATTAAAGATAAATCTCTCTGTATCCGTTAGATTTTCGTAGTCATTACGGTCTTTCGTTAAAGATACTTCTTCTGGTAGCCAGTGAAATTCTTCCTGCTTTCTCCATAGCTCGAAGAACTTCGGGTACTTAAACCTATCATACCTCTGTAGAGATAGATCTTCGCCTAGAAACATAGGCTCTTTTGTCGTATCGATATTTTTTGTATTTAGAACAGTCTTCATGTTAATTATATTATATTGGTGTTACTTATTTATATTGCACAAGCTCCAGATTCGCAACCGTCATCGACTGCATCTTCACCTGAGCTTTGCTTATCTCCATCATCAGTATTCAGGTAATAGCCAGTCCGCCAACCTAGTTTATAAGCTAGTAGTAACTCCTTGATTACCTTAGAATCCGGTAGTGCTCCGCCTTCGTAATGAGCATAGTTATAATATACATTAGCACTAATACTCATATCAACCCACTTCTGCAACGCACCTACGATCTTAATAAGACCTTCATTACTCTTCATATCATATGCTAGAGTATACTTACTCTTATACGATGAGTAATTAGGTACAATAACGGGTAACGTTCTTGCTTTGGATTTCTTATATGTAATAAAGGATCTAACAGGCTCAATGCCATTAGTAGAGCATTGAATAACTGAAGAACTCTCACAAGGCATAATAGCAGATACTGTACTATGTCTTAATCCAAACTCCTTAATTCTTGCTCTAAGAGCCTCCCAGTCCATGGAATTCTCTCTCGTCACATACTCGTCGATTTCTTTCTTATATGTATCAATTGGCAACCAACCCTTAGAGTACTTAGTCTCATTAAACTTAGGACATGCACCCTGCTCTTCTGCGAGCTTACATGATGCACTGAGTAGACTATACTGTACTTTCTCCATCAGCTCATCGGCAACGTTTGGAGCTTCAGCATCTTCATAACCTACTCCCTTCTTAGCAAGATAAGCAGCGAAGTTCGTAATACCAATACCAAGAGATCTTCTATTCTTAGTAAAGTTTTCAGCTGCAGGTAAGAAGTAGTCTTGGTAATCGATAAGCTGGTCTAGAATACGAATAATAATATCACATACTTTTTCCATCTCAGCATCAGATTGAATCTCTAGCACATTAATAGCTGAGAGAATACAAATACCAATTTCAGCATCAGTATCAGAGGTATCTTGTAGAGGCTTCGTAGGGTGTAATACTTCAACGCATAGGTTAGTCATCTTAATATCTGTATCCCACGCAGAACGCTGATTACAGTGATCGATATTCATGAAGTAAATCCGACCTGTCTCAACACGCTCTTTAACGAAGAGGGACATTAAGGAACGAGCCGGTATAGTCTTCTTAAACTTTAATGAAGTCTTACGTTCGTACTGCTCGTACAGTTCATCGAAGTTTTCATGGCCGAATGCATCATATAAATCTTTCGCTTCATTTGGAGAGAATAGAGTAATGTCTTCATTCCTAAGAAACCTCTTATAGAACAGCTCACTGAATTGAATGCAGTAGTCAAGTTTTCTAACACGGTTATCATCAGTACCAGAGTTATTCTTAAGCACTAACATATCTTCAGCCTCATAGTGCCAGAAGGGAAAGTTAACTGTAGCAGAACCACCTCTAATACCATTCTGATGGCAAGACTTAACGGTAGATTCCATTAACTTAAGGAACGGGATAACGCCTGTATGCAAGACCTCACCATTTCTAATAGGAGAGTTAATTGGTCTCACACGGCCAATGTTTAAACCAATACCATATCTTGAACCTGTAGCGAAACCAGCTGCTGCGGAGGACGAGAAGATAGAAGGTAGTGTATCATCGATATCAATCAAACAACAAGATGCATACTGTCTTATCTTAGTACGTACACCAGCCATTAGCGGTGTAGGTATGTTGATCTTAAACTTGGAGAAGTAATCGTACGCTTTCTTTATATAAGCAATACGTTCATCACCTGTATACTGGCCAAAGCATACCATGGCAATAATCATATAAGCAAATTGAGGAGTCTCGTAAAGTCTTCCAGTAGATCTGTCTTGTATAAGATACTTATCGCATAGTTGCCTCATACCCGCATACGTGAAGTTTTCATCACGGCTGTGGTCGATATATTCATCGAGTTTATTAATCTCTGTCTTATCATACATCATCAAGATATCTTCATCATATACATCATTCTCATGCACATTCTCGTTAATGAAGTCAACAAGCTTAGGTGGATTCTTACCGCCCCATACCTCTTTACGTAGATGATATGATAGTAAGCGCGCTGCAACATATTGATAATTCGGCGAACTAAGGCTGATCAGATTTGCAGCTGAATCAACTAAGACATCGTGAATTTCAACTGTTGTCATACCTTCCTTCTTCTGCAGATCGGCATTAATTTCAATGTCAGACGCTGTTACGCCTTTAATGCCTTCTACGGCCCATTCAATAACTCGGTGAATTTTTTCCACGTTATAGGGTACTGATTCCCCGTTTCTTTTCACGATGTTCATATATGAGTTTATTTACTTTATTTTGTTAGGATTAATAGTTTAAATGCACCAAATCTTTGAAAATTAAATTCACTTTCATTTAATTTGAGCAAGTGCTGAAGAATCTTCTTATCATCGATAATAGGATCATCTGTTAGGTGTGTAAATGCTTTAAAGTCGACAGGAAAGATGCGTTTATTAAGGTACGAGTATGCATCATGACATGTCATATTGTACTCATCTAGTATCTGCTCGTATGTTACAATATCTACTGTGTTTTCTTTTTGCTGTTTTAGTAGAGTATCAGCTAACTCTTTACCAGTCTTATTCAACTCTAAAAAGATACCATATAATGGTAATATAGCGTAACTATCTGATTCTTTCTCAAACGCTATTAATACCTTTTTTGGATTATATCTTTTATTAATAGAAAGACGTTTGTGATCATACTCATTTTTAATAGCGAATCCCAGAAATAGGGTAGGCAGATCATCGTCAAATGATTCAAACTTATCGATATCGACAGGTTCCTCGACTAATCTTATATCAACCATTACATTGAGATTTCACTGATCATTGCGCCTGTCTTAAGATCAATGGTTCTAATCTTATCTCCTGTATAGGGGGTCTTGATAGTCACAGAAACCATATTACCGGAGATAGTAGGTCCACTATATTCACCAGGTGGTAGGCTGTGTGATGCGTGGATACCACCAGTTTGTGCATCAAAGATTTCCACCTTATCGTTATTAATTCGAGCAGTTAAGTTCATACCTTGATTATATACTCTTTTATGAATTGTTCAACGTCAGAATCAGTTTTATTATAGGTAAATCCTGTTAACGCGTTATTAAAGCTAGGGTGATCTTTTAGGATACTTTTCTTACCGAACTTCTCTTGTATAAATGTTATAACGTCTTCAGAAGGATATAATACAGTGTCACATACATTTAATACTTTTCGTATATCCTCACACTTATAACCCTTTTTAAGAAAGGCTTTAGCTTCTCTGCAAATATAGTATTTTATGAGATTAGCCTCATCACCGTATTCGTCTATCTTCTTTTGGAGGAAGTCACCAGAGTAAACGGTAGGTTTACCTGTGACGACGCAATTAATCTTTTGAGTGCTTGGCATCATATAATTATATGGTATATTGTGGGATTTTCAACTTTAAACTCTAAATAGTAGTATGACCTTTAACGATCTGTATAATCAACTTCTTGAGGACTTTACTGCTCCTACTGATACTAAGAGACCGGCTAAGGTTAGGCCTAGTGGTAAGTATGGTACTATCAATCCTCAAATGAATGAGCCACATAGTACTAAAGCTATTTCAGGATTTAAAGGGCAGCCGGGTGGTAAAATGAAGACGATGTTTGTTACTCTACCGGTAAGGAAGAAAAAAAAGAAAGTTAAAACTGACTCTTAATAAAGCGGAGAGTTCTTTCATTTCTATCTTGTATTGGATGTACTACACCCTTATCATCCCGGTACTTTCTTTCATATTCCTTAAGCATACCTGCTTTATCCTTGTTGAGTACATGACGTGTAAACTTAGGGAATTTAGTAGTGACATTACCTATGTTGAAGGTGAAGTCGAGAAGTATTTGTTTTTGGTTGAGATATAGTTGATCATAGTCTACATTAAATCTCTCTCTTAGATGCCGTCTCAATCTGTCCTCCGAGACGCGGAGATCTTTTAAAAGTAGCGCTGTAGCCCCTGCTTCGGTTAACCCGGGCGAAAACTTACCGGATCTAACCTCACTACCGGTGAGCTTATGGCCGTAGCCTATAGTATCTGTACCACCTTCAGCGCTCGAGTAAGGGTAGAATTTATTATTTCTCCAACCAGCCATCACTGAGTTTTCAGCAGACTTTACTTCTTGTATAAAGCCAGGGTTATAGATAGGAGATGGTGATATTTTAGAAGCGACTTTAGAAGGAGAGTCAAACGTAATGCCGGCATCGGCTGTTGTTGTACCTCCAGCGAGTGAAGCTAAGCCTAATGCGCCTGCTGCGATCGCACTCTTAAAATTTTCATCAATGTAGTAATATTGTTCAAACGTTCCCATCGATAAATATTTATACAAATAAGGTTGTTTAAATGAACCGGTCGAGGAAGTACTTAGGTAATTTTGACTTATTGCGTATAATCGCATCGTATATATTAGCGTCTAGAACGTACGTGACACAATGATCATCCTGACTACGTATACCCCTACCACATTGTTGTATAAAGTTTGAGAGCATCTTATTAGCGTACCATTGCTTATCCTGCTCAAACATCTTTTTTACTCTATCATCTCCGAGTGGTAGGTACGCAGCTTTAATAATAATCTGAAAACGTGCTAGGTCTCCCTTAAGGTCAACCCCCAATCCTAAGGACGGACTTACTAATACGGTTGGTTGATCTGACGCTGTATGTTCTTCTAAGATTTCTTCATTACGGGTCATACCATCTCGATAAAGAAACCTCGAATCACTTAAACCTCTTTGGAGGTATCCGGTAATGTAATTTGTATGTGTATGTATAATACCTTTATCACCGCTATGGTTCTTACAAATCTCCTTTATCTGCTCTACAATCGATGGTAGAGCTTTTTGTAGGTTAGCATGATTGAGCCGATTAGATCTAGATATGTATATAGGTGCTTTAGCTGGGTCGAATGAGCTACCAGACTCGACATATTTATATTCCTTAATACCTAGAGTCTTAGCTAAGTTCTTATGATCAATAACTGTAGCTGACATCAATAAAACTTTCTCAGCATACTTGAAGATATAGCTCGAGAGGGTATCGACCTTGAGCGGAGTAAGTCTGATATTAAACTTATCCTCCACCTGTACAATATACTCACACTGCTGCCAGGTATCACTAATCAATACTAAAGTACTATGCAAGCTCCTAAGATATTTTAACTTAGATAACTCGTTATTTGAGAGGCCTAATTTAATCCCATCAGTCAATATGTTAATATGCTCAATAATGGTTGACTGTACTTCATTTAACCACTTTTTAACAGCAGTATTTTTAGTAGATGCGAGCGGGAAGATCTTAACTTTAAGTTTCTGCAATCTTTGAATATCAATCGCTACAGAAAATTGCTTGATGATTTCATCTTCTAACTCAGATGCCTCGTCACATATAATGTAGTTCTTATACTTGACATGATCGGGCAACGCTAAGAACATCTTATAGTTTAAAGCCGTGAACTTACTAGTAAGAGCAGCATTACGGTCATTATGATAGTCACATTTATTAGCCTGTCTATGAGCATCTAGAATCTTCTTCGGCATTACTACAGACTCTTGCTCGACATCAATATTCTCGTCAATAGTACTTCTATAGTTCGCCTTACCTTTCAGTACAGCTGTATCTTCGAATAAATCCTGGTATTGGTCTTGCAGAGCCTTTGTAATAGTTAATGCAAACGCCCCGGCCGGCAGGTCATTTTTGCATTCGCTCGCATGCGCATAATTACCGTTAGAGTCCATCTTAAAGGCTGCATATGTATTAACCAACTCAGTAAAGTTATCAGTAAAGGGAGTTGAAGCATTCGCGAGAGTTTTTGATATAAAACTCTTACCACTTCCGGTAGGCGCGCAACATATAACGAATTTATTTCCAGAGCTAAATGCTCCGTCAATTTTTCTAATTATCTTATCTTGTTGACTACTCGGGGTATATCCCTGAGGAAAGTTATTTAAAAGTTTACCTACCATGTAACCATTATAGGCTACACTACAGATAAAACAAGGCTTGAATCATAAAACTTATTACAATTCGATTTGTCGAGTAATTTTACACGGTAAAGAAGAGTCTTACTCGTACCGGCAAGGTCTTTAAGCTCGTAGGAAAACTTTAAATTGCCAGCGTCATGCCGTTCCCAACTATACGGGTAAGGTATTTCATAAACTCGTGTTTCATCTTTATGATTCCTTAACGTGAATACAAAGTGAAATTCCTTAAACTTAAATAAAATTAATTTACCTTTTTTAAGAGTTTTACCATTACTCAAGAGAAATACTACATCTCTCAACAAGAAGTCATTCAATTGCGTTTCTATAGCTGCTACTTGTCTCATTTACCCATAAATTGTTGTTTCTGTTCGGTCGTCATAGTATAAACACTAGTGTTAAAATATTCCCAGAATTCGTCTCGTGGTATACTCTTAATGAGATTGCAATTATCCATACTAATCATTCGCCAATCTTGCATGAAAATATCCCAAGTTAATACTAAGTTTTTTGGACCAGGTGCATACTCAGGTAATCTAGAAGGCGGCTTGTAGTTTAAAGTTGTTCTACCATTTACACTATTTAAAATAGTCTGGTCGTTCGTACAGAGCATTGTACGTACTTCACCTGTAGTACGTTTGATAAATGTTATTTCACAGACATTTCTATCTAATAACTGCAATAAGCTCTGGCGGTTAACTTTAAGCATTATCGTCTTTTATATCTTCCCGTCTTTTACAAATACCGAACAATCTTTGCTCATTTAAAAACATGCCTTTACTCATTGTACCGTAATCAGCGATTTGAATATTTGCGACGGATGCACCTTTATCATTTGGAAACATAACGATGTCACCAGCTTTTGTATATTTACATTCTGGTCCAGCTAGGACAACCTTAGCTTTGCGCCATGTTTTTGTGAGAGTATTTGTAGGTATATAAATACCATCTCTCATAATATTATCACCCGAAGCATCCGGAGCTTCATCAATATACTCTACTAAAATAATATCGTCATATACAAACGATAAAATAAATTCTTTGCTTAGATCGAAGTCTCCATCGCTATGGGAACTCAAATCAATTAAGCTTCTTTTTGTTGCTAGGTTGTCAATAGATGCTTCAGCCATATAGACTACTTATAAAGCATTTTTTGTAAATCAACATTACGCTTATACTCTCTCTTAGAGATAAACTCAGGTAAGATCGGCTCTTCTTCTTTTTTCACCTTATCCTTTTTAGTTTTCTTGAGGTAACTAATCTTCTTAAACCTCAAGCGAGGCAGTAGGTTGTATAGATAGTTATATTGATTTTGCTTGTCATCAAACAGGCTCCAATATTTATTACTCGACTCGTTAATATAATTAGCCATCTCCGGCGAATACATACTAGTCCACCGATTGATCATAAACAGGTTGAACTGCGACTCATCATCGCAGTTCATATCTATTACCTTCTTACTATAAAGTAAGCTATTTAGATACTGAAAAATAGTCATTATAGATTAATCTTAGTAGTAGCGATAAAGATATCATCCACCATACCGTAAAAGGTATCAATAACCCTAGTCATAAACTCTTGAGTCTGCTCTTCATCAAGTTTAGTACTATAAGCAAATGCAGGAGCTTTACTACCAGCATTAATATTAATACCTGTATGCCCGATAGCTACATTATCTTTTGAGTACGTAATACTCACACTACACTTACCAACAGCTTGTAACTTACCGTCATTACCTTCAAATTCATCATGAACCATTAGGTCATCACCATCTACCTCAATCGGCTTATTAGTTAACCCAGCTAGTATACTAGCAATCTGAGTGTTAAGCAAGCGCTGAAACGCTACGGCGCCGAACTTATCTAGGCTAGGAATCTCCCAGCAGAAGTTAACTGCATCATCACTATAGATATAATCGCCCTGCAGTACATCCTCTTGATCAATCATCCCGTCAATACTCACATCCATTGGACATCTAAACGCGATAATATTCCCAGTAGGTAATACTTTATTACGGAAATAATCGTATGCGAATCTCTTATGAATAAGCGGGCCGTCGTAAACTTGAATATCTTTTATAATCATATATCTGTATTATAGATTATAAAAGATAGGTTATCAACTATAAAGTTGATGTCGTAGGTGATTATAGTTGAAATATCCAACTAGTATCTGAGAAGGTCTCAATAGGCTCTCCTAAGCAATCCTTTACTGCATTTAATACCTCAGGCATATAGCTATCATGCCCTGCAATATATCCGCCTTGCTTAATTTTACTTTTCCAAGTATTAATGTCTTCCACTACTGCGCTATAAGTATGATCTGCATCAATATATACAAAGTCGAGAGAATGGTCCTCATACGACTTAGCAGCCTCTGTACCTGGTAACTTGACCTTTGTAATATTCGGGTAATCGACTAAGATTTTATCAAACATTTTTTCAGCTTCCTTTACTGCTGCCCATGACCAGGGGTCAACGCAATCTAACTTCTCACAGTGAAGAGCGATTACTCTACTACTCACTCCTGAAAAACTCCCATGCTCTACGCCATGATCACTCTTCTTAATATACTTTTTGCATAGATCTATGAGACCAGCAACATTGTTTGAAATGGCGTCTAATTCCATCCAGTATATTCTAGGTGTTTCAAGCAACTGGTCTATTTTTGTCTTATAACTCATCGTAAGTAATTATACGTTGAAAGGTATTTATCAACACTTTGTTGACTGGTTGATTTGGTAAATACCTCTACAGCGTAGAGACCATCCGCACCATATACCCCAACACTCCATTGTGTATCGCCAATTACAGGTCGCTTAACCATAAAGGAGCCACTATCAATATGGTTGAGTGCAAATTTACCAGCATCAAGCCGGTGAGTACCATCTTTATTATCTTGCTTCCAACAAATAATATCAGACGTATATCCCTTTACACTTGACCAGAGATCTGAATGTAAGGTTGTATCATCATCAAGCATCATAACATACCCGTCATTTATTAATGCAAGAGCGTAGTTGCGCTGCGCATTTCCAGAAATACTTTCATCTTGTTGATGAGCATATAATTCTGCATTATTAGGTAATTCTATATCGGGCAATGTAGGTGCATCGAAGACTACAATCCAGCGATAATTTTCCGACGGTATATTAATACTTTTAGCTATGGCAGCTAGATTTTCAGGCCTAGAGCAGGGTGTTACTAGATTAATTAACATCACATTATATACTTAGTATTACTTTATAAGCAGATCAATGTAGTAAGTGTTTGTAGTTTTTCTCAATGTAAAGTTCTGGTATATGGTAGTCGTCAATCTTATTAAAGTTATCTTCAATTGCTCCGAGTTTACTATTATATACATCTTCACTGAGGTAGTTAATTACACTTTCAATACTCTCAAAATCGTCTATAAAGATAATACCATCATTATTAAAGAATTCTCCGACCGAGCGAGAACCCCAATACACTGGGATGGTCTTCGTTGCAAAACAATCGAGTATCTTCTCAGTAAAATATCCATCTTGTATACAGTTTTCGACAGCAAAAGAAAATCTAAAATCACTCAAGCCTACATCTTTACTAACTAAACGGCTACCGGTGATAGTACCGAATGTATTTATACAGTTGCTGAAGTGGTTATATATTGAATGTCTAATCTTATGACCAATGGCTTCTTTTTTACAAGATGCAATCATAGAGACTGAGCTGCTCTTTACTGGGCTATCTTTCTCAACCCAATATGTACCGTACGGCTGAAATAACCCGTTATTAATTTGAGATATAATCTCTCTATCGAACGTCAATACATTATTGAATTTATGATAGTTCTCTAAAATCCAATCATATATGCCCGGGTCTATACCTTTAGGTTCGAGTAGCCATGCGACCTTCTTAACGTTATTATACTGGCTCCTATCTACATCACGTAATTTATTATCAGTAAAAAAGACATGCTCACTTACTATAGCATCATCCGTACACCAGGAAAAATTAACCCCTGGCATATTTTGAATATCTCTACCACCAAAATTATTATCCCGTAATGTTATTTTATTTTCTATTTCCATTTTTCGTCAAAGACTTTCGATAACCCATGGGTTTGTTTTTGTCTATCTTCTTCGCTGAATAATTCATGGCTCTGCCCACAATCGTGCCATACTGACACATCACCAATTAAAGCGTGTGTTAAGTTATTACTTTCTAGTAGTTTAGAATAATCATCGTCCTGAAACCAGAAGGAAAATCTTTCATCAAACTTACCGCCAATTTTATCTATAGTGCTTTTCTTTGTTACAATACACCAACCGGTTACAAACATCCTAGTAGAGTAGCCTACATGTATTCCTTTGGTTTGGTGAAAGCGCCAGGTCGAGTTATCGTCCCATGGACTAACAGAATCATACTCATTTAAATGTTTAACTAAAGTATATAACACATCTATATTATAATACACATCATTATTTGATATACATAGGTAATCGTGCTTACAAAAAGTGAGACCGTAATTTAAAAACTTATTATAATTAAACTCTGCATCCTCCGGAATATAGAATGTATCGATTGGTAGTTTTATATCTTTACCTCTCAATTTTTTATTTGTCTCAATAACAATAATATTGGTTTCAATATTACTATTTGATTTTAAAGATTTAACACACTTTTCAAGTTTACGGTAGTATTCTAAATTAGCTGTATTTGAAAGTATAATTACATCTACAGTTTCCATGTCTTTATATACTCCTGTAAATCGTTATAGTTCATCTCACATATCTTCCTGTACTCTAGCTGATTACTATTGTAATAGTCGTGTATACTCTTATCCTCATCAACATCATGATGAGGTAAATGAAATAGGTACGGGCATTTTGTATTAGCTAAAATAACATTCTTTTTAAGTTTATGACACCTAGTTACAATTTCATTATCTTCATATCCCCAGTTAATAAAATTAGGATTAAACCCGTTAACATCTTTAAAGCAGTCTTTAGACATTACCAAGCAGCCACCGACTGCTTTAAGATTGCCTACCTCAAACAGCTCATTTTTCTCCAATCGAGACGGTACGTAATTTAACGGGAGCATCTCCAACATATTCTGATATGTCAAATCACAAGTTAACATGCGTTTAGATTTATATGATAGGTATATAGCAACTCCATTATAACCTATAATGACATTATCCGTATCTGCCAATTCAATAGATTTCTGAATAGAGTATTTTGAGACAAATACATCACTATCTAAAAAACATAAAACATCGTGATTAGCCTCTAATGCTCCTTTGTTATATAACTCACACTTATTAAAGTTATTATCAGATGATTCTTTAATTAGAATCTCACAACCAGGTACAAGTCGTTGATAGTACTGCTTACAGTATTCTAAATTTACTGCCCTTTCTTTTGTATCTTGCTTATAGGCTACAATAAAAGATATCATTTTCTCATGCTCTTTAAAATATTAATAACATCAGCTAATGGAGTATCAGGTACTGCATTTTGCCAAGCTGGCATATAACCATGCTTCTTCTGAAATAAGTATGCACTGTCAATTATTTTTTGCTGCCAATCATCACCTCTTCTTATCGATGAGGATTCTTCACTACAAGCTTGTTCTTCAATAAAATCGCAACTATTAGCGAGATCGGCCCACCACCAATAAGGTGTACTGTAACCGGCTTTAGCGAGACTGTATGAATGCTCCACGTGTTCAAAATTATTTTTATCAAACTCTTCATCAAATATACCTACACTATCTAATGCTTCCTTGGTATAAAAACATACAGCACCAACTGAGTGCTGATTTAGTGCAATTTTTACGTCACCGTAATCAATTACCTTTCTCGGCTTAGGTTTACCTTTACTAATATTACCCTTATTGGCCGGCCCGTGGTATGCAAACGACATATGTTGTATACCAGTAATCTTACTTGCTCTAATATATTCTTCAAACGCATTACCTTTAAACACCATATCATCCTCTACGAGAAAAATATACTCACAGCCTTTTGATAATAGGTGTGTAAGCGCTTTATTTTTACTCTTACAAACACCTAAATTCCTCCCGTTGTTAATAATATGACGATGAGGAGCGTCTGTAGTTGCTATAGGCTCATCACCGTCATTAATGGTAACAATCTCATCGAACCAGTCGGATTTAATGCTATTAATACACTTAATATAAAAATCATTCCTATTACACGTTATTATACCTACACCAATCTTTGACATTATATATATTTTATGATAAATAATTTATATGGCAAGCACAGACGTTAGTATCAATCAGTTACCAGAAACCAATCAAGTTAGTAATGGAGACTTTATAATTATCCAGACACCTAATGCGACTAATAGGTTAAATTTTAGTAACTTCGTTGTAGGTTTAGAAAATACTACATTCAAAAGTACCATCGAGTTACACACAACTCAGATTGCAGAGCTTTCCGCAGCGTTAAATCCGTAAAATTAATTTAGGCTGACAGCTTAGCCTCTAGGATTGTATAAGCTGTCAATTTCGTCGATTTCCTTATCGCCTAGAGTATCTTTGATTAGCTGTTTCTGATGCGCCAGGTCCTTCTCAAACTCTTTAGTATTTTGCTGATCCTCGAGTAATGCTTTCATAGCATTTGCTTCTTCGTTAACAGACTGGTTATTAGTATCGACAATATCAGGCTCTGGTGTAACTTCCCACCCGCCGACAAGGTCTCCGGTTTCATCTAGATATTGCTTAATCATGGCTATTCTAATAGGCCTATCTCCGAACACTTCAATCCAGCCCGGAGCGTCTTCTTTAGGAAAGAATGGATTAAGACCGTTGTTTTCAATATGTTGTGCTCCAATCATTTTGAATAGGTTGTCAATTTCTTTAATGTAGGTAGGATCTACTTCACGTACACCATCCGCAACCGGAGTAATAGGAGCTGCTTTAGTAATAGGTGTAAAGAATATAATATCCAACTGCTTTAAACTCTCACAGACAAGAGGTATACATTTATCGATAAATTCCTTATCAATATCACCTACACCTTTCTCAAAACACCAAAGAGAGTAAACCAAGTTATCAATAGGGCATCTATCCATAATAACATTATCGCCAGGTTCGAAGGTCTGCATCTCGTCAATCATATGATTGAGAATCCTCCATTGAGTATCTTTAGTAGCTTCTTTACTATGAGGTAACTTCTCGCTAGTAATCACATCACGGTATGTCTGGCTCTCAGCTTTATACATTGGCCATTCTTCTCGGAAGTCCTTAATTAATGTTGATTTACCTTGACAACCTGTACCGCTAATAGCTAACCTCATACGTATATTTTATAATAAGAATTTGCATTTTCAAGGTCTTATGTTATAATAATATTATGATACATTTTGATGAGGCGTCTCATACGTATACAGATACGGAAACCGGTAAACAGTTAATATCAGTAACAACTCTGCTCGGTAAATACAAACCTAAGTTTGATGCAATAGGTAACGCAACTCGAATTGCTAAACGCGAAGGCGTTCATGTCGATTTTATTCTCGAGCAATGGGAAGCGGTTAAAAATAAAGCATGTGATTACGGTACCCATATACACAAAGTAATGGAAGATTTTCTCGTAGATGATAAACGAGAAGACCAATATAAAGATCTTTATAAATCGTACAAGTCACATGAAGATGTATTTAAAGGTTACCCTAAGCTGCGCGCTGAGGAAAAGCTATATGATACAGTTAATGGAATTGCAGGTACAGGTGATTTAATTTATGAAAATGCAAAGAGCTTTAAGGTAGGGGATTTTAAAACTAACAAGCGCTTCAGGTATACCAATGAGTATGGTGAGTATATGAATGGCCCGGTAAGTCACCTAACTGTATGTGAATTTAATTCATACGCCTTGCAGCTATCTTTATATGCTCATATGTATGAAGCAATCTCAGGTAAGAAGTGTGACGGCCTAGTTATATTTTATAAAACTCTCGATAAACACGAGTGGTCAAAAATACATGTCAACTACCTTAAAGAAGAAGTTAAAGCGATAGTAGCTGATTACAATAATCCCAATTAACAACTTTTAAGAAGTTTTTAATATACTTCTCTCTATCTGGACCATACTTCTTATAATAAGCATGCTCCCAGACGTCAATACCTAGTATTGGCGTTCCTTGGTTAAACATAAGAGGGTTATCCTGATTATCTGTTTGTACAATTTTTAGGGTGTTACCTTTCTTGACGAGCCACACCCAACCAGAGCCAAAATGTGATTTAGCTTGTTCAGTAAATTCACTGTAAAACTCCTCAACGGAACCAAACTTCTTTTCAATCGCATCTCTTAATATACCCCTACATGGGTGAGTATGAGGGGTCATCATATTCCAGAAAAGCTGGTGATTGTATGCACCCCCGGCGTTGTTACGTATTGCAGCTTTTCTGTTAGCAGCTTTTTTGACTAATTCTTCTAAAGGAGGCTGAGATGCACCGATAGCATCATTTAATTTTTTTACATACCCCTTATAGTGCTTATTATAATGGAGCTTCATTGTCTCCGCGTCAATATGAGGTTCTAAAGCATCGAATGAGTATGGTAGTACAGCCGGCGTATAACCTTCTAGACCCTCAAGTATGAGGGTAGTTAGCTTATCATAAGTTTGTTTCATAATTATTTTTTATTCTTTCCTCTTTTCATGTTAAGACACCATTGATACATCTTACCTTTTTCACCACTATACTTCTTAGCCTTACGCTTTAGGTCGGTTACCGTACCTTTACAGCTAGCACCTGCTCGCTTTACTCGTCCCGGTTTACTTTTACCCTTGACCTTACCATCGGCGTAGTTTTCAAAAAATGTTTTAAATGTAATCATTTCAATGTTATACAATTCATTTTACATGAAGTGCTTCGGTTCTGTATAAATATTTATATAAAATAGAGGTAAAATGATATGTTTGGACTTATTACGATGTTATTATCAACACTTGGAGCAACTGGTATGGGCTCGATGCTTAAAATTATCGGCGGCATTGCGCAGAGTAGATCACTTGCAAATGAAGCGCGTGCTAAGAGGGAGCTCATCAGAGACATGTCACTCCAAAAATCAAACGCTGAGTTTCAACAAGCAGTGTTCGGTGAAGCGGATAAGGATGCTGGTATGTTCACACGCGGCACTCGCCGCATTATTGCTCTTATCGGGATGCTCAACTTCGCAGTCATTTCGATTCTTTGCACCCTCTGGCCAACAGTCGAGCTCGTCACCTTTACACCACCCGAAAATAAAGAAAATTTCTCCCTCCTCTGGGGATTGGCTGTTTTTCCCTCATCGGACCCGATTACAACAGCCATTACAACGGGGCACATCTCTTTGGTCTCAGTCGCCACTCTGGGGTGCATCATCGGATTCTACTTCACCCCAGGTGGTAAATAAAAAAATAAGCAACCGATAGGTTGCTTATTTGAAAGTGGCTCCTCGACAAGGATTCGAACCTTGGACCTAGTGATTAACAGTCACCCGCTCTACCGCTGAGCTATCAAGGAATTTATAATATTAAATTATTTTTTAGTAGCTGGTCGCCCACGTTTGGTAGGTTTCTTAGTTACTTCATCGCGAAGTTTATCAATTTTCCGATCAACTGCTGCGGCAAAATCTTCTGCATCCTCTACGATTGAATTAATTTTCTTAATGTTATTGCGAGCAACTAACGTGCCAGTAATAAAACCGGCGATGAATACTACTAGTGTAATTATTGTTTCCATAAATATTATTTAACCTTAAAAATAATACATTCAACCATAAATATTAATATGACCGAGAAAGAATTAAAAAGTATGTCTAAGGACGAGCTCGAACTTCTCTGCAAAGACAAGGGTGTTAAGTTAGATAAGAAACTTAAAAAGAGTAACTTGCTCTCAAAAGCAATTGCTCTCTTTACATCTACGAAGCCGGCAGTAAAGCAGACAGTTAAAAAGGCAACAGCAGCAAAGCTTACGTTTAGAGAGCAATATGGGATTTTACCTAAAAAATAACTCTATAACATAAATAATAGTATGCCTATTTCATTCACTAATTCATTAACCTTCTCCGGTGCTCCAAATGTACCTAATGAAGATGCTGTTAATAACATCGACACATTTCCAAACGGCCTGGAGCCGGCTGGTTTGGATTGTGAGTTACTATACCAAAACATACCCGGAGCGATCGGTAACTCAAGTGCAGTTTCAGTATCTGCTGTAGGTTTTCCAGTAGGCGCCGGTGCTACTGAGTATAAATTTACAATGGATATTGACGACTCTTTCGCTGGTATGCAATTTGCTGTTATTGATAAGGAATTTAACTCAATACAGTTTACTTTCGATGCCGGTGTGGTTGAGCAGGTTGTAACAGCTCAAGACAGAAATGCGATCAGTCCTCGTATTAGAGCGCTAGTTAATTTAGGTTATCTATAGTATTTTAAATAATATATTATATCAAAAAAGCCGTACAGTATACTGTACGGCTTTTTTTTAGTTATGAGAGATATTTATACCTTAAGGGCTTTATCCCAGACTAGCAAATGCAATCGCGGAGAGAAGTGAACATGCATATGCTTAGCATACTCAACAACAGCTTCGGCGTTAGCAATATGTTCTGCTCGCGAACCAGCACAAGGCATAAACCAAATTCTATCAAGACTTACATTAATACCCTTTGTATCTTCAACATACTTACTCCAGATTTCTTTTATATCTTCAGCAGGGTCATTAATAACAAACTTAAAACCAGAGTTAATCTCTCTGTGATACTTGAGTACTTCAGGCTTATAGGTCTTATTCTCCGGATCACCATTAGTAGTTAACTTCGGCGAAGTCGTGAAGGTAGCATCAAACTCTTCCTTCCATCTCGGGCTAGGCATAAGAGTAGCATTCGTCTCAAAGTCAATCTTCGGTGTGAAGCCATACTTCTCAATAAACGCCTCAACTAGTTTAAGTAGTTGCTTTTGTTGAATGAGAGGCTCACCGCCAGTAAGCTTCCAGATAGTACCCATCCTAAGTTTTTCGATCCAGTTATTGTCTTCCATCATCTGAAAGATCTCATTAAAAGTCATCTTATTTTTAATACTCCAAGAGATAAAAGAATCACAACCATGAGGAGAGTCTGCAGAGGCGAATCCAATGCAAGTTAGATTGCACATTGCCATGCGCATAAACAAAGAGCGCTGACCTATATATTCACCTTCTCCCTCTATTGTATAAAATATCTTATCGTCAGAGAGTATTAATGTTTCTTTTTCTAAGTTCATAACTAATACTATTATAACTTATGATAAGGGATGTTCAACTGCTATTTATAACTTCTCTGTCAACTTTTTATATTGTGATAGTCTGGTATATATATACTAAATATGTTTAATGACTACAAAAAAGAGTACTCGTAAGAGTTCGAAAATGTCGGGAAAGTCTCATTACACAAATGTTAACATTATGGATGAGATGGTTGAAAATAATCAGACTGATTTTGATCTAACATTCAAGATAGGTCATCATTTCAAATTAACTCCAGCCCAACATAGTTTTTATGAAGCTATGATGGATGCAAATACAAAGATGGGGTTTGTAGATGGACCAGCCGGTACAGCTAAGACATACATTGCTGTTCTAGCTGCTCTAAATATGCTACGAGATAGAGAAGTTGATAATATAGTTTATATTAGATCTATAGTAGAGAGTGCATCTAAAAGTTTAGGATTTTTGCCTGGTGAGATGGAAGATAAGTTCGCACCATGGTCTATGCCATTAGTAGATAAACTCGATGAGTTAATTCATCCGAACGTATCTAGTAATTTACTGCATAAAAACTATATCAGCTGCTTACCAGTTAACTTTACGAGAGGCATGACGTTTCGTAATTCGTGCGTTATTATTGATGAAGCTCAAAATCTAACAAAAAGCGAGCTAGTGACGCTACTAACTCGTTTCGGTAATCACAGTAAATATATGATCGTTGGTGATACAAATCAATCAGATATTAATGATAAAGGCGGTTTTGATATTATATACAAAGCCTTTGACTCTCAATCATGTATTGATGAAGGTATTAACACTTACAAATTTACTGGAGATGATATTGTAAGAAGTAAGGTTCTAAGGTTTATCGTCGAGAGACTCGACACCATTAGTTAGTTCTTTTAGAGCTTGTTCAAATCCAACTGATTGTACCTCAATACTCTTTACCTCTGGTATATCCAGTTTAGGGGTATGAGGTACAATCGCCTGGTTCATCTTAGAAAATATATCACTCTCAAGTTTTTGGAGTTGAGGGTCTCTTTCTCTTGTTATAGGGGCTCCCATCCCTGTACTGCTTACAGTATGTTTAGGTACTCTATTGTAAGCATTATCTAGACTCATTACTCTCCCCAGCTCGTTCCACCGAATGGATTTGACATACCCTGAGTTACTCTCTGCTTAGGGGGATGACCAGGCTCGGTATTAGGTTCTGCAGGCGGTACTTCAGTTACCGTATTTTCAACAACAGCTGCGGTCCGCATAGCAGCTTCTACATCAGGCTTTGCATTACTTTTATCTTCTGCAGAGCTAGTCGATTGTTCATAGACGGCACTATTACCTTCATGCTCCCATACCTCAACCTTTGCGACTGTAACTCTACCTTGCGTCTTATCCTTAACAATCTCACTTGCTTTGTTGTATACCCACTCGGCCGCTCTCTCGACTCCAACACCATCTTGCATAATACGAAGTTGTATTAATCCGCGGTCAGCTAAATGCTGAAAGCTATGAAGCTCTGGATCATCTGCAGCTACACACGTAGTATGGTCAAATTGATCCTCTAAAGCTGTCTTAATATCTTTACAGTCACCGAAATCAAATACCCAGTTACGGTCATCTAATTCATCAGCTGAAAACCATAACTTACATTGTAAACGGTATCCGTGAATAAATTTGCAATGACTATACGCCTTCCATTGACGAAAAGCAGTACTGCCCATGGGTATAACCTTAGTAGATAAGTATTTCATAATTGTATTATAACCTATAGAAGATCATAATCAACTAAATTAATAAAATAAAAAAAACTAGTTGATTTATAAAAATGGTAAGCTTAAAATATCTTTAGATAAGAGGGACGGGGGAGAGATCACTTGTCTCCAACTGCTTCTGCTTCTGCTATATCTTCCTTGGTCGCTGCAACTCCTTTATCCTTATCTATCAGGTACTTGTCAGCGTTGTTCATATCCTGTACTATCTTAAATTTCATATATACTGAATTTTCATCAGGTCTATATAATACATGATTACCATCTGTTAATGGCATAACCTCGTCTTTATTAATAGGGAATTGACCTTCACTATATTTAACTCCCATTAACTCTTTATTATCGGTGCTGAGAGTATATAGACCTTCTTGACCGTTCCACTGAAACTGGACGCCATCAGTAGTTATTGGATTAATAACCTCGTTATTGTTATCATATGCATATATAATACCCTTATTACTCTCTGGTGCACTAAACGCGTTATCATTTGTTTGTAATAGGTACGTCAGATACCTTATACCACGCTTATCGAGTATATTACCTACATCTGCCGATTTCGGCTTTAATGTCCATTGAATACCTTTAGCACCAAAGCTTGTTCTTCCCGCTAATTCGAATAAAGCATTTTCACTCGTTAGTTTTACTGGCTCGTCTTCTGCCGGCCCGTCTTGTGCTGGCTCATCAAACACAATACGATCGCCGGGATATATATCTACAAGCCCTCTAACAATTTTCTCTGCTTTTTCTGCACCTAGGGTTTTGATCCAATTCTGTCTAGTAGTATCGTTAAAGTTGAACTCTTCCTCGTCCTGCTCAATTGCTGAGACTGACAATCCATCCTCTTTACTATGATCTTTAAAGATAAATGGTATATCTGGGTATTCCTCTTTAACATTCTTAAGAAAAGCAGGTACACCTTTTGCAATCCAGTCAATTCTTCTGTCGAATTCTTTCTTACCTCTCAATTGAGGATCTGGGTGAGTAAGTTTCATAGGCGCATCTTCTGGTAAATCCAAAGCACTCTTTAACACGTCCCAGACCTTTAATTGTGCAGACTTACCCTCCTTATCACCCTTCATTTGTGCTGTATTCTGAAACTCACCATCTCTATCTCTATCTAATACGGCCGTAGCTTCACTAATCATGTTCAGAAAACCACCATTTAATGTAGACTCACCTGTAACTGGGTCAGTCTTTTGCGACGCCCCATCTAAAGTATCGCGCATTCCACTCATAACCTCACGTGACCTCTCAATACCAGCTTTAGCTCTCTCAATACCAGCCTTAACGTCATAGTCCTCGCCATCGGTATAATTATTAATTTTGTCAGTGATATCAGCTCCGAGTTTAATTTGACTATAATTTGACTTACCAAATAATCCCATCTTATCCGTACTCTTATCTAGTTGTTTTGTTAATATCTTCTGCAGAGTATCATTGATATCCCACTTACCTGTACCATACTTCTCAATGGTATCTATAGCACTCGATACTTTCTGCACACCACTCACAACTTTATTAATTATACCGCCCTTCTTTGTCTTTGCATTTTTATCATAATGATCAATTACATGTGGCGGTGTCGCTTCCTGGACTAATTTTAAGAAATCACTCATATTGTAAATATATTTATTGCTTTCGTTGGACTATACTATATAATAAGGGTATGTCCGATAGAATTAAACTAACCAAGCTACCAACCGCTAATGGTAATATGCCGCTCAGCGATGACGAAAAACAACAGGTTATCCTTAACGCTACAGAAGCTTATGAAAAGTTTCTAGATGCTTTACGTATTGACTGGAGAAACGATCCTAATAGCGATGGTACACCTAAGCGTGTTGCTAAAGCCTATGTAAATGATATTGCAGCCGGCTGCTATAATGAACTACCTAATATTACAGCTTTCCCTTCAGATGGCTATAACGGGATGGTATTTCAGGGTGGTATTCCTGTAAAGAGTCTATGTTCGCATCACCACCTAGCATTTACGGGTAGATGTCACGTAGCTTATCTACCCTCTGCCGATGGTAAAGTTATCGGTCTGAGTAAGCTGAATAGAATTGTAGAGCATTATGCTAGACGTCCGCAAATTCAGGAGGGTCTAACTACTCAGATTCATAAAGCAATTGATGAAGTATGTGAAGGTAATAAAGGTGTTGCAGTAGTGATCTCTGCATCTCATACTTGCGCATGCCTCCGCGGTATTAAGCATGATGGATGTGAGATGAAGACCTCAAAACTGAGTGGGGATTTTCTGAATGATACATCTACGCGTAGTGAGTTCTATACGTTCGTTAACGACTGGGGTAGATAGTAGGAACACTATTATAATATCGGTATGAATATATTTTGTACTGATA
>Ga0099847_1000161_pt1 | contig 21607 bp, 19 predicted proteins | sample CB_VirMetaG_2_FD_78178 | JGI IMG/M metagenome (GOLD analysis project Ga0099847, IMG submission 78178) | Freshwater to marine saline gradient viral communities from Chesapeake Bay - CB_1504_2 Viral MetaG | ecosystem: Environmental > Aquatic > Marine > Coastal | place: USA: Chesapeake Bay...
AGGTTGAAGCCTCTACCAGACGCTAAAGAAGTAAAACAACTCCCGGAACCAAAACCAGCACCAAAACCAAAAGCAGAATTAGTAGAACGCAAAGGCCCGTCTTATTCTGATGACATGACTCAAAGGGATTATGGTCTCATGGAAAAGGTACGTATTCGCGATAAGGCAGAAGAAGAAAATATCGGTGAAGCTGCTGCTGAAGCCAATCTAAAGAAAGGCGGCACCGTCCGTAAAGCAAAACCATCTAAGTATGGTATGAAAAAAGGTGGCTTTACCAAGCGTGGCGGCATGTACAAGAAGGGAATGTCGTGAGCAAATTAACTGAACAACAAGAAGCATTTTTAAATGCATTGTTCGGTGAAGCTGCTGGCAATTTTCGTGCAGCTATGGACATGGCGGGGTATTCTAAACACGAGTACCCTGCTCGTCTCATCCGTAATCTTAAAGATGAGATCATTGATCGTGCAGAACATATGCTTGCGGCAAATGCTGCTAAAGCAGTTTTATCCATGACTGGCGTATTGGACGATCCCAGTGCTCTAGGTACACGGGAAAAACTAGCAGCATCAAAAGAAATCTTGGATCGTGTTGGTCTAGTTAAAACTGAGAAGGTTGAAGTAAAAGCGGACAAGTCTGCTGTACTTATTCTTCCTCCGTTAAAGTACGATACCGAGGATGATGATGCGGACGAAACGTAATTTTAAAAAAGAATACGTTCGGCGGGTTAATGGAGATCCTGTTTATAAGAAAAAGCAAGCATCTCGTAACGCCGCGAGACGATCAATAAATCCTCCTAAAGGTTATCAGGTAGATCATATTAATAATAACCCGTTAGATAATCGAAGTCGTAATTTAAAGGTTGTTACTAAACAACAAAATTTACGCAAACCAAAAAAGTAAACATGCCTCAGACCAAGGCTAAACACTTAGACAGAAAACCAATCCCAGCAAGAGGTAGATTGCCGTATGGTTATGACATCGTGGGAAAAGAGTATATTCCGCATCTCCCTACTATTGACAAGTTGGAGATTGCGATTGAGCAAATTAGGGACGGCAAACAACCTATTCGAAAAGTTGCTGCGTGGCTTGAAAATGAAACAGGTAGAAAGCTATCCTCCCCTAGACTTCATAAACTTGCGTGGTCATCCGAAGAACTTGAGGAACGTAGAAAAAAGCGGCGGCGTAAATTTACACCTGAACAAAGGAGACTACAAGACCTTAAAGACCAAGAAAGGCAAAGCCGGATTAAACACGGAATTGCTGAACGAAAGTTACAACGTGCAGTCAAAAAGACTCGGCCAGATAGTGTCAATCCTAGTTTAAATTTTTCAGACGTATCGGGAGAAAGTCGTGAAGTTGCTTTTCGTGCAAATCCCGGACCTCAAACTGAGTTTTTATCTTCTACCGAGCGAGAAGTATTTTATGGGGGTGCAAGAGGTGGGGGTAAAACTTATTCTCTTTTGGTAGCGCCTTTAAGATTTATTGATAATCCTGTACATCGAGCATTACTTATTCGTAGATCAATGCCTGAATTGCGCGATGTTATATTTCAAACGCAACAAATTTATAAAAAAATATCTCCTAAAGCAAAATGGAGAAGTCAAGAAAATACATGGTATTTCCCAAGTGGAGCAAGAATTGAATTTGGATATTGTGAAAACCTGCAAGACGTTTTACGTTACCAAGGTCAGTCCTATTCCTGGATTGGTGTGGATGAATTGCCTCAGTATTCTAACCCGGATATATGGCATTTTCTTCGCTCGTCCTTACGAACGACTGACCCGAATCTTCCTTTGCATATGCGCGCGACTGGTAACCCAGGAAATATCGGTTCTGCATGGGTTAAAAAGATGTTCATCGATCCGGCTAAACCGGGCACAAAAATTACAGAAAAAGTTGAATATGAGGTTGAAGGTAGGACATTAGTATCCGAAATCACTCGTAAGTTTATTGCAGCTTCTGTTTGGGATAATCCGTACTTAACACAAGACTCTAGTTATATTTCTATGCTGGCTTCGTTGCCAGAGATAAAAAGAAAACAGTTTTTATACGGCGACTGGGATGCAGTTGACGACGGAGCATTCCCTGATTTTGATAAGGAGACGCATGTAGTTCCTTCTTTTGAGATTCCTCACGGGTGGACGAAAATCAGATCAGCGGACTTCGGTTATGCGGCACATTCAGGTGTCCTTTGGGGCGCAGTAGACTTTGATGGTTGTCTATGGATTTATAGAGAGTTATACGTTAACCGTTTAACCGCTGACAAACTGGGAGAACTTATTCGAGAAACAGAGTCAAGTGACGGTAGAATTCAAGATGCGTTATTGGATAGCTCGTGTTGGGCTAAACGCGGTGATACAGGACCGTCAATTGCTGAAGCGTTAAATGCAGCCGGGTGTAGATTTAGACCCTCCGATAGATCTCCCGGCTCTCGTGTTGCAGGAAAGATTGAACTACATAAGAGATTATCTCTCGACGAAGAAACGGGAGAACCTGGAATTAGAATACTTGATAATTGTAGAAACTTGATAAGTCAATTAGCAGCTATTCCGGTAGATCCGCGTAACCCAGAAGATGTAGATACTAAATCTGAAGATCACTTATACGATGCTCTACGATACATGATACAATCAAGACCTTCAAATAGGAGAGTGGCATACGAAAATATGCCAAAGAAACGCTGGAAACCCAGTGATAACGTATTTGGATATTAAAAAACATGGCTGATAAAACAGATATTGTTGTACTTGACGACACCGCTAGTATTGATGATCCTTCATATTATAACCTAGTAAGTTATATTGAATCTCGGTATAGCCGTGCACAAGATCGTCGCTATAATGATGAGAATCGATGGTTAAAAGCCTATCGTAATTATAGAGGTTTATACGGTCCAGACGTTCAATTTACTGAAGCAGAAAAGTCACGGGTTTTTATTAAGGTTACTAAAACTAAAGTTTTAGCTTCTTACGGGCAGCTTATTGAAGTTCTTCTCAGTCAGAATCGATTTCCTCTTAGCGTTGAACCAACAACTCTTCCAGAAGGTGTTGTTGAAAGTGTTCATGTTGATCCAAAGCAAGCAGAAGCAGAAAGTTTAGTTGAGAAACAAATTGAAAGTCTATATGGTTTTCCAGGAGACGGTCGAGATTTAAAACCCGGTGCCACTGCTGCATCTCTTCTTGATATGCTAGGTCCATTAAAAGATGACCTAAAAGATCTAGAAGGTCTAAAAGAAGGGCCTGGTATCACTCCATCTGCTGTAACTTTTCATCCTGCTCAAGAAGCAGCTAAAAAAATGGAAAAGAAAATCAAAGATCAACTAGAAGAATCATCTGCAACTAAACACTTGCGCCATACTTGTTTTGAGGCGGTGTTATTTGGAACCGGAATTATGAAGGGTCCATTTGCGTATGATAAAGAATATGCAAACTGGACAGATACTGGAGAATATGATCCAGTAATTAAAACTGTTCCTCGTGTTGAGCATGTTTCTGTTTGGGATTTTTATCCTGACCCAGACGCCTATAATATGGAAGACTGTAACTATGTTATTGAGCGCCATCGTTATACCCGATCTCAATTACGAGATCTAAAGAAACGTCCATATTTCCGTTCATCTGTTATTGAAGAAGCTATTAAAGAAGGTGAAAATTATACTCGGGAATGGTGGGAAGATGATCTAAATGATAATTTAATCAGTTCAGAGTTTGGTTCCCAAAATTCAGTAAACGGAAGCGGTGGTGTAGATAGGTTTGAAATTTTAGAATTTTGGGGCAACATTGATAAAAAAACGGCTGAGTCTCAAGATATCGAAATTCCAAAACAATATGAGGATGCAGATGAATTACAGATTAATTGCTGGATTTGTAATGGAAAAGTTTTACGGTTTGTTATCAATCCATTTACTCCTGCTCGTATTCCTTACGTCGCTTCACCTTATGAATTAAACCCTTATAGTTTCTTTGGTATCGGCCTTGCAGAAAATATGGATGATACTCAAACTCTTATGAATGGTTTTATGCGTATGGCCGTAGATAACGCTGTCTTATCTGGTAATCTTCTTATCGAAGTGGATGAGACTAACCTAGCGCCGGGGCAAGATCTTAGTGTCTATCCAGGTAAAGTTTTCCGGCGTCAGGGAGGTGCTCCTGGACAGGCTATCTTTGGTACAAAATTTCCAAATGTGTCTTCGGAAAATATGCTTCTGTTTGACAAGGCTCGCGTATTAGCAGATGAATCTTCGGGCTTACCATCGTTTTCTTACGGACAAACAGGTATTTCAGGAACAGGACGAACCGCATCTGGTATTTCTATGCTTATGGGTGCAGCCAGTAATTCTATTCGTACTGTAATTAAAAATATCGATGATTATCTTTTACGCCCTTTAGGAGAAGCTCTCTTTGCATGGAATATGCAATTTGATTTTGATCCGGAGATTAAGGGAGATCTAGAAGTTAGGGCGCGTGGTACTGAAAGTTTCATGCAGAATGAAGTACGTTCTCAACGTCTTATTAGCTTCCTACAGATTGCTAGTAGTCCTGTACTAGCTCCTTTTGCAAAGTTTCCGTATATTATGCGAGAAATTGCAGCGACTATGGATCTTGATGTTGATAAGGTTGCAAATAATCCAGAAGAAGCGTTCAGGCAAGCTTTACTATTGCAGCAGATGCAAAAACAGGCAATGGAAAATGCTCCTCCTCAAGCAGCCGTTGGACAAGATCCTATGGGTACAGGCGGCGGAACAATTGGTATCGGGCAAGCCCCAGTACCAGGAGAACAGGGTGCTCCAACAGGCGGCGGTCAACAACAACCTGCTAATCAAGGTGGTATTACAGAACAACAACTTATGCAAATGCTACAGCAAAATCAAGCGGGTAATGCTTAATCATGAGAGAATTATTAATCTTAGTCAATCAACCAGATTTTCAAGAATTAATGGATATTTATCTGGAAGAAAAGAAAAAAGAATACTATAAAATACTAGAACAGTCTGACGACGAAACAGAAATGTTTCGGGCACAGGGTGCTTGTAGCTTATTGAATAGAATGAAAAGTATGAAAGTTGAAGTTCAAACAAAAGCTAAGAGGGGTTAAATATGACGACAACATCAGATATTATTTCTAAATATCGAAAAGCCAGTGAGATTGCTGAAGATATTGTTTCTCTAGGAAACGATTTAGGCGTTGATCCTATGTTTGTCGCGGACTTAATTTACTTTGAGAGTAAGTTTGATCCTGCTGCAAAAAATCTAGCAGGTAGTGGTGCTACAGGTCTAATTCAATTTATGCCTTTTCGGGCTAAAGCACTCGGAACAACAACTGAAAAACTTGCAAAAATGACTGCAAAGGAGCAGATGAAATACGTTAAAAAGTATTTTTCTGCTGATAATTTAGGTGCAGGAAACTTAAAAAAACTACGAGATAATCCAACACGTCAAAATTTTAACATGGCTGTTTTTTATCCTAACGGGATTGGACAAGACCCAAGTACGGAATTACCAAAAGAATTCCAAGATAAAAATCCAGGTATTAAAACCTTAGCAGATTATACAACTAAACAAATGGAACAACTTAGCGAGGTAGACCCCGGAGGTACATTTCCACAACCTATCTCACCGGGAATGGAGGAAGACCGCACACCTGCCCTACCTTCTTATCTTCGGGATAATATGCAGCCTGTGTCTTCGAAGGATATCACGGGGGGTGCAGCCGAAGACAGTCTCGCGGGAGGTCAAGCCAAAGATAATCTCGATGCTCAAATGTTTGAGACTACGGGATCTATTCCGGTAGAAACTGATCCTAGTCGATACCGTACTGTACCGGAAGGAAAGCTTACGGAGGGCGAGTCTCCATACAGCCGTGAGTTACTAGAAAGTCCAAATCAACAAGAGGTGGGTCCAGCATATACGGAAGAAGAGTTAGCCAGAGAGGCTTATGTAGATCCAGAAAGCGAACGTCGTCAGCGGGCATTTGAGGAAGGTGCTGGTGCGTTTGCTCCAGAAAGTACCGGTGATCAAACCATCGGTGATATGCTCCGTAGCTTCTTTGGTACTAATGAAGAAGCAGATACATATGAAGGACCGATGGGAGAAGCTGATCCAGCTAACTTTGCTGAAGGTGGTCCCGTAGAAAAGGAACTAGAAGTGACAAAGGATGATTTACCAGACCCACCTCCAGGAGCTACACCAGAAGAAGTAGCGGACGATATTCCTGCGTATCTTTCAACCGGTGAATATGTTCTTCCAGCTAATGTAGTTCGGTATTATGGGTTATCTAGAATTACTGATCTACATAAGAATGCTTTGTTTGAACTTCAACAAATGGAAGATCTCGGCCTAATCCAAAATGTAGATCATAACGGTGAAGAAGAAGATGACGATGATGAGATGGATTTTATTCAAGAACCAGAAACACTCGTTGTTGTAGAGTCTTCAAAAGGTTTGATGCACCCTATGCACTTTAATGGGGGAGGAACTTCTTCTGATCCCGATGAAAACGACGATCCGTCTATGGATATGTCAGGAACAGGAACTGATGGAGGCACTCAGGCATCGGGAGGAACTGATGTACAAGACCCAGCAGCTATGTCTGTAGATCCTAGTTTTACCGGTCCAAGTCTTACTGACGTACAAGACCCCGCAGCTATGACTGTAGATCCTAGTTTTGCTGAGAAAAGTATTGTTGATAAAGTTGGAGAAGTTTTAGCACTGTCAATTGTAAGAGGTATTCCAACAATATTAAACGAAGCGCAGAAATTTAGTAAGGAAGCGCAGAAACAAGCGCGAGCTAGAGGTATATCTTTTGATACCCCCGGTGATGAAGAAACTGAGGCTGGTTTTAGCGGATTTGGAAAAGGTACAGAGATTGGGGGTGATAACGGCTCTAGAGGTGGTGACGGAGATACTTTAGATTTTATAGCAGAAGAAGAATCAAGAAAACTTCCTGAAATTACAACTTCTGTCCGGCAATTTGTACCTAGAGTTGGTATTGTTGATACTCGTCCAAGAGGTCTTATGAGGGCTGCTGAAGGTGGTATGGCTTACGTACCAGGGGTAGGATTACTAGGGACCGGTCAAAACGTGTCTGAAGAAACAACATCAGAACTAGAATTACCTTCCCTAAGCTTTGATAAATTTACCGCAGATGTCTTTGGCTTTGGTAAAGTTCCGAATGTGGATACTCTAGGTGCAAAAAAAGCTGTTGAAGAATTTACTAAAAATAAATTTGAAGAGTATAAAACTAAGCCGCCACTTACTGGAGCAGATCTACAAACTCGCGTTAAATCAGCTAAAGAAATTAGCCCGAGATCAATTCTTGGAACTGACGGGCAAGGACCGGAAGCTAGTAAAGAATATGCTAAAGATAAAGAACTTCGACGTATCCTTATTAATCGAGGCGTTGATGGGGAAAACTTTGCAGACGTTATTAATAACTATAGAGCAGGACAAAGGCAAATCTTACCAAATAGTAGTCCTCTTTCAAATGAACAACTTATTGCAGAATTAGACGCGCTAAGTAACTCCCGTCGTGTTACTCGTGAAGGAGTTACATCAAGTGATATTCCAGAAGGTGCTACTAACCGAGATGTTTTAAAAGGTATTTTTGCACCTCAAATTTCAAGTTTGGAACGATACGATAGCCGTAATCGTCAACGTACAGGTAAAGAAGATCGTATCGAGGCTATTGTTACCTCGGATTCATTAGGTGAAAAATACGGTTATAATTTAGATGATCCCGCAGATCCTGATACTTTAAACAAGATTGTAAACTTTGCAAACTCGGGAACGTATAGTCCTGATTATACGCCCAAGAGTCAAGGTCTTATGTCTGCCCCACCCGCTAGTCAATCGCCAAGTGGTACTTTTGTACCCGGCGTTGGCTTAGTTTAAACTTTTTTGCGGGCTACCCACTACCCTCTTCGTGGTGAAGAGCTACTGGTGGCCCCCTATAGAGAGAGAGTAAAATGCAAGCTCAAGCAGTAGAAAATACACCTAAAGTTTCAATGATGAAGTATAAGAATAACTCATCGATTGAAGAAGAAGAAAAAGAAATTGAACGCCTAGAAGCAGAACGAGCGGGAAATTCCGAAGAAGCTAACCAAGAATCAGAAGATTTAAATCCTGAAGAAGAGACGTTTAAGAAACGCTACGGTGATCTTCGACGGCATATGCAAAGTAAAGAGTCTCAGTACGAAGAACAAATTTCTAAACTAAAAAATCAATTGGAGAGTGTTACTAGAAAACAAGTAAAACTACCAAAGAGTGATGAAGAATTAGAAGAGTGGGCAGAACGATACCCTGATGTGGCTAAGATTGTCGAAACAATTGCTACCAAAAAGGCAATTGAAGCACGAAAAGACGTAGAAGAAAAACTAGCTGCTGTTGATAAGATGCAACACGCAGTAAAAATTAAAGAAGCAGAGACAGAGTTATCTAGGCTTCACCCTGACTACAGTGAATTACGTGCAGATGCAAACTTCCATGCGTGGGTAGAAATACAACCTAAATGGATTCAAGACGCACTATACGAAAATGAAACTGATTTCCTAGCAGCAGCAAAGGCTATTGATCTTTATAAAATGGAAACAAAGCCGAAGCCTAGCGCAAAAGATGCAGCTAAGAGTGTTGGACGGCCACGACGTTCTCAAGAACCTGCTTTAGAGACTAGGGCAAAGTGGTCAGAGTCAACAGTTAAAAAGCTTTCAGGTAAAGATTACGAGCGATTTGAAGATGAAATTATGGATGCTATTCGTACAGGCAATTTCGAATATGACATTTCTGGTGGTGCTAGGTAATTTTTTACTTGACAAATAAAATTTAGTATGTTATAATATTATCTATACAATAAAAGTGGGCCGTTAATTCGGCCCGCTTCTTCCCAGACACCTCTAATAAATTAGACCACTGTCTGATCTTCCACTAACAGTTACGGAAAATTCAACTACCTGTACAATATTTAGGCCGGAAACCCTACCCTAATGAGTCAGCCTTGAATGCCTAATGTTAGTTCTTTTTAGCAAACAGCCTGAAAGGAGATAACCAATGGCTTTTTCATCGGCTCCTGGTTACGGTAACCTACCTAACGGTAACTTCTCGCCAGTAATCTACAGCAAGAAGGTACAGACTGCGTTCCGTAAGACCAGTATCGTTGAAGATATCACAAATAGTGATTATTTTGGTGAGATCAATAACTTTGGTGATAGCGTTCGCATCATCAAGGAGCCAGAGATCACCGTTAAAGCATATTCCCGTGGCACCGTTGTAATGCCGCAGGATCTAGACGACGAGGACTTTACTCTTGTTGTCGATAAGGCAAACTACTTCGCCTTTAAAATTGACGACATCGAAGAGGCACATTCGCATGTGAACTTCGAATCTCTTGCTTCTGATCGCGCTGGCTACCGCCTTCGTGACCAGTTCGACCAAGAAATCCTTGGTTACATGAGTGGTTTTAAACAATCCGCTATCCACGGCAGTGCCGATACTGCTCGTGTTGCTGGCGATAAGTCCGGTACCGATCCGATCACCGTTGCTGACAATGGTCTACTAGCTTCTATGCTAGTTGCTCGTAACAGCTTCGTTTCTGGTGGTGCTTCTACCGATTCTATCGCTACACACCCAGACGGCTCCACTGGTGAGGCAACCCCTCTACAGGTTCTAAACCGGATGGCTCGTCTTCTTGACCAGCAAAATGTTGACCGCGATGGTCGTTGGGTTGTTGTTGACCCCGTTTTTGCTGAGCAGCTAAACGACGAAAACAGCAAGCTTCTAAACAATGACTTTGCTGGTGGTCAGAATGCTGGCGACATTCTTCGGAATGGCCGTATCATTTCTGGCATGGTTCGTGGTTTCCGCGTTTACCTTTCAAATAACCTACCTTCAATTGGCACTGGTCCTGCTACCATTGACACCAATGGTTCCGCCACTAACTACGGTGTGGTCCTCGCTGGTCACGATTCTGCAGTTGCCACTGCTTCTCAAATTGAAAAGGTAGAGACATATCGGGATAACGACAGCTTTGCTGATGTTGTCCGTGGTATGCATCTCTATGGCCGGAAGATCCTTCGTCCAGAAGCTCTAGTCCGTGCTCATTATAATATTGCCGGTTAAGGGGGAGATGAATCATGGCTCTAGGTGATAATACTCTTACCGTTGCTCGTGGCAATAGCGCTCGTGGTCGCCAGCCGTACTATGTGCAAGGTTTTGTAAACTTTGCTACTGCCGCGACTGACAAGGGCGGTGCTCTTGCTGCTGCTGACGTTATCCCGGCTCTTACCGTTCCAGCAAATCATGTGATTCTAGCTGCTGGTCTTGAAGTTTCCGTCGCTAATGTTGGTGGTTCTTCGGACGTAACACTAGATCTCTCGACTGCTGGTGGTGACATCTTTGTTGACGGTTTTGACTATGACGCTGCTGCCGTGGGTGACTACGGTGCAGCCGATGGAGACTTCCGTCCGGTAGTAGTCGGCGGTACCGCTGATAACCTCGATGTTAAAATTGCAACTGCAACTACCGCCCCAACAGGCGGTGAAGTGCGGGTCTGGGCTGTCCTAATGGACATCGATGACTCCGGTTCAATGGTTGCTGACGAGGTTTCACGCGACCTAGCTTAATTGTAGTATTGGGGCGGGGCTTCGGTCCCGCTCCTCTACTTTTAGGATTTTTCATGGCGACAACTTTTATTACATTAGTAAATGATACTTTACGCCGTCTAAATGAAGTGGAGATTGCCTCTGCTGATTTTGAGACGGTAATTGGTTTTCGTGCTCAAGTAAAAGATGCAGTTAACGCAGCGCTACATGAAATTTCACAACGTGAATACTTTTTTCCTTTTAATTTTACTCAAGGTAGTTTAACACTATCTTCCGGTGTGGATACATACACACTAGCATCCAATGTTAAAATTGCTGATTGGAATACTTTCCGTATTAATTATGATGCGGGAAATAATTTTTCTGCCCGTAAACTTCGTCAGATAGATTATAACAATTATCTTAGTACATATTTTGAACGAGACAACGAAGCGGGATCTGGTGATTACGATCAACCTATGTATATTTACAGGACTCCCGGTAACAATGTGGGGTTTACTCCTATTCCAGATGCGGCTTATTCAGTTTCTTATGATTATTATGCTTATCATACAGACTTAGTTCTATCTACTGATACAATGGTAGTTCCAGATGCATTTAAGCACGTCGTAATTGACGGTTCTGTATATCATTGTTATATGTTTAGAGATAATTCCCAACAAGCTGCGATTGCCAAACAAAAATTTGATTTAGGGATTGATCATATGAGATCCCTGCTAATTAATACCAATCGTCTTTTAGAAGTACGCGATACACGAGTTTCTAATTTAATTAACACTCCGACAGGGAGTGTTTAATGGATAATTGGAAGGACGTTACGGTTTTATCCCGTGGCGGTCTATACACAAACGAAGATGCTCTTGTACTAGCTGCTAACAATCCAGGGGCAGCTATTCGTATGTTAAACTTTGAAGTATCGCAGTTTGGCGGGTATAGACGTATTAGTGGTTTTGCACCTTACGATGCAACATATCCAACTGTTCCTGGTTTAGGTAAAGTTTTAGGTGTCTGGATTCATAACGAAACAGTATATGCTGCTCGACGTAATTCCGGCGATGAAACTGGTTCTTTAGGAACAAATCCTTTTGCAGTTACAACAGGAAGTGCTGCTGTTACTGTAACCCATACTTCACATGGATTGGCAGTTGGCTCCTTTGTTACTTTTGCAGGATCTTCTACAGTTGGCGGGCTTGATTTAAACGCTGAATTTGTTGTTACTTCAACTCCTACTGCTAATACCTATACTTTTAATGCTTCAGCAACTTCAGATTCAACTACTTCAGGCGGCGGCGCTTCTGTAACTTATTCATACAGTTATTACTATTCAGTTTATAGATTTACTGCTGGAGTAGGTTGGGGGAGTGATATTACAACTGGTACTCGCTCTGCAATTGGTATTAATAAACTGCGAACTACAGAACATAGTTTTACAGGTTCAGAAGTTCATATCGTTACAGATGGCGTAAATCGTCCCTTTCGACATAATGGGGTAACGTATATTGAAATTTATGACCGGCAAGGGACAGCAAACACCGATACTGAAGCACAATTATCAAACGCTTTTTCGTCTAGTAATGGTTCGGTTACCATTAGTGTCGCTCATACCGGACATGGCCTTGCCCTAAACGAGGTAGTTAGATTCTCAAACGTGTCAGGTACCGTAGGTGGCTTTAATATTAATAATACGGACTATACCGTAACTAATGTAGTTGATGCAAATACTTATGAATTTTCTTTAGCATCTCCTGCAACAGCTTCAGATAATAATGTAGGTGGGACTGCTATAAATTGGTTTTACACTCTTTCAGGACAGTCAAAAAATATTGAAACTGCTAAGTACAACACAGATTTTCGAAATCATATTTTCCTTGCGGGGATGAGTGACAACCCAAATTTTTTAGTTTTTAGTTCTCCAAATACAGACTTAAATTACCAATCCAGTGGCGGCGCGGGCACCATCAACGTAGGTTTTACAATTACAGGAATTAAAAAATTCAGAGACAATTTATATGTTTTTGGATCGGATAGAATTAAACGACTTGTAGGTAATAACTCTTCTGATTTTATTTTACAGGAAGTAACTAATAACATCGGTTGTATTGCCTCGGATAGTATTCTAGAAATAGGCGGTGATATTCTATTTTTAGCCTCGGATGGTATTCGTCCTATTCAGGGTACAGCGCGTATCGGTGATATCGAACTAGAAACAGTTTCTAAACCAATTCAACAACTTCTCCAATCCTTACCTAACACAAATGATCTAGATGAAATGTGTTCTGTAGTTATTAGGAATAAGACTCAGTTTAGATATTTCTTCCCATCGACAACGTCAACCGCTGATAGCGAAGGTATCATAGGTGGGATAAGATTCGCAGATCAACGAACTGGTTGGGAATTTGGACAACTTTTAGGTATCCAAGCAGTTGTGGCTGCTAGTGGACTAATTAATAACCAAGAAGTTATCGTACACGGTGACCGAAGTGGTAATGTATTTAAACAAGAATCAGGAAATACATTTAACGGGAGTGAAGTGATATCTGTGTACGCAACACCGTTTGTGTATATAAATAGCACTGAAAAGAGAAAAGTTTTTCAGCATCTATCAATTTTTACTCGACCTGAAGGACAATCTACTATTAATCTTGGTGTCGCGTTTGATTGGGATAGTCCACAGGTTCCGCGACCGCTTACTTACGAATTAACAACGGCTGGTGCTTTGTTGAGATATCTAACAACTGGTGGAACTTATGATTCAACTTTTACATTTGATGGATCATCTAGTCCAGTTTTAGAAACAAATTTACAAGGATCGGGAAGAGCTATTTCTTTAATTTTTACTTCCACTGGAACACAAGCTCCCTATAGCATCAGCGGATTTTCTATAACCTACGAAGAGGCAGGATACAGATAATGGCAGGATATACTAGACAATCTTCAGCCCAAATTCTCAGTGGAGAAATTGTCTCTGCTGCCCCGATAAATGCTGAATACAACCAAATTGTAAATGCTTTTGATAATTCTACAGGGCACAAGCATGATGGGACTGTCGCAGAAGGCCCGCCCATTGATCGTATCGCAGACGCAGATCAAAACAATAAAGTATTAATTGATACTTCTAATAACCATATTGAATTTTATGTTGATACTGGTGCATCTACTCAGCAACTTCGCATCCAAGATGGTGCTATTGTTCCTATTACAGACAATGATATTGACCTTGGTACAAGTTCTCTAGAATTTAAGGATCTGTACATTGACGGCACTGCTAATATTGATACACTAGCTACCTCTCTTATTGTTGTCGATGCCGGTACTGCTGGCGCTCCTTCAATTACAACAACCGGTGATACAGACAATGGTTTGTTCTTTAACGCTGCAAACCAAATGTCTTATACTTCTGGTGGTACAGCGCAAGTAACTTTTAAAGACGGTTCCGTTGTCCCTGTAACTGATAATGATATTGACTTAGGTGCATCAGGAGCAGAGTTTAAAGATCTGTATATCGACGGTACTGCTAACATTGACAGTTTAGTTGCGGATACCGCTGATATTAATGGTGGGACTATTGATGCTACCGTTATCGGTGGTACAACTGCTGCTGCTGGTACCTTTACAAACATGTCGGCAACTGGAACCTCCACAATCGTTGCCGGTACTATAAATAATACAGTAATCGGTGGTACAACTGCTGCTGCCGGTACTTTTACCACGGTTAACGCTACCACCGTAACCGGTACAACAGTTACTGACGGAACTGCTAGTTTTTCATCGGGTGCTTTAACCGGCGCAACAACTGGATCATTTAGCAGCAACGTAACTGTTGGAGGAAACTTAACCGTTAATGGCACCACCACAACAGTTAATAGCACAACCGTAACTGTCGATGATCCTATTTTTACTGTAGGCGGTGATACTCCTCCTGGTGCAGACGATAATAAAGATCGAGGAATTGAATTTAGGTGGCATAACGGTTCTGCTGCTAAAACAGGTTTCTTTGGTTTTGATGACTCTACCGGATACTTTACTTTCATTCCAGATCGAACAAATACTAGTGAAGTATATTCAGGCACATTAGGAACAGTAGAAGTTGGCGGTGTTCGTTTAAGCGGCACAACCCAGACTGTTGCTTATGTTCCTTCTAGTGTGTCGATTACCGGTGGAAGCATTACCGGTATTACAGATTTAGCCATTGCTGACGGTGGTACTGGCGCTTCTACTGCTGCAAATGCTCGTACTAACTTAGGCTTGGCTATTGGTTCTAATGTTCAAGCATATGATGCTGGTTTGCAGTCTATCTCTGGTTTAACCACTGCTGCTAACAAAATGATCTATACTACTGCATCAGACACATATGCAGTAACAGATCTTACAGCAGCCGGTCGTGCTTTGATTGACGACGCAGATGCTTCAGCCCAACGTACCACTCTTGGTTTAGGTACAATTGCAACTCAAGATGCAAACAATGTTAATATTACCGGGGGTAGCATCACCGGTATCTCAACTTTTGCTTTAGGTAATTCAGTTAAGTTTGAACTTGATACAACAACAACGGATGCAGATCCGGGTTCTGGTAAGTTCCGTTTTAATAATACCAATCAGAATACCGCAACTGAACTATACATTGACGATCTTGACGATCTAGGAACTAATATTGAAAGTTGGATTCAAGGGCTTAGCCTTAGCACATCTGTGGTTACTAAAGGTATTCTATATATTCGGGAAGAACAGGCTCCTAGTAACTTCTTAGGATTTAAAGTTACTGGGGTTACCAATAACACTGGATACACAAAATTAACAGTTTCTAATGTAGCTTCTAGTGCTACGAGTCCGTTTGCAAATACCGATAAACTTTTGGTAGCTTATAGTTTAACCGGTGATAAAGGTGACGCAGGTTCATTAACTGGTCCTGGTTCAAGCACTGATAATGCTATTGTTAGGTTTGATGGTACAGGCGGCGGATTAGCGCAAGATTCCTCTGTACTTATTGCAGACGACGGTAGCATGATTATCTCTGGTTCTTCCAGCGGAAACATGTTACGTATCACCCAGACCGGCACCGGCAATGCGTTGGTGGTTGAGGATAGCACTAACCCTGATAGTTCGCCGTTTGTTATTGATGCGAGCGGCAACGTCGGCATCGGCGCTACGGCACCTCGTGCACCATTGCACGTTTCCCCGGCTGGAGCCGCTTCAGATGATTTTAATGTTTTGGTTTCGCAGTTTCGTCCAAACATTGTCCTTGAAGACCTTTCCGGCTCTGCAACAGATTTTCAGCTTTTTGTTGATAATAATGCGCTTCAATTTAGGTATGGAGATGCGTCTACTGATACGAAGTTAGCAACAGAAGCTATGTCTATCATGAACAGCGGCAGAGTCGGCATCGGACGCACTCCAACAACTAACCTATTAGAAGTTGCTGGCACGATTGAATCAACCACTGGCGGTTTCAAATTTCCAGATGGTTCTACGCAAACAAAATCCGCCGGTCACGGTTTGAGTGCAATGATTGCACTTGGTATGGTATAATAAAAGGAAAAGGTTAAATGGCTAATCCAAATATTACAGGAACAATTGGCGTCGTGAGTTTTAGTGCCAGCACTATTATCTCGACTGCAACTACGAATGAAAATTTGCTTGGCAATACGGCTGCCTCTGGCAAATTAATTCGAGTGCATTCTCTCGTTGTACACAATATCGATGGAAGTGCTGCCGCCACGTTCCAGCTTAAACGTTATGATCAGGATGGAACTCCAATGCACTCTGATGTCGGCACATATCAGACGGCGATTGGTGCAGATGTAGTTGCTGGTAGTGATCTAGGCGGATTCCATAACATTTCTGTAGCAGCACAGAATAGTCTGGTTGTGTATGACAACACACAAAATGTAACACTTCAGGAAGATGAGAGTTTAGTAATTCAGGCATCAGCAGCAAACGATCTTTCTGTAGAGATTCATTATAGTGTAATTGGATAAGCAGTATGACTAAACTTATTGGCGGAAATATCAGCGATACACCTATTAAAGACATCAGCGATGGTTCAGCTTTTTCTGTAGGTGGTGGTGGCGATTGGTGGCAAAGTCGCCTTTCGCAAATGGACGGAGACTCCATGTGGAACGATGTGGAGTTTCTTTTTCAAGCGCACCCGGATGATGTGCTTGCCAGTGCGGTACAGACTTCAGTGTCGCCAGATCGAAAAGATCCGAGCGCGGAATGGACGATCAACCGTTACGGGACCACGAGTTCTAGTCCGGCAAGCACTTACTACTGTGAATTTGTGAACGCGCCCGAGTTCCCGCTGGGCGCAGCGTTCCAGCGTTCGAACGCAAGTTGTTTGTCTCTTATAGGCGGAACGGATGTAACTACCGATCTTGATCTAGAACAAGACTGGACGTTGGAACTTGTTTACGGTCGCATCAATAATGCCGCGAACATACTCGTCAACATGGAGACAATACACCTAGGAAATACGGCGGGAGGCTATAAGTTTGGGCATTACAGTGCAATGGGCGGCGCTGCGGGAACGCAATATTGGTATAAGTCGGGACAGAGCTTTACCACAACGCTAGGCAACCCGGATGCAAACAGTGACTATTCGTCGCTATACTGCGGAAATAATCTTGGAGTGCAGAACTTCACGGTGTTCTACGATCATTCAGAACTCTACGCAATCGGCGCGATCAACGGTGTTCTTTGGCAAAACAGGTTTGGACCGTTTTCGTGGAGTGGTTTTCCGTATTCAACATCCACGCACTGGAACATTATGGGCAACATTACCCTGTCAGACCCTACAGAAACAAGACTCATCAACGGGCGAGTGGCCGCAGCCCGTTTTACGTGGGGCGATCGTTACAGCTTATCAGGTAAGATGACAAACTACGGTATGCCAGCACAGTTTACTCCGGATTTTGTTTTTCCTGAAAAAGGAACATAATGAAACCCTTATCATTATAAAAGTCTCAAAATGAAACTCTTAACTTTACTTTTATCTCTTCCTCTCTGCATTACATGGGCTTATCGTGGAGGAAGTCTCTATAAACAACAACAATGGGGTTGGTTAGGAAATACCCGTTGGGTTACTCTATTAGCCACGCCATTGTTCATGACGTTAGCCTTTGCTACTTCTATACTAGGTAATCTTTCTGTAGAAAATATTGTTGGTTTAGTGTTAGGTTTTATTTTATTTTTTGGTGCTCAAGCAGATGGCTGGGGCAGACAAATGGATCTAGGAAAAAATGATAAACCTGATGATGAAACGGGGTATAAGCTTAGAGATTTAATTTGGAAAAAGAAGTCATCATTTAGTAGAGATCTAGCTGGTCTGTATATGAGGTTTGCACAGTTTCTTGCTCCAGCATTGTGTTTCGGTTATGTTAAACCTATTTTTTCTTTGAGTTGTATTAGTTTATTCTTACTAGCGCCTCTATGTTGGGTAATAGAACATAAAATTTACTATAGCAAAAATCAAGTACCTCCATTTCCTTTTGTTGAAATTTTAATCGGATGTATCTTATTTATCACAGTAGCATTTTCAAGTGTATATGTATTCTAAAATAGGTAAATAAAAATGGAAATCACCCCGGTAGTATTTTGGAACGTCCTTCTAACTTTAGTTATTGCCCCAGCTTTCTGGGCATTTCGATCTTTACTAGCTGAAATTAAACGTATTGATATCCTTTTAGCTAGAACTCGGGAAGAGTATGCCACAAAACATGAATTGCGTGATGATATGAGACGTGTAATGGATGCACTACACAGAGTTGAAGATAAGTTAGATAAAGTACTAGCAAAGGAAAACTAAAATGGCTCAAGAATTAACCCCAGCGGAACGTGCTCAGTATCAACAAGCCATCAGAAATACTCTAGGGTATACCGCCCCTTTTGGCGGAGGTGCATATGGTCAGTTCGTTCAAACCTTAAATCCAAATCAGCGAGCAATTGCAGAAGAATTAGAGCGTCAATATGTCACTGACAGAACAGCGTATAATCAACCTGTTCAGCAAACTTCAACTGCTCAGCCAACTCCGACTATTGACTACAGTGCACTCGCTAGTCAACTACAACCATTGTTGCCTCAAATTGATTACGGTCAAATTAGTGGTCTAATGGCCCCTACTCAACAGGCTGCTCAAGCAACACAGGCTGCTATTGGAACGGCTGCTGCTGGTCAGGCTCCTACTCTATTCTCAGGTCAGGCAGGATTAATGTCTGGTCAACAGGCTCTAGGTGCTCAAGTTGGTGAAGCCCAGCAACTTTTACAGGCCGGTCAGATGGGTTTAGGTGCAGGACAACAGGCTCTCGGTGCAGGTCAACAAGCTCTCGGAACACAAGTAGGTGGGGTACAAACTGGTGTGACAGGACTTCAGCAAGCTGTAGGACAAGCTGCTGATGGTGATCAAAAAGCAACTGGTCTTTACGCTGGTCAATCAGGATTGATGGCTTCTCAGCAACAATTGGGAGAAGATATCGGTCGTCAAATTGGCGGTGTACAAGCAGGAGTGTCAGACTTTCAAAGGGCAGTCGAGGCATATCAGCGAGGCGCTCAAGCCCAACGAGCAGATATTCAGTCCGCAGCATTGACTGGCCGGGAGCAATTACAGCGTCAAATTGGAGATGTTGGAATTCAAGCCAATCGAGCGGCTGAACAATTAACTCAGGCTCGCCAAGCTGCTGCTACTCCTGTGGGAGCCTCTCAACTTGCTGTTGGAGCAATTCCTGGTGGAGTGCAGCAACAGGCTGCTCAATTAGCTCAATCTGCTCCCGCGCCCTCTCAGACGGCTCCTCTTGGCCCTCTAGGTCCGATATCTGTAGATCCGCGTGACGCCCTTATTCGACAATTAATCTCAGGCTATCAGGGCTTACTAAGTCCACAACAGTAAGGTCATAAAAAATGGTAACGCAACCACTGCCAAATCTCCCAACATTACAACCGCTCCCTGAAGCGGATCAGCGTACTGCTGCAATCACTGAAATAGATAAATTTATTAAAGACGGGGCTATTCGCGCTGACTTATTGGGAGGTTCATTACCAGAAGATTTAGATATCGAGGAACTAAAGAAAACCGGTAAGACAGAAGATATTGTAACTGTTGCTAAGACGTTACAAGATAGAAATGTCGCACGTGACTCAGGTTATCTAGGTATCTTCGGTGAAGGTGGATACGGACAATTTCTAAGCGCTCAAGGGAGTAAAGCGGGGTACGTAGATCCTTATGGACAGTTAACTCAGATAGGTAAACAGGCTGAGTTAGCCGAGACTCCAGAGTTACCCCCAGGTACGGAACTACAGTTACAAAGGTTAACTCCCTCGGCTGATGAGTTTCTAGATGCGGATAAATATAAAGTAACTCCCACCGCTTTTAATGTTGAAGCTGTTCAAGCAGAGATTGCCCAAGCTGCTGATCCAACTAAGACCTTAGCTCAATCGTATGATGCTCAACAAGCCTTTGAACAAGTAGCGGAACAACAGATACAGGCTGCTCGTCAAGAAGGATTAACTGATTACGTCGAACCCGCACAAGGTGAGGTAGATGTTAGGTCTACTGTACAGGGTCAGTTAGCCAATCTAATGCAGCAATTTGAAGGTGGGCAGATTCCAGCCTTTGCTGCCGGTGCTATTCGTATTGCTGAACAACGTCTAGCTGCTCGTGGTTTAGGTGCCTCATCTATGGCTGGTGCTGCCATTACTCAGGCTGCTATGGAAGCTTCTACTCCTATCGCTGCTGCTGATGCCGAGACGTATCGTCGTATGAATGAGCTAAACCTTAACAATCGTCAACAGGCTGAAGTTCTTAATGCTCAGATGACCTTGCAACTGGATTTGCAGAACTTATCTAATGAACAACAGGCTCGCGTAACCAATACACAAAATAGGGTTCAGGCATTGTTTACTGATCAGGCTGCAACGAATAGTGCTCGGCAGTTTAACGCTCAGTCTGAACAGCAGAATGATCAATTTTTTGCCAATTTATTTAATCAGACCGCTCAGTTTAACGCGGCTCAAACTAATGCTATTAACCAGTTTAACGCAGGACAGGTTAATACTATCAGTCGATTCAATTCAGAGTTAGCTAACCAACGAGAACAGTTCAATACACGAAACCGTATTCTTATTGATCAGGCTAATGCTGTATATCGTAGGCAAATTAACACAGCGAATACAGCCATAGCTAACGCAGAGAATGAATATAACGTCCGTAACTTATTTAACATCAGTCAGATTGCACAGGCTAACGTTTTACAAGATGCTAGAGATAAAGTAAACTTTGCTAGAGTGAATAGCTTGAATGAGCAACAGTTTCAAAATCAGTTAGCTTTACAATCTTTTGCTGCGGATAAAAATATTGAAACTGCTTCGGACATTGCTACAGGCCAGCTATTCGGTAATGTGTTAGCTTCTGCGGCAGATGCGGTCTTTAAAAAGATAGGATAGAAAGAGTAAACCATGGAAATTTTTGGAGAGATTGCTAAAGCAGTAGTTACCACCGGTATTAAATCTTTTTTTGGTAGTTCAAAGGACACACCAAGGGTGCCTCAGATAAGTCCAGGACAAGCTCCTGGTAATCTCAGGGTTCCAAGTGTTGAGGCGGGCACTCCCTCACAGCCAGCACAAGCAGGATCTACTACGGCAATCGCTACTTTAATCAACCGACACGAAGCCATTATGAATTCAATTGATGTACCTAAAGGTGCTAGTTTTAGCACCGAAACCACTCGAATCTCGTAAGGATATATTATGGCAGAAGATGCAACAAGCCTTTTTGATGGGGCTATTCCGGGTTCGTCCTTAACAGGTGAACTAGGTTCTGAAATCCATGAAAACCCACCCATTTATACCGATCCAACAGAAGCATATGATTACATCGTATCTGGATTAATGAGTGAGGATGGAGCAGAACGTATTTCTATTGCCGCTCAACTAGGTGTACCTGCTGAACTCATTGCTAGGTCGATTGTGTTTAGCGGTTGGGCGCAAGGTTACTATACAATCGATATTATGTTGCTTATCTTCGGCCC
>Ga0099847_1000163_pt1 | contig 21542 bp, 24 predicted proteins | sample CB_VirMetaG_2_FD_78178 | JGI IMG/M metagenome (GOLD analysis project Ga0099847, IMG submission 78178) | Freshwater to marine saline gradient viral communities from Chesapeake Bay - CB_1504_2 Viral MetaG | ecosystem: Environmental > Aquatic > Marine > Coastal | place: USA: Chesapeake Bay...
ACCTTACGCTCGACAGTTAAGTCGGCTGGTCTTTCGTATCTTGAGCGCACATTAACTCTCTTGCTACATAGCAGAACGTCTCAAAGTCTAGCTCTGCTGTTTTAATCCATCCAATGTTGACGTCTTTACCGACCGACATCGCTAACGCTTGTAGTGACACGACGCAACGAATAGGTGCGCGGTCATACTTATATATAAGCGCTGGCTCTAGGTTACTGCGAACCGCAGCCAAGCACGTTTGACCCCACCACTCAGGCTTATAAGTATTGCCACTAGCATATCGCTTGCACTCAATAGCGAAGGGCCATTGCTCACAATCTATAGGACGCAGGTCGCAGAGCTGCGATTGCCTGTACTGCTCAATGTCTCTTTGAAATTTTATTCCAATTTCATCGAACAGCATACCAGCAATCTGGCGCTCAAACGCTGCACCTTTTTGCCTGCCGTTTATCAACGTCTTGCAGCACTTATCATTCGGTCAACGCTGGTGCGGCTCTCTTCTTCTTGAAGCACCCGCGCTAATGCAGTGTAAATTATTTCATCTGCTAATGCTGACATACTGCGGTGCGCGCTCTTCTCTACAGCCTCGCGCAGCATATGATGCGTCTCAACTCTTAGTCGAAGCATACAAGGTTTATATTCACTCATATTTTTTTACCGTTTGCTATTGCGGGATATGCTTTCAATGTTATATAACACTGATATAACACAAGTACAACGGGGATAAACAATGTTTAAGTATGAGAAGTATGTACTTTACCTTCGCGTATCAACTGATAAGCAAGGTAAGTCTCGTCTTGGCTTAGATGCACAGCAGACAATGGCCGCACGATATATGGAGCGAGTGATTGCTACCTACACTGAAGTGGAAAGCGGCAAGAAAGATAATAGACCAGAGTTAGCTAAAGCGTTGGATCACTGTAAGCGTGAAGGCGCTGCTATCCTCATAGCCAAGCTCGATAGGTTGTCTCGCTCTGCATCCTTCCTCTTCACATTACGTGACAGTGGTGTGGAGATTGAAGCTGCGGACATGCCCGGTATGGGTACACTAGAGTTTGGTATTCGTGCTGTCTTTGCACAGCATGAGCGCGAAGAAATTAGTAGGCGAACTAAAGCTGCGCTTGCTGAGAAAAAGGCACAGGGCGTGAAGCTCGGTTGTCCTACACCCCATCGTGGCGGAAAGGAAACTTCTGTTGCGATCAAAAATGAGATGCAGAAAATCTGTGCGAAGGCATTGCCTCTTGCAAAGAAACTGCGCGAACATGGCGAGAGCTATCGTGCTATCGCTTCAACTCTGAACGAAACTGGTGTACCTGCCTACGGAAAGAAATGGCACGACACAGGCGTTCGTAACATGCTGGAGAACTATAATGGTCGGTAAATTGACCCCCGATGATATCGCAACTGCGTCCACACTGCCCGCAATCATGGGCTTCTCACGTTACAAGACGCAGAACGATGCACTCGCTGATGCGATTGCAGCAATGGAAGGAACCAAGGAAGACAGTTGGACAGGCAACGAAGCTACCCGTTGGGGTGACAGGTTAGAGCCTGTGATTATCACTGAGGCAGCGCAACGATTGAACACCACCAATCTATGCCTTGAGTTTCCGCAAGCGTTCTTCCATAGCACACTGCCTCTTGCCTGTTCGCTTGACGGTACAGCCGAAGGTGCTGGACAAATCTCCACTGATTATGAGGCAGGTATCTATTGCATCAATCGTCCAGTAATAGACCTATCTGGAACTGGTATAATTGAGTCCAAGCTAACCAGTGCTATGCCCGAAGATAGGCCACCGCCCTTCCGTGGACCGTGGCAACTACAGGCGCAGATGATGTGTACGGGACACAAGTGGGGGTGCATTGCCACACTTTACCGTGGAATTGAGCTTCGATTGTTTCTCTATGGTGAAGACCTAGAGATGCAAGGCGTAATCGCTGAAGCGGTTATGGAGTTTGAGAAGCGTAAGAAGGAACGCGATTGGTATCCATCCGTCTCAAGCGAGGATGCTAACACCGCTTATGCTCGTGTCGATGATGGACTGCCGGACATAGACTTGAGTAAGTCAATGGATGGAACGAAAGCTCTGAATGATTTGGTTGAAGCCAAGGCTGCGAAGGCTGCGGCGGAAGCCAGAATTGACGACGCAGAAGCCACAATAAAAGACATCATGGGTAGCCACGAACAAGCCATAGGTCTAGTCGGCAATACTAGTTATCAAGTAAAGTGGGGAATGCGAAACTATAAGGCGACGCCGGAGAAGATTACTCCAGCGAAGCCAGCCCGTAGTATTCGTTCATCCACTCTAACTTTGAAGGCTATCGATTGATGGAGACAAGGTATCCCGGCACGAAGCTGCCCGATATTATCAGCACGTATCAGGATGAAGGCCAAGGCGATAGGACTGCTGAAGTATACCGCCTTGGTAGTTCATACGGTATCCGATACAGCGAAGGCGATAAGCATTGGAATGGTTTCTATGCGACACGTCTTGATGATGTCGAAGCAATAGCAAAGGACTGGGTACTCAAGAACCCCATCAGGATTTAAGCGTTAATCCAAGTGCTGTCTCCCACGTATCCTCTTCAATACTGGGGGACAGCATCTTTGATAAGGCCATGCGCCTAGTGAGCTGTTTGGTAATTTCATCAATAGGAAAGAAGGCTATCTTTCTCAGGTCTAACGCTACGCAAGCAACAATATCACAGTCGTCTATGGTCAGTGCTTTTTTCGGTAAGCTCTTGCTGACCTGCCATTGGTATCCGTGTTTATCATTCGTCTTCAACGTGGACTTAACTTGAACCCGGATGATGTCTTGGTTTCTGACAGCGATGATGTCCATACCTTCGGCGTCGATGATCGAAGGACTCCATCCGAAGGTAAACAGGACGCTACAGGTTAGATGCTCGCCTGCGGTTCCTATGTGTTTAGCACTAAGCAATAGTCTCAAGGCGCGCAGCGTGACGCTCAGTTCTATTGGTAGTTTGCTTGTATAGTTTACTGTCCCGCAGTTGTGCTGCTGCTTCCTTCCAATCACCCGCCTCAATAGCTGCGTGATGCTTGACGAATTTCTGATATCGGCTTCGACCTAGCTGGAATGCCAAGCTGATGATAGTGACTTGTGCATCCTCTGGCATATTATCTAGGTCAGGATGTAGCCACTTCGCATCATTGACAGCAACCTGCACGTCTTTCTTAAACACTTCATGCACACGCTCTTCTGCAACAGGCGCACCAACAGGCCATCCATACTCAGGATCGTCGGGATTAATTTTGTGGCCGATACCTAATGTAAGGGCATTTTCTGTACAACGGTACACCCTATACTCACAACCTTCATCCTGCTCAAGAAGCTGCCGCAAACGGGTCATCATTTACCTTGACCTCTGTAACGCTTCCAGTTTTTTCGCTTGTGCTTATTAGCCGGACGAGAGCGAGGTGACTGACCTATGCTTGTCATCTTCTGAACGGGTATGGGACGCCACACTTGGCCTACGGTAGAGCGAGCCATTACTTGCTATCCGTCTTTTTGATTTTGTCGAATGAACGCATTCCAGCAAGTCCGAGCATACCAAATAATAATGGCATCATCACAGACATATCTGCTTGCGGAATAATGACACCAAATCCAGCACAGATTGGGCTAACTAAATAGTTTATTCCAAGCCCCAATCCGCATATCCAACCAATCAACGGACGCCACGACGATTGAAACCAGTTACCTTTGGCGTCTGCTTTTAGAACTTCGATCTGCTGAAGCGCTATTTCTTGAGCATGGCGTTCTGCCATCGTACTCAACTCAAAAGCGATTTGGTTCTTCTGGTCCTTGTCCTCAATGAACTTATCAAGAAGGCTCGCCACAGGACCAATCAATGCTTGAATCATGTTCCTGCCCTCTCGTTTGGTACAGGTATATGCTTACCATTATGGATGTGTAGTTGGTGATCCATCTCTTTGCGAAGCTGCGAGACTGTTGAAGTTAATTCAGCCATAGCAATATGATCGCGTCGCAAGTTCTCTGGACTGTTCATTTTTGCAAGTATATCAAGACGTTGCTGAATAATGCTACTCTGATTTTCTAACACGTCAATCCGCTTATCATTACCCTTTAGCGTAGCGTGGATTTCAGCAATATGTTCTTGTAAATCCTTGATCCTCATCTTTGCTACAGCAGCACCACCAAAGATACTAGCGGCTACTCCAAGAAGTGTGACGATGAGGCGGATATCAATCGCGCCGTCCATCATTCCTCATCTCACGAATCGTCTGAACTATTCTCAAACCGAACCATATCGCCGATAGGGCCGCTGACAGGGCAGGTAGCCACTCCATTAAAGCTGCTGCTGTAATGCCTAAACTTCCCCAATCAAAGATGCGAATATCGTCTTGGTTCATTAGCTTTTCCTCAAAACCAAGATTATCAATAGCACAATTAACCCGGCTGTCACTAGGTCAGGTGTTGACCACATGCTCATTCCGGGCGGCATCATTATGATGCCTGAGTGTATAGGTGAGCAGCGTAAGCAACCTTCACTGCGTCTGTGAACACTTGACCTGCAATCGCTGCCACGTCTGCATCTTCAGCAGTTAAGTCTGCGTCAGGCATTACCACATGACGATGGAAGGTACGGCTGATCTCAGTACCGTCTTCAGCAATTATTGTAGCTGTGCGAACCTGAACTACAGAATAACCCGCAGCTAAGTTTAGTATCTCGATCTTGTCGTTCTTTGTTTCTTTAGTCAGTGCCATTGTTTATCTCCTTTGGCTTTAGGACTGTCCACGCTCAAGGCGCATTAAATTTCAAATAAACCTTGCACCCACAAATTTGATGAAGCGCCAGAAACATATTGTGCATCCACTTTGCACTTACCGAGTCTCTCTGCTTTAAACTTAGTGCTACCAGTTATATCACAAGCAGCAACACCACCTCTCATAAAGTAAATATTACTTGGGATAGTGCCTCCAGTATAAGCTGTGCCAGTTGCAACATCATAAAACTTCACAGTAAACTGGGTTGTGGTAGATGACTGAATACCTGCGGTGTATTGTGGGTCTACACAACTTACAATCACATCATTAGCACTTGCTGATGTAGGATGCGTTATCGTCCAAGTATCTGTGCCATTCCATGATCCAGTGAATGTTCCAGAATTATCAGTAAGAATAGTAGTAGCACCATTTGTTTTACCATGAATTTGCTGACGTGTTTCTACTGTAAAACTTGTTTTAGATCGTGACGTTGTTTCATACGGAGACCCTGTTGTGTCATCTCCAAACCCCTCGATTGCTACAACAGAGCCAGTTGAGTCACTATGGGTTTCTGATGCGTGAGTAAATACCCAAGTGCCATCCGCAATGGTATATTCAGCATACCATTCACCATCGGTCAAAGCTGCACTAGATGCCATAGGGCCAAAGTACGAATGAGCCACAACAGCTGTTCCACTCGTTCTTGCCCAGAATGGATGGTATAATGAAATAATTGCGCTTGAATTACCTACACTAGCACCAAAAGATAGATTGCCGTTTGCATATCCTTCGTCAGGAGTGACTAAAAGACTTCCAATTTTCTGCCCTGTAAAACTATAATTTAAAATTATGTTTCCATCAGACTCCGTAACAGGTGTAACCGAGTCAAGACCAACAGGGCGGTGATCTGCATCATCAATAACATACCAACCAGAACTATCGCTGTTTTGTCGAAGGACACAAGAAACTACTCTATATTTTCTACCATCATCTCCAATGACAAAATCATCTGCCATTCTATTGAATACTTTAGTAAGAGCCATTGTAGTTTCCTTTTATTTGCTCCAAGCAGTGCTTACGCATTATTACGCTGCACGATAACAAAGGTTGCCATGAATATCAGAAACACCTGAACTTAATTCAGAAACAACAATAAAATCTGACCCACTAGCACTTCTGTTTTCATTTAGTAAAAGACTTGTTGCGTTCTCAAACATAAACAAAATAGGTTCATTTGAAAATGTCACGACGCTAGTAACTACAGTGCCAGAGTAATATGCTGAGCCACTCACTGATGCTGAAGTAAACGGAAGACCTGTGATATAAACATCATTGCCTGAAGTGAGGCCAGTAGTATCGATATTTGATACATTAAAATCCACATAAACCATATTACCTATTTTGACATAATTACCATAAACAGTAGAGGAGCTTTCGTTTCCGCTAGATGCTGCATCTGCAATCTTACCTGTCCACGTTCCCTCTTCATAGTCGTCGAATAGTTCACTTGTAGAACCTGAAGCATCTGAAGTGGCTGAGAAGTCGATGCCTTTACCTGATGTACCTATGACTAGGTTGCCAAGAAGAACATTTACATCGTTGCCAGAAATAGAAAGTTTGTTTGAATTATTAATTGCAAAGTAATGCTGGCCACCAGTTGGAACGTTAAAAAACCAAGCATCATCACTACCATCAGCTCCAATCCATCGGTCAGTGCCAACACCAAATCCAGTTCCAGAATTTTTAATTAGGCCATTTCCAGAGCCAGAACCATTAAGTGTTAAGTTCCCAGTTACAGTGCCAACACTTATGTCAATATTCTCAACGTCAACATTCTCAACGTCAACATCATTAAACGATGGATTACGACCAAAAATGCCGCCTTGCTGCTTAATAGTCATCTTTAGGACTCCATATCTGCATATACCCAGAAATTATTTCCTGCGACATTTGACCAGTTTGCAACAGGAACAACAGCATGACCTCTGCGAACAGAGAAAGTTGTTGCGCTGTCCATCTTGCTATGAACATCAAAATTTCTCCGATACCAGAATTTCATATCTGTATCTTCTGTTGTGACTTTTGTTCCAGTCCAGTCATAAAAACCGACTTCAAAGTACGTTGACGCAATATCCTCAACAACAGGAACATATCCACCTTGATGCGAGGTTAATTGAACGTTGTAACTTGCACCCGCATCAACATGAGTAACTCTAAGGTTATTACCTGCTGTCCATGTAAACGCCGAAGGGCTATCAACATTGTTTGAAAGTGATGTATTCCAGACCCAAGCTGAACCGTTATAATTTACATATCCGTTCAAATCATCCATGATCTTAATAACAACACTAGATGCATCCCAGCTTACAAAAGGCACAGTTAGTCTCGTACCATTAATACAAGTTACATTTACTGCGTCAGCAATGTCAGCAACAGACGGGTGTGTGATAGTTAAAACATTAGACGAAAAAGATGCAGTAATTGATCCGTCCCAAACAGGTGTTGTTGTTACAGTACCGCCACCTTCTACATAAAAGTTTAGAGGCGCAGCGGCTTTAACATTTGCATAGCTTGTCCCAACATCTCCACCAGCAACAACTCCATATGGAGCCAACGCATCATCTGCTCCCACAATAAATGTATTAATTTTACTGGCTGTTCGTGAGTAATTTACTCTAAATGTATAGGCATCTGGTTGTGTAACAGATGTTGCGTTCATTGGGGTATGACCAGCATCATCAAGCAATGAGAACGTACCACCAGAACTTCTTGGAATACAGCCAATGCTAAAGTGATTTTTATCTGGAGTACCACCGATATTACCTACCCTGTGGTAGCGATTATTCAAAGTTGCTCCAGAGCCGCTGTAAACAACTCCATCACCATAGTAAGTTATAGTTGAGCCTGCGGTTGTACTGTTTTTGTATGACCCAGATGGAACATATATTAAGCCACTTGCAGCAGCGATTGTTTCGTTAAAATCAGATGAGTTTTCAGTACCGCTTGATGATCCAGTATTATAGTCGCCTACTGCTCCGAAGTCTTTAACTGAGACTGACTCTTGCAGCTTGTTCTCTACTGTTCGGGTCTGAGCGCCAGCACTGCCTTGGTTGTAATTGATGTTGCCACTGTCAGCATCAAGCGTATCAATGGCATTACCGATAACGACTTCGATCTGAGCGTTAAGCGGTGGAGCCTCAGTAAATGTCAGCGTTGTGCCGGATACGGAGAAGCTGGATTTAAGCTGATAAACGCCGTCAATATAGACTTGGGCGTTATTCTTTGAGCCGGGAGCTACGGTTAGAGTGAACGCTGTTTGAGCACCTGTGCCAGTAAAGACGTTGTTTGTAAAGTTAGCACCGACAATAGCGGCACCAGCGAGAACTTCAGCCGACTCAACAGAAACATTACCTTCAGTATCAAAAGATAGAATTTTGTTAGCACGAGCAGTTTGAGTAGGAAGCTCCATATTGACGCTGGTTGGGTCAGTTACTGGAGCGCGAACAGCACGATCAGATAGTTCTAATAGCTGTTGGTCAAATATTGTAAGGGCGTCAAGCTGTTCGTTAAGGGCAGACGCACGTAATTCACCTGCCGTTACGAAGTCGGTAGTGCGCTCAATATCACGAGCGCCAACGATGGTGATGCGGTCATTTAGGGTTGGCGTTGAAGCAATGCTTGAGCCGACTATAAGCGTAACGCTACCAGTACCGTTGGCATTGATTGTCACGGTGTAATCGGTTGCAAGTGTCAGCAACGTAGTGTTGAAATATACGTCTACGTCAGTGTTTACAAGGATTTCAAACGAGAACGCATATGGCCCTACACCAGCGCTACCAGTGTAGACGATGCGCCTAGTAACAGCATTGATATTGTAGTCCGCCATTTTAATTCCTCACGTTGACCGCAATCTATCACTCATATCAGCGAGTGCCAAATCGTTTATATTCGTTATAATTCCGCCTCATGCGTTGAGCCACATCTGGCCTTTCAATGATACTATCGCCAAACCCATGACGATTTCCGTCTAATGCCTCAATTGAAAAGTCAGCTAACTCTGGGTCTAATTCATCTTCTTGGAACGTGCCAAACATTCTTGCACGAGCAATCTTGCGGTACTCAGATACAGTAGAGTCAATGATGCTACGCATAGTACCTATATTAGCTTTTTGTCCTCTCTTTTCATAGTAGGACATTTTCTCATCTACAGCTTGAATGATAGCCTCACTCATGTTCATGCCATCAATTTCAATTTCTTTGGTGTAAAGTTTTATATACCTATTCTGATCTTCAGCAGATAGGCGAACACCGTTAATCACAAAGTTTGGATTAGCTACACCATGATTTAATTCATCAAGCATTTCCCTGACATCGCTTTTCTTGCCAGTAGAAACAAACATAGGCAATGAACTATGCAGAAGAGATTTATCCGCGCCGATAGGATCACCCGTTAATGGATCAAGTTTGTATGGCACTCCCTTAGTAAGTAAGGGAACACGGCTACGCAATCTGTTGACTGACTCAAAAAATGCCCCGATTGCTGGAAGAGAATTTGGATCGTCTGATCCAAGGGCATCATATACAAATTGAGCTTGCTTATCATTGACCGCAATATTGCTTATAGTTGGATCAAGCATACGCTCAATTTTTGCAGTCAATGAGCTATTCAAAAGACTGACACCGGGCGTCGCATTGATTGCAAAATTAGTATAAGCGCGTGATGCGCTATTAACTATATCTACTAATTTTGATCCGGTTTCTTCACTGCCTCTTACGTTTGCAATTCTCATAATTTCAGCAAACGTCGTCATAACAGGAATGTTAGTAGTGAACTCAGCTAATGCCGCAGCACTAGCACTTGTCATAATACCAAGTTCACTGTCATCAGGGTCATATGCTCTGAATTTAACAGCATCTGCATATGCAGCAGCCATTATGAATGGAATATTAAATGGCTCAAGTCTTGATAATGAGATAAATAACTGGCCACTAAATTGTCCTTTACCAACACGGACTTGATCTTCACCGACCAATTCTTGCAATCTCTTTACATCCATAGATGTATATTCATCTTCTCCAAGACGAATAGAGAATGGCAACCAACCAAGCTCACGAAGATTGTTTCGGTCCTGAGTTGCTGACGGACCTTGCCCTGTTATTCTGTCGTTGAAAGCTAAGTGCAATCCACCAAGCATCATGCCAGAACCAACAGCAATGCGGCCTACAGCTAAATCACGATGACGACCACCGCGTGACCATTCCTCGTGAAAACGTGGTGATAAGAAAAATAAAGGTGATCTAGCCGCACCTTCACTAGCAATGTTTGTAACCGTTCGGCTAAACATCGTAATGGGTTTTAATAACGGATTATTTAATATTCTGTTTGCTTTCCACATTAAACGACCAGATTTCAAACCCAAGTTCGGGTCTGAAGTCATGGTTATCATTTTGCGGAAATGATCTATATTTTGTCCAACATCTGCCGGACGTTCAGTTAATAGTTTTCTTGTTGCATTTTGTGCCGCAGTCATTGCTGCTTCTTGAGACTTACCAGCATCAATAGCGTCTTGATAAACCTTCCTACCAAGTCTTGCGCCTTCTCGTAATAATTCAGCACGAGCCGCATAGCCACCAATAAACTCATCTGACGCACCAAGAGCTTTGAAGGGTATGCTGTAAACAGTACCCATAGCGTCAATAATTTTACCAAAACCTTGTTTGAAAAGACCTTCAGAACGCCCTGTATCAAGTTCACGTTTAAATAGATAATCGGCTCGATATGGATTGCGATATACTTCTTTAGCACCTTCACTTTCTTTTAATGAGCGCCCAGCAAGTATCCATCCATCTTTAATGCCTTCCATCATGGCCCAACCAGCAGCGGCTACGTCATCCATCATTGCAGAGTCTTCATCGTGAGTTTTGCCAAACACCTTGGCGACACGTTGACGAAGTTTACCAGCACCGACAGCAGCAACACGTTCCACTGGATCAAGAGCTAACATCAAAGTGTTAGCTGCTAGATTGTATAGATGCGTATCCGGGTTCATTAACAAGACGGACTGAGCCGCATAAACAGCAGCATCGTATATTCTACCAGCGGTACTGCGACTGAGCATTTTGTTTTGAGCCGCACGACCGCTTTTCTTAGTCTCGTTGTATTTTTCAGCAAAGGCACGAAGATTGTCGGAACCACCTAGTGAATCAAGTGCCGAGCGTATTTCACTGAAATTAACAACGTCTTTATTTTTTATGTTCTTAAACACATTCATAGTGCGCGCGATATCACGCTTGGTGTTTATCATTTCGCCATAGATAATGTCGTGCTGTGCAATAGCCTCACGCAATTCTAATTGACCAGCATCATCTAACTGATTGTCTGCCATGCGTTGCATTAAGTCATCAAGACGGATTGCGCTCGCATCATGCAATGAAACAAGGCCAGCCATACGGACTGCAAGTTGATTGTCACCAACGACGCTTTCCATTTTTTGACCAGCAAATATTGTATTAAGAACGCCTTGAGTAACACCTCTTGCTTGAGCCTCTTCGTAAAGAGACTGAATAGTTTTAGTTTTTAACTCTGGTGCTTTGTCAGCAAACGATTGAATAGTGGCCGCAAGACCTTCATTATCGTACATTGTTGTATTGAAAGGACCAGTAACAACGCCTGCTTCTTTCTGTAATTGACTAGATGATGGAGCTTGGCGAGGTGTGCCAAGTTCTTTATCACGCTGATCCAGCATACGCTTCATTTCATCTTCAGATGCTGGTGCTGGCTTTATGGGTCCAGTTGGTGCTTCTGAAGTAGGACCAAGGTCTTCAACAGCTTCTGGTGCAATCGCTGAGTCTTCTGGAGCAGGTGTAAGTATTTCTTGATCTATATTATCAATCGGTGCTTCTGGTGCAGGAGCTTCAGCCTCAACAGTAGGTGCTACATTTTCTGGTGCTGGAGGAGCCTCTGATCCAGCCGCAGGAGACGGAGCAACTTCTTGTGGCCTAACTGTAATATCAAGAGCTTCGCCTTCTGCTTTGGTTGGAGAACGACGCCGCGTTCTAAAGTCAGTGGCGCGCGCACCCGGCTCCAAAAGAGGCTCAAGGATTTGTCTTGTAAGACCGCGAGTAGGTATCCGAGCCATTACTGTACCCCTACATTAGAAACTGCATCGACCGCGCCTGCATCAACGCCATCACCTAATATATCACCAATAGCGCGTACAGCCTGTGGAGCCATTTCAGCAGCAGTCATAAGTGCAGGTCCAGCAGCAGCGCCTATACCTGTTTGCAATGCAACATCAGCTATGTCTGATACTCCTACAGGCATACCTGCTTGTTCTTTAATTTTTAACTCTCCAGCCGCCGGAGCGCCTGCATATGTGCCTCCAGCAACGGCAGCAGCTTTCTTGGTGGTTAATGCTGACGCAAGTTTTCTTATTGCCAAATGTAAACCTTCTTGCCCTAGCTTACGTGCGCCAAATCCAGCACCAGCAGTAACCAATGCACCCCATGTACTTGGGTCTCTAAACATTCCTCGCGCCATACGCCATGAGCCAGATGCCGTCCAATTAGGTAGACGCTCATATTGATCCATCATATATACCCAGCGCATTGCGTTTTCACGAGAACCATTCGCATACAAGCGTGCTACTTGCGACATTGCTCCGGGTGGTATTTCAACTCCATCAACTTCACCGCCAAATGGTTGAGCGAAATTGTAATTAAACTCACCAATCAAGTTAATACCGTACCGTCCCGCTTCCTCATCCGTACCAGTAAACGGCTCACCTTGCATGAGGCGATACATGACTTTGGCATTATTCACGAACTTATGGTCCATCACCAAATGGTCTTCAGTGATAGATTGGTTCATTCTTTCTTCTTCTGATGAAGCTGGTTCGCCGGGTGGCGCGTAAAACATAGCTTCTTTTGCATCAGTCATTTCTGCAAAGATGTCTGTCATTGACTTAACTTCCTTTGCAGTAATTTAAGTTGGCGTCTAAGATCATCTCTTATATCTCGTTTAAGGCGTAAACCATCAAGCCTATCAATATAATCTTGAATTTCTTTTGGACCTGCATTTGCAAAATCAAAATTAACATACTGACCAAAACCTTGCTGTAATCTCTCACGAGCTTTTGTTAGGTCATTTAACTTTTTGTCACCTAAACCTTCTTGAACATATCTTTTTGCAGTTTCAAGTAAAAGTTCTGGTCTTTGATCTGGACTTTTTTTGGCTCGATCTTGGTTTTCTATATCATTCATTTTTTCAATTTCAGGAAGTGCTTCGGAAATATAAGCACCAACATCTTTAGGAACATCAGATCCAAAAGCACCCTTACGTTCTTTCAAGAAACTAATAACGCCTTTTTGTTGAGCATCGTTAAACTGTCTTAGCTTTTCTCTGAGGTTATTAGCTTCTTTTCCAAACACATTATTAGATTCTAATTTAACATCTAAATCCACAGGATCGGTTACACGACCCTCAATAATCATTCGCGTTACAGTGTCAATGCCAGTTTCAGAGCTTTTTATTCTGGGCCTAAAATCTGGATTTTCTGCTAATTTTAAAACGTCTGGGTCAACTTTAATAACGCCTGACAAAGCAAGAGCTTTAAGTTCTAAAGCCGCCATAGCTCTTACTTCAGAAGTAGATGGTTCAGTATATAATGTTGCTACAAGCATATTATATTCTTGAGTGGTTTTTTCTTTAAATTGATCAGTTTTATTTTGCTTTTCTGTGTGTATAGCTGCGCGTTCGTCACGTATTTCGTCACGCACTCTTTCTTTGCCGTCTTCATCAAGGCTAAAATAAAGGGCTGTTTTGTTTCCAAACAAACCAACATTAATATTAACTTGATCTGGGTTTTCACGAGCAAATTTACGGAGCGCATTGATCTTTGCGTTCGTCCGCATATCTTTAACAAATTCTCTAGTACGATCAATATTTACAGCATCTTTAGTATTGATTGCTTGATCTATAAGAGACCTTTCCAGAACATCAAATTCTGCATCTACATCTAAAACCGCTTTACCATTAATTATGGTGTGACCACCCTGAAAATTGTCAGCGATACTATAGAAAATATCTTTAGAACTTTCTAAGCCACTAGCAAATTTAGCAGCAACCGCTGCATTCCTAAGTTTATAGGATTGCTCAAGTGCTGATTTGTAAATAGGTGCAGCTAAAGTACCAACGGTTGCCCTGTATTGAGCGGCGTATTTCCCGCCAAATTGAGACAACAGAGACCCATGTCCGTTAGTTATTGCATCTATTTCCGTCTCAACATCGACCGGGTCTAATATATCACCGCCTTCAATAGCGGCAGAAAGTTGTGCCAACTTTGAACGAACGTCAGTTTCTAATTCAACTCTAAGTTGCGCGCCTACAGCAGCACGAGAAGCTGCGCCAAAGATTGTGTCTTGATCGCCAACAATATCATCAATACTTAAACCAGCCTCAAGAGCAGTTTTGATTTGCTCTGGGTTTTGACCGAGCTTGTAGCCAAACTCTTCACCTTCAATCTTTGCTCGACGACCAGCTTCCTCAAAGGCATAGGAACTTATTTTATCTAACGCACTAGATAGACGTTGATAACCAGCAGCCTGAGTAGCGCCTGCTCCCGCATAATCAATGCGAGGCGGTGGCGCGAGGCTTATGCCAAGTGGGCGATAGCGAGGAAGACGTTCTGCCATTTTTACCTCACGTCCAAATACTTGCGGTGTCGCCGCCACTTGGTTTACCACCAAGTTTACCATAAGATAATGCAGCCGATCCTAGCGTACCAACAGCTTGATACAAACCAGCCCTTTGTGCAGACTTTGCTTGTTTCATTAAGTTTTGCGCTGCTATCTGACCACCTTCTCTAAGAATGATTTGATTGTCTTCACTAATGTAAAACTCTTGGGCACCTTCGGACATATTGTATATTGCAAGGTTTTGTGCACTACCTGAGAATGGGTCAATACCACCAGCAGCAGCTCGTGCATTTAGTGCAGCATTAGCTCTATTTAATTGTTTTAGCGCTTCAATTCCTTGCGCTCTGGCCTCAAGAGCTTTCCCTCTAGCCTCAATGGTTGCCATTGTAGCTTGACGCGCAAGACCCTTAGCCTGCGCCCGTCCAGCTTGATATTGACCAAATGCCGAAACGGCAGAGAGGCCAACAGCTATAATTGGTAATGCAGCAGCCATCTTATTGTCCCGCGCTTAGTTTGTAGTCGATACCCAATACAGTCATTTTCAATGGAACCGATTGCCCAATAGTTATCTGACCTTCATAAGTATAACCTAAAATACCATGCAGTGTCTTTATGCCAGTAAACGCTGGAACAGCAGCGTCTAATATTGCCCCATCAAGACGACGGAATGCAATCTCTTTACCACCTATGGTCATAGATTGCGTGTCATAAACTTCTGCGTTTACCTCAAAGATACGCTTCTTAAATCCGCGTAATGGACCGCTTTGCAGTCCCGGCTCAACAGGAAGCGTTTTGATTTCGGTATTGAAGTTTAACCCAACCTGATAGCTCGAAGTCGCCGCTTGAGCGAACGTAATCGTGTACGGAGACGCTGGTACAACCTGTGCAACTTCAACAATACCGTCTCGTACAATCTGGACAGTTTCTCCTTGGAGGTGATCCATAGTGACTGAAGCAGCCGCTCCGCCCGATTTAGCAGAATCAACAAAGATTTCATCGTCAAATAACTCCACGAGATAAACATCTGAACCGTTTATGGTTCGTTTCACCACGACATAGATTAAGTCAATATCAACACCAACATTGACAAACTCGCCATCAGTAGTCCACTCAGACGGCGCAATAACATTCTGTGAACGCAGTAATGTATAACAAGCCATAGACCCGTCATCGCCATTCACAATCAAAAGACGGTCGCCTTCATCGGTACTTGTTGCAACGCGCGTTGCCATTTCTTCTGGAGATTTTAGCAAGTGAGACGAAAGCAAGGATATCTTAGCTGACGCATAAGCGTTCTGAACATCAGTATATAGAAAGTCCTGTAGCGCTTTGCCTTGTCTTTGGATGAAAAGCGTAGCACCATCAATGTTTTGCAATCGAATACCCGGCTTCATGCCGTAAGATGATTGCTGCTTAACAATCAAATTAGTAGGCGTGATTGGCGTATCTAATGATTGAGGCACATAAAACTCACCGCCAGTCGTAAACACCTGCAAGTGACGGCCAGCATAAATGTCTACAATCGCGTTGAATGTGCCAGTATCAAGTGTGGCTTCAACAGCATCATCATCCAATCCTTCATTTGGGCTGAAGTCAAAAAACGATGATACGCGAGAACCCCAGATTGTAGATGGGCGAGACTTACTTCCACCAAAGAATAAACGACCTTCGTGGAAAGTAGTGCTACGAGGCCAACCACGAGAAGCGGACCACGTTGGCTCATAGCCATGTTCTGTTACATAGTCACCAGCATCTATCTGGCTATTGTCAAAGAATGGAACTTCAGTAAATGCTTTAACTTCTGTGTCGCTAACAAACTCAATAACACGCGCACGACCAAAACCATTATTAGCAACAACGTACTCATCAACCATTGCAGAGCCAAAAGGTTGCACTTTGTATCCTGTGGTCGCATCTGGGGCTGTATCCCAATCTGGGGTAACAGTCAGCACTTTTGTTGAAGCAACATAATCTTCAACATGCCGTACTTGTCCTGACCCAGTGCCGGATGTCAGTGTGATGAACATACCATTAGGCTCATCATCGCTAGTGAAGCTACTAGCAGCCTTGAGCGTAATTGTACTAGTTGTGCCAGCTTGTGCTGTGCCAGTGTCTGTAGTCGCACCAGAAGCGGTCAGAGTGATATTACCACTGGCTGCACTAGGAGTGATGTCATACGTGGTGACATGCGTATCAATATCAAAGGCATATCTAGGAATAAAATCAAAGGCAATCGTGCTGACAGTCCAAGTAGCATCGGTTGCACCGCGAACAATCTTTATAGGCTCAAGGTCTTCGTGAACTATGATTACTGTATCAGCGGACTGCACCCAGTTCATTTCTGGTAAAATGGCAGCAGTCAACGCAGATACGGTAGCGTAATCGTTGCCAGAACCATTGATATTCGTAATCTTTACACCGTCTTTGAAGACGTACATTTTACCCGGTGTAAAGATAAGCATGTAGCTATCAGACACGCTAAACTCAAACGACACCATGCGAACAGCGTTAGCTGCACCAGCGTCTAGCGTGGTTATGTATTTTGTGCCGGGTCTGCGAGTAGCACCACCCTGCGGCTGAATAGAAACATTTTGAGCAGTCGTAAGGCCAGATTGATACTGGGCAATATCAGTCCTTGCGCGCAGACGTGGGTCTAGCACTCCAGACGTGAAATTGTTTTGCATACGAATAACACGGCTCATCCACGAATATCCGTTAAGGGGAAGTCCATAATGTTCTGTGGTGGGCGATCAACGCCATCAATATTCATTGACACACGCACTAATCCACCACGCATGTTCTCAGAAGGCGCACCATAAGCGAGACGATGGTAGTAATCGCCTTTTTGTATTTGATCCGTAATCGGTTCAGCAAATGATGCAGCTAGTGCATGTTTGAGAAGATTAACGAAATACGGCGGAAAAAAGGCAGGTTCTGGACGATACTGATAATCAATCCAAACCTCTTCATAATTCGTATAAACGTCAGTGCCGTATATCTCAAAGTCACGCACTGGCAGAGAACCAACGGAGCCAGTGATGAAAAGAGCTTTAGGATTGCCAAGGATATCACCCGGCAGTGTGTAGCGGTATTTCCATTCGTTAATCGGAGTATCGACAAGACGAGCTAACTTAACTTTCTTGATCGACCACGAATATGGATACTGCATAATCAAGGTATCGCGGATATCGTCATACAAGCGATCCGCAACCTGCGCTTCATCTGTTCCTTCAGAGAAGGAAGAAATAGCAGACGCGCCTAACATTATCATGGCGTCCGAACAAATAGTTAATTTGGTATCTCCAGAAGCCATCTTTTACTCCGCAAGAAAAGGGGTGAGCCGAAGCCCACCCCGATCCTATTAGTCGCCGTCGGTTGCGGCAAGTGTCGTGCCGTCAGCAACGTCAACAACGCCACCTGAGTTCGAGAGAACTTGGGTCAACGTGCTAACGCGAGTGCCTCCGGTAGAGGTTACGCAATAAATCAAATCGCCCACTGCGAGAGTGTCCGAAATGTCATTGAAGTAACCTTCGGTATTTACGTCGGCAATCGTATCAGCGGTCTGATAGGTGTAGATGCTAGGAGCATTACCCTTTTTAGAAGCTGAAACAACACCGAGGCCAGCAGCATCAAAAGCCATAATTCAGCCTCCTTATTCTGTGCTGGAGATTTTGACGATGCCTTCATCGTCGATTGCAATGGCTCCAGCGGAGAACATTGAAGCGACAAGGAAGGATGTCTTCTCAGGCACATAGTTGATTTCTGACCGCTGGTTCATGCTGATGCCAAGGCCAACCGCGTCGCGGTGGAAGGCAAAGCTGGTGCGGGTGGATGGAAGTGGCAAGCCACCTTCATCACGATCACCAAGCATGATGAACTTGAAGCCGAGGAACGTATCGATCTCACCCATCGACAGAGCCTTCACGGTAGCGAAGTCGCTGCTGGTGAGTTCGGTCTCGTCAAGCAATGCAGCCAGACCATTAGCATGGATAACCATGCAACGACCTTCAGCCGGAACGTTTTTGGCGTCCAGAGCTTTTTTAGCAGCAAGAAGTTTGGCGAGGTTTAGGTTTGTGCCAGCGCCACCAATGTCAGTGCTGACAGTGGATGGTGAAGACGCAGCGTTCAGCGCATCAATGACAAGCTGATCCATGCGACGGCCAATGGCATTACCAACGACCTGCACAAGCTCACGACGCTCGTCAAAGTTTACTTTAGCTTGATGGAAGATATCACTGTATTCAGCAGCGATATAGTCCGACATTGAAGCTGTCACCTGAGAGTAGGAGACGTTCAAAGGTGTCACGTCCGATTGTGGAACGCGAATTGTTGCGGTGCCTTTCCCAATCTTAGGGAACTTCACCTGATTGCCCTCGACGTTGTTCCGCTCACGAGTCACGCCAGCAAGCGCACGAGACGCCTGATATGCCTGCTTGACTTCTGCATCGAACAACTGGACGAAAGCGTTAGAAATGCCAACAGCCATTTCCAGTTCCTTTCGTTAGAACAGTTATCAAATTAATCGCCATGCAGGTATCCGTAAGGGCTGCGAGCTTGAACGATTTAACGCCACGTCCCAAGGCGGGTCTGGCGGGCCAGTAATGGGTATCCGTCAGACCCAATATAAGAAACTAATTGTTAGTTGTAAACAAGTAACAGTGTTGCATTTTTGCAACACTTATATCGGTTGATAAGGTTCACCTCCGTACATCTTCTCGAACATCCGTTCGACTTTTGCACGATAGGCTGGATCAGTATTGTACTCAGGACGACCAACCATAGCTGTCAACTCTTCGCGGCTCGGTCCATCTTCGATGGTAGAGACATCCACAGGAACAGTTTGGTCGCCATAGTAGGCACGTATCTTTTGAAGAGCGCGAATACCATCGGCAGTTCCGCCCATGATTTTAAACTCTTCAAAGTCATTCTCGCCCCAAACACCCTTACGAACTAGGCTTTGAGCCCAATCCGTCATGGATTTGATTGTGGCATCAGCGTTTGGACCGAGTTTCTTATACTCTTCTTGATACGATAACTGGGCTTGTTGAGCCTCGCTACCAGACATATCAAGAAACTTTTGAGCTAACTCGTCAAAAGCAGACTGACTAATACCATTCTCTTTGGCCCATTCCTTGTAGGTTACAAAGAGTTCATCGTCTTGGGGTATATTTGCGCTCGTAAAAACTGAATCATCATACGTTTCGGGAGCTTTGTGTTTTCCTTGCGAAAACTTTTTCTGAAGTTCGTTATAGGATTTAACGAGGTTTTCAAGGTCTGGACCTTCGTCGTCGTTCCAAAACTTCGCTGGATACCAATCTGGTTTAACAAATTCAGTCTCCTCGTCTTCTGAAGCAACGGTGACTTCATCAACCGATTTTGCCTCAGATGGGGAAACCCCTTCAAGATGGGAGATGCTTACTTCCTGCTCTTGCTGGTTATCGTCGCTCTCGACTGAGGCTTCGGCCAGCAAGCCTTCGGTTGCGTTCATAATTTAGATGCCCTTCTTATTCGCCGCTCTATTTCGCGGACTAGTGAGTTTTGCCCCTCGCGCGCATAGCCGTGGGACGCTTCTTCGCCCGGATACCAAGTGGGCTGCTCTATGGTAAGCGAACGCAAATGGGACAAGAGTTCTTGCCCATCGTCGCTACCAAAGACTCGGAGATACAATCTATCAATGTCATCTTGTTCGTTTTGACTCGTGCGCCGAAGCTCCGGTTCTACTTGCCGGAGCCCCTCCCAACCTTCTACGATTGACATTTACATTCCTTCTGGTGCTTGGCCTCCGCCTTGCTGCGCTGCCATTTGCGCCATCTGCGCGGCCTGTTCCATCATTTGTTGACGCTCCACTGGAGACGTACGCAATTCCGCTGGTACACCAAGTTTATCAGCGACGTAATCAGCGATAGCGCCCATCCGTGGAGCCATCTGACCTTCCGGCCCAAGTGCAGAAGACAACTGCACCCATTGCGTGATTTTCTCGATATCGCCCATGTTCTGAGCTTGAGCAATCGGTGACACTGGCGTCACCTTAACCTCAAGACCATTCACACGTAACGGCATCTCAATCATGCCACGCTCATCCATGACATATAGGATGCGCGCAATAAGCGGCCCCATAGTCTCTGTAATGAGGCGACCGAACGCAGAGCCAAGGTTCTGCGCCAGTTCTTTCATGCGTTCTGCAATCTCAGTCGCAGAACGAGCCGACATATTGTCCGGCGGTAATGTATCGTCCAGCATGATTTTCTTAATGTTCATGCGTAGATCGTTGATAACAATCTGAGACACGTTGAAGTCACCAGAACGCGGCAACATCCGCAGGCTTTCACCTTGTGGCCCACCATTACGAGCCACAGGAATAATAGCACCGGGAGTAATACGGATCATCTGTGGGTTTAGAACACCATCGTCAGCAGCCGTGTAAACGCCAGCAATCGACAAGGATGCGTTCTTTAACAGAAGCTCCAGTGTCTTATTCAGTGTCTTAATATCAGGAATAGCAGTAACAAGAGGTCCACGCCCATAAACTTCACCAGCCACTTTCATATAACGAGCTACGATCCAAGGCGAAGAATTCATCTTGCGTTGCACAATCTGCTCTTTACCTTCAGGCCAAATCACATGGTAATCGTAATCACCACGGTTCACGTCAAGGATTGTAGCCTCAACAAGCTCAATCTCTTCCGTTGGCTTTTCTTCAACCATACGCGCTAGACGGGTTGGTATGTCAGCATCCATCCAGTGCTGCTTAATCGCTTCAGCCTTGATTCGCATACGACGGTAGACGTTATCAACGCGACCGTGAGCGCCTTCCTCAATAGCCACAAGGTATTGAGGTACAGCGGTAAAGCGAACAGGTGTTACGTCATCTCCCGGTTGTACGAGCATGACTGCTGTACCAACCGCAAGGTCCATAAGAAATTCACCCATAGCCAAATCAAAATTTGATTGGCGAAGAACCGAAAACATTTTTTCTGCGTATAAGTCTAAAGCGGCTTGAGCTTCTAACTGACGGTCAGCAGGAATATCTGGACCGGGCTCAAGGCGACACCAACGCCCATAAGGCGGGAATAAGCCAGCCTGAATACGGTTAGC